>Ga0129327_10001423_pt1 | contig 14151 bp, 9 predicted proteins | sample CPBDNA_6_FD_111799 | JGI IMG/M metagenome (GOLD analysis project Ga0129327, IMG submission 111799) | Freshwater to marine salinity gradient microbial communities from Chesapeake Bay, USA - CPBay_Spr_31_0.8_DNA | ecosystem: Environmental > Aquatic > Marine > Coastal | place: USA: Chesapeake Bay... | reverse complement strand
TGCTCAACTCTCGCTTTCGCCTTCCCATATCAATCGCTACTACCAAGCCGCCGAGATCGTGCTCGAACGGGCATTCCCTCAGACTGAAGGGGAAGTCCGAAAAATCAAAAAGACGGCTGCAGACTTGCGTTATGGAGGCGGAGAAAAACAAAAAGAAGCCCTCAAACGGTTCGGTATCAAACGCCCTCTTCGCCAACTCCTTTTCCCCGGCAGGGTGGATCAGGCACTTGCCCATCATTGGTTTGGCAAAACCGGCCCCGAACACAGCGGTCTCTACATACTCCGTCTACAGGCCAGTGGTATTCGGCCACCCGGCGGGCAACCCGCCCACCTGAGTATTGGTGTAAAAACCAGTGAGGAAAATGTCGACGGACTGATCGAGCTCGATATCACTGCGCCCGAGGACAAGCCACAGGTTTACGAATTTGAAATCTTTTTGGAAATGCCCACCCAGTTGCATTTTGCGGTTGTAAGCACCAATGTGATCGACCGACGGGGAGGAGGCGCCTTCCGCGGGGCTCTCGCCAGCCGAAATGCCTACATTTTCACCCATAGTAGCGAGACTGCCCTCCTGAACCCCAATGCCCCGCAGATGTTTGACGGAGAAGGAAACGGCATTTTCTCAACCGTTATTCTCGATTGGGTCGAATGGGAGGGACCCATCATGACCCCTCAGGAGAAATCACTGCGAAAAGGAATCTTTCCGGAAAACAATGCCACCATTGAGCAGGTCAGTCATCACCTACAGTACTTTGCCGAGCGGGCATGGCGACGCAAAGTGGACCCGCAGGAATTGTCCGGCTACCTCCAATCCTATCAAAAAGACATGGAAGCCGGGGACAAGATTCAGGATGCGTTCCGTACGGCATTACTTCGAGTCCTCACCTCGCGAAACTTCATTTATTTAGTCGAGGGCGACCCACAAACAAGGGAACGACTGAACGAACACGAGCTTGCCTCGCGTCTCTCCTACTTCCTTTGGAGCTCCATGCCTGATGACGCTCTCTTCACCTTGGCAAAAGAGGGAAAGCTGAATGGTGCCGAGCTGAACAAACAAGTTGACCGTATGTTATCGAATGCGCGCACCGAGCGGTTTGTCGAAGACTTTTCCCGGCAGTGGTTGCAACTTCATAAGGTTGGGATGTTTCCACCGGATAAAAAACTTTACCCCACTTACGATGACTGGCTCGAGACCAGCATGCGCAACGAACCAGTTGAATTTTTCCGCGAATTGCTGAACGAGAACATGCCCATCGAAAGCCTGCTTGATTCGGATTGGACCATGGCCAACGCCCGGCTCTGCGAATTCTACGGTCTTCCCGAACCTACCAAGCAGGGATTTCAATCAGTATCCCTTAAACCCGAACACAACCGCGGTGGATTGCTCACCATGGGAGGCGTGCTTGGGCTAACCTCGGACGGCACCCGCCATCGCCCGGTTCATCGGGGAGTTTGGCTAAGTGAAACTATTTTTAATAAGACCCCGCCACCACCACCGGCTAATGTCGACCCGATCGAACCCGTTCCTCCTCAAGGAGAAAAAATAACCATTCGGCAAAGAATGGAAGCCCATACCAGAGACCCCAATTGCGCCGCCTGTCATAAATCAATTGATCCACTGGGCCTGGCCTTCGACCAATATGATGCCATCGGGCAGTGGAGGACTCACGAACACATCCCCACCGGCGTGGGCAAGAATCCCCCAGTTAATGCGTCAGGAACCTTAACCGATGGTCGAAAATTTAATGGTTCGGTTGAATTTAAAGAATTGCTTCTCGATGACCGCGACCGTTTTGCCCGTGCCTTTATCGAACACCTTTGCACCTACGCCCTACGCCGTGTTCTCACCGTTGACGACAAGAACGACATTTCACTCATTCTATCGGCAGCCAAAAGCAAAAATTTTCAAATCAAAGATATCATCCGGGCGGTGGCCGTCTCCGACCTCATTCGCAAACGCTAGAATTTAAAATATAAAAAGGGAAAGAACATGAACTACTTATCACAATCCTGGTTAATTAATCGTCGGCATGCCTTACGGGCTATGGGTACCTGCATCGCACTCCCCATGCTCGAATGCATGACTCCGCTCAAGGCAGCCGAAAAAGTATCCACCCCCAAAAGGAGTGCTTTTATTTATCTCGCCAACGGGGTACATTCACTCAATTACCAAATTACTGAATCCGGCCGGGACTACAACTTTTCCCGTTCCCTCAAGCCATTGGAAAAACACCGCGGTGCCATCACTCCCGTCAGTGGTCTTCACCACCCGGGCAGTATTGGCCATCACCACAATTGCATTAATGTCTTTTTGACCGGAGGTAAAATAGGTGCAGCCTACCGCAATTCCATTTCGGTGGATCAAAAGATGGCCGAAATCACCGGCCAGTTCACCCGCTACCCATCCATCGAAGTCGCCCTGACTCAGGGCTCCCTCGCCTGGACTGCGGACGGTGTCCAACTACCCGCTATGCGCCAGTGCAGCCAGATTTTCGCATCCCTTTTCGAAGAACCCAAGGATGGTATCTATGCCCAGCGAAAAAGGCTCCGCCGCAAGGCCAGTGTATTGGATGATAACCTCGATGAAGTTCGTCGAATGGAGAAAAAAATGGGAACCGCGGATAAAGGCCGAATGGATCAGTACCTTACCTCGGTGCGTGAGGCGGAAATTCGTACCCGTCGGGCGGACGACTGGCTCGACACCCCTCTACCCCAAATTTCCGACACCGACCGCAAGCGTACCAACCGAAAAGTAAACAAGGCACAGGCCGGGGATTATTTCAGAACCGTTTACGACCTCATGGTTCTCGCCTTTCAAACGGACGTCACCCGGGTCGCCACTTTCAGCCTTGGAGGAGAAGGCGATGCCTTTGCCATCCCCGAAATCGGCATCACCGAATCCCGCCACCAACTCAGCCATCACGGGGGCGATGAGGGCTACATGGAAAAGCTGACCAACTATGACACTTTCGCCATCGAACAATACAGCTACTTCCTTTCCCGTCTGGAGGAAACCAAGGACCTGAACGGAAAGCCTCTGCTCGGTTCCACGATGTCTCTTTTTGGCAGCGGCATGTCCTATGGCCACAGTCACGGAAATGCCAACCTGCCCCTCGTTTTTGCCGGTGGTTCCGACCTCGGGTTGAAGCACGGGAGCCATCTTGATTTTAACGAGGGTCACTTTGACGGCTACACCCTCGACAAACCGGGGGATCATTATCGTGTCTGCAGTCGCCCGGTCAATTCCGATGCCCACATGAGCAATTTGCTCCTCCTCATGGCCCAAAAGATGGGCGTGGAAACCGATCAATTCGGAGACAGTAATAAAGTCATAGCAATATGAGCTCAGTCAAATCTGCTCGACTCGCAGCACTCCTTATTCTGACAACATCCGTCTTTGCATCGGTCGAAGAGAAAAGCGAACCGTTCCGTCCTGAAACGGGCAAATTCCCTCCGATTGAAAAAGCCCACGCCTACCGCGGGGAAATCATCTTCGTGGATCACCCTAACCGGCGGGGTAGCATCCGCGTGGAAGGAACGGGCAAGTTTTACCGCAACGACCCCCACCCCTTCGCCCTGCTTCCCTACGGCATGGTCCGTTACCACAATGCTCCGGCCGATCTTCGCGATGTCCCGCTTGGTACGGTGATGCATGCCCACGGGTTTTTGCCGCCCGACCCCAAAACTTCTTCCGTTCCCATTCTCCCTCCCAACAATAAGGACAAGGATGCCGGGCATTACCGGGGTACCGGAATTTTCCCTGCTGAAAATCATATTCTTCTACTCGAAGACGAGCCCAGTCATTGCAAACGGAATGGACTGATATGGAAAATCTTGGAAGTCGAGGTCAAGGGCGATGAAGGAACGTTTGTCGCCAAGCGGGTCCCCAAGACAGAAGATGGAGACGAAGACGAACCCCAAACCATGACCTTCGATGCCGCCACCCGTATTTGGCAGGGTCGTGAATCCATCCGCGTGTCCGATCTTATCTCTCAAAAAGTATGGCCCGAAAGCGGTAAGAAAGAAATGAAGGATCAATCCGTCCTTCTGGGCATTACCTGGAAGCCGGCACCCGGGGATGGACTCAGTGGTGCCTTTACCAGCTTCCATATCTCGGATATCTGGTTGGACGATCAGTCCATTGAACACGCCGCTTATTTCCAGACCCAGAAGCACAACAGTTTCATCCGCACCCGTTGGATGCCCGCATTTGTAGACAAGGTTAAGTACGGAAAGTTTGGGCAGGCCACGGCGACCCTCACCCTTTTTGGTGGAATGGACCAGGCCATTTACAACGACTTCAAGAAGGAATCGGGTGGACAGATAAACGGTGCGGAAAATACTTTAAAACACGCCGGCGGACACTATGGCCCCGGTCATATGGCATCGAGTGGCAAAATCGTTCAAGTCACCAAGCAGGATGGTAATGTTTCATTAGGCAGCAGTGGCATAAAAGTTGATTTTAAGACCGACCAGATTATTGAAGCCATCCGACCCGGACGGGTCGTGCGTATTAGACCGTCAAGTTGGCCCAAGTCACAAATCCCCCGGGAGGAATACCTTTTTCATAATACCCCCGAGCTCCGTTTCCCAACACCGGCCATCTTTCCGAAATACTGATAATTTTTGCCAATCTAAACTCATAATTTTTTCAGTTTCACCCAATTTTTTCAGTTGAGTTCAAGTCATAAGAAAATAATCCTTAAAAAAATGATACATACTCTACGCATCCTACCTGTACTTGCCCTCATTCAGCTTTCTCTTCTTGGGAAACCCTTCCATATCTATTCTCCCAGCTCCAAGCAAAATACTCTATGGATTGTCAAAGCGACGCCCAAAGGCGAAAGTTTGAAGCTCGAGGTTGCGGAGAAGGTAAAATTCGACTTCTCCGGCCGTGTAATTACCGCTCATCCCAGCAAGCCCCTTCTTTATGTTACCGCGACAGGCGGAGATCCTGGAAAGGTGCCAGGAGCGGTCGTGTTCTTGAACAAAGACGGATCCTACCAGAAACATCAGAATATTAACTTCAATGACGGTGCCTGTTACCTGAGCCTGGACAAGGGAAACAGGCACATTCTGGGAGTGAGCTATGGAAATGGACGGCTCAATGTCTATCCACTCGACGATCAGGGCATCCCCGGGAAAGCCGTAACCACAATCGATGAAGGAAAGAAGGAAGCCCACTGTGTACTTCTTCCACCAGACGGTAAGAATATCTACATACCTTACGTGAAAGGAAACCTCGCCCTTTTGCAGTATGCCTACGATGGCAAAACCGGAAAGGTCACCCCGCTCGAACCAAAGGATGCCAAGCCTCCCCTCGGCTCGGGCCCCCGTCACATGGCTTACCACCCCTCCCTGCCCATGGTCTACTTTAGCAACGAGCAAGGCATCGGCCTTTCCACCTACCGACGAGAAGCCAACGGACAGCTCAAGGTGGAACAGGACATAAGCATTTTACCCCCCGGTATGTCCAAGATTGGCCTGAGTGCTTCCGACCTTCTCATTACACCGGACGGAAAATTTCTCTTCGCCGGCTTGCGCGGACACCGTCAGGACTTTAGCCGCATCTCCCGTTATCGGGTTATGGAAGACGGCAAGGCCGAGTTTCTTGGTCTAACCGAAGCCGACCAAGTCCCCTGGGGACTGACCCTTTCCCCGGACGGAAATTTTCTCCTCGTATCCGCCACCACTGGATCCAGTCTCGCCGCTTACCGAATTTCGAAGGACGGCAACCTTAAGAGGGTGGCCTCCCTTGCCTGGGACGCGAGAATGTCTGATCTAGTGACGCGCTAAAAACGACAAACAAATCAACCCACTCTTTCAAAAACGGATCTCTTACCAAACCCTCACCCTACCATGATAATCAAAAAAGTCATCCTATCACTCTTCACGGCCCTCTCCGCTCTGGTACTCTCCGTTCAAGCCGCCTCCCTCGACGAACCCGGCACCAAGGTAAATAAACTAGCCTAATGGAAAAATAAAGGAACTTATGACAAATCGTAGAAAATTCATTCAAAAAGGACTTTTAACAGCAAGTGCGACTGCTCTTTCCTCCAACTGGGCTTATGCCAAGGACGATGGACCGGACTATTTCACACTGGCAGTACTCCCGGACACCCAGAACTATTCATACAGGTATCCTGATGTCTACACCAGCCAAACGCGTTGGCTGAAGGAGAACGCACAAAAGTATAGAATTCCCTTCGTCTGTCACGAAGGCGATATTGTCCAGTTCAACGATGTTGTTGAGTGGGAACGAGCCGTTGTCAGCCATAAGGAACTGGATGGTAATCTCCCCTACGGCCTCAACGTCGGCAACCACGACTTCAACTGGACATGGGTCAATGGCAAGCGCGGAAAGATGGTTCGCGATACCTGTCGCATCGATCAATTCTTTCCTCCATCCAAATATGAGAAAGAAAGCTGGTGGGGTGGATGTTTCGAAAACCGCAACCACAACAGCTACCAATATTTTGAAGGTCCGGGCGGGCTGAAATTCCTCGTTCTGAATATAGAATTCGCTCCCCGCGACGTCGCTCTGGACTGGGGCGCGACCGTCATCGAAAAGCATCCCGATCATCGCATCATCGTCGTCACGCACGCCTATATGGACAATGATGACACCCGGATAGGCGAAGGAGACAAGGGCGTAAAGTTATATTTCCCCGACGACAATGATGGCGACAGTATGTGGGAGAAGTTTGTGCGCAAACATAAGAATATTTTCCTGGTCATGAGCGGCCATGTTTGTAGAGACTCCCGCAACAACTGGAAGTTCGACACTAGCTATACCGAAACGGGTCTGCTTACCAGCAAAGGAGACCACGGTAACGAGGTGCATCAAATCCTCGCAGACTACCAAAGCCGCCCCAACGGAGGTGATGGGTTCCTCCGCCTGATGCGTTTCACTCCCGAGAATAACGAAATTGAGGTCAAAACTTACTCTCCTTTTAAGGATGAATGGCTTATCGCATCGCATAACCAGTTCACCCTTCCGTATTCTATGACCTAATGTTTTTTTCCGTTTTTTGGTCGAAAAGATGAAGTAAAAGGTAGAACGCAAATGACAACTAAGAAGCCAAAATCGTCGGCAGCCTTCGGCCTCACTACCTGTCTGCTTTCCTTTTTTGGGCTATCGATCTCAAACGCCAGGATGCCAGCGAGTTTTTTAGTTCCACTCGCCGCGGAACTGGAGCCTGATAAAAAGGTAATTTACAAAAAGGCAGGAGATCGTGAATTGGAACTTCATCTCTTTCATCCGCGAAATTTTCAGCCAGCAACCGATCGACGCCCGGTATTCCTAATCATTCACGGTGGAGGTTGGACGGGCGGTAAACCACGAAAGTTCTACCCAATCGCCAAAAACTTCGCAGATCTGGGTATGTTAGGGATTTCTTTACAGTATCGGCTTCTTAGCACGAAAGAGGCAACTACCGTTTTCGATTGCGTGAAAGACGGTCGATCGGCGATTCGCTACCTCAGGGCAAACGCTAAAACCCTAGGGATCGATGCAGACAAAATTGTAGTCAGCGGCGGCTCTGCCGGTGGGCATGTGGCTGTAGCGACAGCTTTGTTTGATCAGGTCAATGAGTCCAGCGATGATATCAGCATCTCATGCCTACCGGATGCCCTGGTACTGTTGAACCCGGTGATTGATACTTCAGAAAAGGGTTATGGGCAGGAGAAAATCGGTGACGGCTGGAAAGAGCTTTCTCCAATAAATCAGGTAAAAGCCAACTTGCCGCCAACTATCATTTTTCACAGCACGAATGATCAGGTCGTGCCGTTTGACGGAGCAAAGAAATTCACCGAACGATCACAAAAACTGGGCAATGACTGTCAATTAGTCACTCACGAAGGAGGTCGGCATGGATACTTTATTTTTGATGAGAAACTCTACCAAACAGTTATTGCCAAGACTGAAAAATTCCTGAAAAACAAAGGGTTTTTCGCCCGATAAAAGAACCTGCCAGAGGGTCAGCCTATAACCATAAAATATTGCTAAAGGCCGATGCTGTTTGTAACAACATCCAACACTATGATTCGCCTGATACTTATTCTATTTATTATACTGCCAGCCAGTCTGCATGCTGTCGACCCAGTACTCATTGACCGCCTCGGAAAAGGTAATTGATCCCGAGCGCTAGTAGTATGAAAATGCGACTTCCTGCAAGTAACCCTTCCTTCACCTTCTCGATTCTGATGCTCGCCTTGGTTGGGAGCTCTATGGATTTAAGCGCCTGGGGACTTGGGCACGACGATGTCAACCAGATCGCGCTCGACCGGCTTCCGGTTGAAATCAAGGCTCTTCTCTCTCCGGATAATCGCAAAGACTTCGTCAAGGATGCCAAGGTGCCGGACGATTTCACTCCATGGTCCGAATACGAGAAAAAAAAGGGCAAAGTCATAACTCCAAACGACTTGGCTACCCTCTCCAATTACAAGATCAAAACGCCCTATGCACTCCACTCAGCAAAGGGACAGGCGGTCAATTATGTTTTGCTATATCGGGCCTTGAAAGATCGGGATGCTGACCGCATTGTATTCTGGGGCGCCTGTCTTGCCCACACTCTGGCTGACGAAGTAGCCTGCAATCACGATCCACTTATTCACTACCTTACTTATGCATTCAAAGGTGGTTACGGAATGAAATTTGGAAAAGCCGGGATGCTCGACTTCGGTGAACTCTGCCGAACACCTGAAGGATATGCTCTAGCGTTAGAAGCATTGGGCCCGAGTTCCCCAAAGAGCCTTGGTAAAGAACCGCAGGAAGTTCTGGTTGAAATCATGTTGCACGGCCTTCGGGCAAACAAGTTCATGACCGAACGGAGCGTGATCATCGCTTCCGCCTTCGATCCCGATGCGGGTCAAGGGGCTCTTGCCGACACTCGATTCGCCATGGCCGAGTTGGGTGCTTATGGAGTGAGGAAGTGGCTGGAGGCGATCACCACTGCATGGGCTCTGGTCAACGAAAGTAAACCTGTCCAAGTTCTCACCCCTGAACTTCTCGCTGACTACAAGGCACGACATACGAAATTCGTAACTGCCCGTCCACTATCTGCCGATTCTCTCTACGCCCCATGGCTGAAACTCCAGACCGATTCAAATATCCCGGCAATAGGCGTTGTGGTTGAGCCATCTACGAGCATGAACAAGGGGGGACTCTCCTTCGGCGGTCGTTTGATCGCTTGTGCCATCTTACGGGAACTGCACAAGTCGAAGATTCCCTTTCGTGTCATTGATGCCCGCAAGCCCGAAATAAAGCTCCATAAGCGAAGCACTTCGTTGGCAATCCTCTGTTCAGGAAAACTACAAAATGACAAATTGGTTCAAGCAATAAACAAGTATACGGATGACGGAGGAAAATTACTTCTCATTGGTGGCGAACACAAAGGTCTCCTAGGCCCACTTTCGGAGGTATTGACGCTAGCCGACCCCGATATGCTACCAGTCACGACCAAGTATGGACAGAACAACCTTGATTACATTGATCAGCTAAGCGTCTACTTTTGCGGACCACTTGCAAAATCGACAGGTGAACAAGCTTATCCTTTCATTCACAACCCAGACACTAAAGCAGGGTGGCAAAAGCCCAAATGTCCGTACTGGTTCAACGAAACTCTCAGTTCGGACATCGAACCGCTAGCCAGAATTGAATTGAACGGGAGGTGTAAGGTGGTTGCCGCAGTCTACCAACCAGAAGGTAAGGGACGCTTTGCTTTCTTGCCAGAATACCTTGTTGCCCCTTATCTTTTGACTGACAAACCTAAGTTATCGAATCCGGCCAACCCCCAATTGGATCGCATCAGTTCGACGGTACTGTCTGCCACACTCAATCTTCTGCACTAAAACCCCCGAATCATGCCATGACTCGCCAATTACTCCTACTTTTTTTATTGCCGATAATAAGCCTTCAGGGAACAGAGAGAAGAAATTTAAAGCGGGAAAACCTCGTGCCCTGGTGCATCGTTCCTTTCGACGCAAGCAAGCGCTCTCCGGAAGAACGGGCCAAGATGCTGGTTCGGCTTGGGTTGAAACGCTCCGCTTACGACTGGCGAGCCCAACACGTTCCCGAGTTCGAGGAGGAAATCCTCCAGTACAAAAAACACGGGATCGAATTCTTCGCCTTCTGGAACATTCACGAAAAAGCTTTCGAACTTTTTCAAAAGCACAAGATCCATCCCCAAATTTGGAAAACATTGAGCTCCCCCAAGTCAGGTAACCAGGAAGAAAAGATCAGATCCGCGAAAGAGGCCATGTTTCCATTGGCCAAGCGGACCGCCGAGATTGGTTGCAAGTTAGGTCTCTACAACCATGGCGGTTGGGGCGGTGAACCGGAAAACTTGGTGGCAGTATGCAAGGCACTCAGGGCTGAAGGGCATGAACACCTCGGGATCGTTTATAATTGGCATCACGGACATGGACGTATCGAAGAGTGGAAACAAGACCTCGAACTGATGCTACCCTACCTGCACTGCCTGAACCTCAATGGTATGAATACAGGAGCTCAGCCCAAGATTCTTGAACTAGGCAAAGGAGAACATGAACGGACAATGCTCAAGGTTGTCCTGGAGAGTGAATATAACGGCCCCGTCGGCATTCTTGATCATCAAAACGAATTGGATACCGAAGAGTCACTGCAAGCCAATCTTGCGGGGCTCGATACCCTGTTGGGAAAAATTAACTCCTTGGAAACAAAGAATGACCCACTTCCCTTCCCTGAAAACCGTTTGCGTCATTTTTACCGAACACAGGCACAAAGTTTTATTGCAAAGGAAGACAGGAACTATTCAAGAACCCTACAACCCTTTCCGGGACTGGACGGTGGAGGCTGGGGCCACTGGGGACAAAACCCTGAATCAAATAATACGGATACCAGACTCAATGAAATGGATTTTGGCGGTGTCCTGATGCAGGCGACCAATCATGCGGAGGGCTGGGCCAACAAGGGAGTTTCCGTACAAGCAGGTAACTACTCCGCAGTCTTCGACCCGGAAAAATTTTGCTTTATGGATGCCTGGGAAGGCGGGTTACCCGAGTGGGGAAGTCGCCGCTATGGCATCACATCAGGAGTAAAGGCTAAGGGAAAGAAAGTTGGAGGCTTTCCTTCGGGTAAGTGGACATTCCCGGAAAAGATGGAAACCAAATACCTTGGATTTTACAGAGCCAAAAGTAGGGCCGTCTTTGGGTATCGCATTGGAAAGACGGAGATCTACGAGTGGATCGATGGAAAAGCAGAGCTCACCTATCATCGGTTGATCCAGGGAAAACTTCCTGAGGGAGTGGCCTTCACCGGAAATGATTTTATACGCGAATCATCGATATCCGATTTGATAGAACTCCTCCAACCCGCTGAGGCTCAATGGTCAGATAAAGCCGTCATCACTAAAGGCAAACTAGGGAAAGCCCACCCGCATTCGCCTTATGTCATTGATACCCTGACCGTTCCCTATCGAGACCTGAACCCATTCAAGACACCCATGCGAATCGGAGGTGTGGGCGTTTTCTCTGACGGTCGGATTGCCGTATGCACGATCATGGGGGATGTATGGATTGTGGATGGAGTCGATGACACCCTTGATAAGTTGGTGTGGAAAAGATTCGCAAGCGGCTTAAATCAACCGCTCGGTCTGGTGGTTAATGATGATCTAATCCATGTGATCGGGAGGGATCAATTAACCCGCCTTCACGATATGAATCAGGATGGAGAAGCTGATTTCTATGAATGCCTGACCAATGAATTTCCCACCGCCAGGGGAAACAGTTTTGCTCTCACCCTACATCAGGACGATCAGGATCGTTTTTACTGGTTTACCCGCTCTTCCCAGTTTGGGATGACCCGTTTTACCCCCGGTTCCAAACCGATAGTAATTGCCACCGGTCTACGGGGCTGCAATGGTACCGGGGTCTCGCCGGATGGATCGATTGTCTTTGCGATGCCTCAGGAAGGAAGCTGGCAACCAGCCTCCGGTATCTTCGAAGTGGGCAATGGAAGCTACCATGGCTTCTTTGGACCCAAGCCCGAATTTGGAAAACACGGCTACCAGATGCCCCTCTGTTTCCTTCCCCGTGGAATCGATAATTCATCCGGTGATATCGTTTTCGTTCCCAAGGATGAAAGATTTGGTCCCCTAGCCGGCAGGATGATCGGTACCTCCTTTGGGTATTGTGAGCACTACCTAGTCCTGCGAGAAGTGATGAAGGACGGGAAAGTGCAGGGAGGAGTGGTACCCCTCCCCGGAGAATTTCTTTCCGGTGCTCATCGTGGAGCGTTCAGCCAAAAGGACGGTCACCTCTACCTTGTGGGAACCGACGGTTGGCAAAGTTATGCTCAGGAAAATGGAAGCCTGCAAAGAATTCGCTGGACCGGAAAAGATATGATGATCCCAGAGTCGGTCAAAACCCACAAGAATGGATTGGTCATTCGCTTCAATGATTTCATTGAACCAGACTCCCTCGACTTGGACAAGGCTTTTGCCGCCCAGTGGAACTATCTTTACAGCGGTTCCTACGGGTCACCGGAATATTCAGTTCTTCAACCGGGAATTACCGGACATGATCCGGTAAAGATCCGTTCTCTGCATGCCCTAAAAGATGGAAAATCCATATTTGTCGAAATTCCCCAACTTCATCCAGTCATGCAGTTTCATCTCTATTTGGAATTAAAAACACGGGATGGTGGTGCATTCAAACCCGATATATACTATTCGATCTTTCATCAGGATAAAGAGTTCACCGATTTCCCAGGCTATCAGGTAACTGCGAAAAATAAATGGAACGACTTCCCCCATCCGGACGAAAACCCGGTCGATCCGAGGCTGCTTGCCCAGGAAGCCCAGTCCAAGATCGTCGGAGACGAACAGGTCTTGGCTGCAATCGAACGGATCGAATTGGATGCAATTGCTGGCTTACAGTATGCTCAAAAGGAATTACGGGTAAAGCCTGGGTCCAAAGTCGCCCTGACTTTTCGTAATCTCGATCCGAGCATGCCCCATAATGTTGCCATTGTGCAACCCGACCGACTAACCGCAATTATGGATGCTTCGATGAAGCTTGCCTCATCGCCTAAAGGAGTAGCTCAGCACTATGTTCCGAACGATAAAGGTGTCATTGCCATGTCACCAATTCTGCAAAGCGGTAATTCCTATGTCATCTACTTTCGTGCCCACCGCAAACTTGGAACCTATCCATTTCTGTGTACTTTCCCGGGTCACTGGCAGGTGATGCAGGGGAAACTGATTATCGAATAAATAAACCAATAAGATTAATTATAGGTTTGGTCTTTCTGTTAAAGTTTATTTTATTTTCAATACTTTAGTTTCAGCATGATTTCGATTAAATTGAATTTCAAATACTGGTTAGCACTTTTCCTTGTATGTAAATTTTGCTTGGCTCAAGAAAAGTTGATCCCTGTTCTTATTGTCGACGGACAGAATAACCACGACTGGGTAAGTACAACCGATTCGATCGAAGCCACTCTCCGGGCAACGGGGCGATTCTCGGTTGAGATCGATACCGCTCCGCAAACCAAATCGATGAAGGGCATTCGTGGACCGAAAGCAGATGCCCCTCATTATCTCAAGGAGAGTTATAAGAATTTTCGCAGAATTCAACAAGGTGCTGAAAAAGAAGACAAAGAGAGCCAGGAGGAGGAATGGAAAAACTGGAATCCATTTACCGGCAGGCATCAGGCAGTGGTGCTTAACTATAATGGAAGGGAATGGGCTCAAGAGACCAAGGAATCTGCAGTCGAGTTCGTTCGCCAGGGAGGCGGACTGGTTCTGGTCCATGCCGCAAATAATGCTTTTCGGAACTGGGATGCTTACAATGAAATGATCGGATTAGGGTGGAGACCCGCAAAGTTTGGAGACTGTATCAAATGGGAAGTGCTTAAAAACAAACCCTATGTGGCCTGTGTCGATTGTTCTTCTGGACATGGTTCCAGGCATCCCTTTCAGGTAAATGTTCGCCAATTAGATCATCCGATTATGAAAGACATCCCCACCACCTGGATGCACGGAAAAGATGAGCTTTATCACAACATGCGGGGCCCCGCCAAAAACCTGACCATTCTTTCCTCCGCTTACTCAAACCCAAAACAGGGAGGAACCGGCGAGCACGAGCCAATCACTTATGAAGTCAAATACG
>Ga0129327_10001419_pt1 | contig 14202 bp, 19 predicted proteins | sample CPBDNA_6_FD_111799 | JGI IMG/M metagenome (GOLD analysis project Ga0129327, IMG submission 111799) | Freshwater to marine salinity gradient microbial communities from Chesapeake Bay, USA - CPBay_Spr_31_0.8_DNA | ecosystem: Environmental > Aquatic > Marine > Coastal | place: USA: Chesapeake Bay... | reverse complement strand
GGTAGATTGGAGCAAATATTTGTTATCATTTTTATGATATTTTCTCGTTCTTGTGGGAACTCTTCGTCTTTGATTTTTATAGTAATACAATGTAAAACTTTCCATATGAGTGGACCCCATTCTCCCTTTTTCATATTCACAAAAATATATATAAATAGATATAATATATAAATATAGACTTAAACATATGAAATTATCAGACGCATTAAAAATATTCGACGAAGAACAATCGGATAATTCTGGTCGCAAAGAATGCTTAATAACTCGCCAGGAAATGAAAAATGAAATTGTCTTGAAATGTAATCACAGTTTTGAATACGAGGCACTCGTCAAACATCTCGTTGGAACACAACGCCATTACGACTCTCATAAATGCCCATATTGTCGTAAGGTGAACAGTGGCTTCGTCCCGTTTTACCAGAGCCCTGAGAGCACTGAATGCGGCGAACATCTATTGAATAACATCAATAGAAGTCTTTTTAAAAAAAATGAATATATAACTTGTTCTTATTGTTTTGTAAGTGGAAAAAATAAGGGCAAGTGTTGTGGAAAGGTTGGGCATAAATTCAACGAAGGGAATTACTGCTTTGCTCATTATAAACAAGTAACGAGGCAGAAAGCTAAGTCTTCAAAGAAACAATTAAAACCACAGTGTTGTCATGTCCTTAAAAACGGCAATCAATGTAAGTTAAAATGTTTTAATACTGAAAGCGGACTATGTAAAAAGCACGATAACGTTGTAACTTAAAGTTATTTCTTCTTACGACCCTGGGATTTATTTTTGGCTTGTCTTTTTACTTCATCCCAGAAACTCTTTGAACAATCGGTCTTTTTGCATATACTGCTCACATACCTTCTCGTCTTACTGTTGGGTGGCTTGTATGAAACACCCCCTTTTGGTCCAACTATTAATTGACGTTCGGTTTTGTTTTTTTCATTGACATACTTCAAAACGCGTTTCTTCCTACCGGAGATTGTCATTATTTTCGTTACACACCTTGTGTATTTCACCATAACTGTTTATAATATAATGCGAGAAAATATTGTGCTATATTATATAGTGTATAAATAAATAATTACAAGATATAAATATTTATTTCTTGTAATTATTATGAATGAAGAAAGCGTTTTAACAATCAAACAGTGGTTAGATATTGAGAGTAAAATTTCACAACATGCTCTCATCTTGAGAGAACTTCGCAAAGAAAAGAAACAATTAAATGCATCACTTTTAGAAATAATGAAAGAAAATGACATTGATTGCTTTGATTGCAATAGTGGTCAAATTACTTACATTAAAAATAATGTAAAACGCGGGCTGAATCAAAAGAATTTACACGAATTGTTGGGAAAATATTTCACTAGTCAAAACGCAAATCCAGCCGAGGCTGAAAAACTGTGCAAATATATCCAAGACAACCGGGGAACTGAAATCAAAGAAACGGTAAAATTAAAAAAAAATAAACTGTAAGTATAATATTATTTGAACTAATGTCCGCTAATGAAACTGCCAGCGAATCCGGGTCGACAGTAAATGTAACAATTCCCAAATATATGCGATTTATAATTTTCATGGTGTTTGTCTTTTTGGTATTAAACGCAATCTACGAAATATCTAACTTTTTTAATGTTGAATCTAGTTCTACTTACACATATTTCATTTGGTTCTCATTGTTACTGTTTTTGTTTGTGATTTTACCTATTAAAAGAAGTGTGTTGTCTTAATTGGTTAGCAGCGCCCCTTTATACCATTTTCGTAAATAAATAAAAATTGATTTAAATATATATTAATATATTAATTTAACATAAAGAACACCACTATGGAGAAAAATATTCGCGCCAAGATCACCGACTATGAGTGTAATTTCAAAGACAATGTTAAGAAGTGGTTCCTTGAAAATGACGCTTCCATTATTTGTGGAAATACCCATGATAAGACAAATGACTTCATACAACACCTGAGCGATTTTCCCAGACTGGAACTGAGTTCACAAGATTTTCAAAAACGCAAACGAATTAAGAATAATGTCCCTGACTATAATCGGTGTATCGCAATGAAATGTAATGGTGACCGTTGTAGTCGCAAACAAAAACATTCGGGCACACACCTATGTGGAACGCATATCAAGGGAGCACCTCACGGGACATTCACAAGCAATCAAGAAATAAACAAAAAGAGGCAAGTGAATTTATGGCTTCAAGAAATAAATGGAATTTCTAGATATATCGATGAAAACGAAAATATTTACTCTACCCAAGATATTCTTGATAAGGTAAATCATCCCAAGATAATCGGAAAGTATGGCATTAAGTCTGACAATGAAACATACTATATGATTCAGGATTAATATAATATATTCTTCTTACTTAACTGTTTCAAATACATATAAATTTAAATTTTCTTGCCTCGAATCGCAAAATGGACACCGTAACTCTTTTTTTATTTTTGTTTGTTCTAAATACTTTTTGTAACAATATTTGTGGAAAATGTGATTGCATTTTTCTGTCTTGATACATGGCGAACATTTTAGTAATTCTAAACATATTCCGCACTCGTCATTTGGTAATAAGTTTTTATATTCACTTTTTTCAAGTGAAAAATTTTTCTCTTTTGTATGACGTATTTTGAGTAGGTCGAAACATTTCATACATTCAAACATTGTAATAGATTAATCTTATTGAATATTATTTAATTTCTAAATTAGAATATTTTAAATACTTGACAAAATATTGATGCAAAGAATAATTCAATATGTCAAGACTATCACATTTTGGTTCGTGCCAATAGGGGCTTTGTGCGATATTGACGATATTTGCGCATTTGTTTCTATCATTTTGTCGGGATTCTAATGACAATAAAAACATTGTTTCGCGGAATGAAGGGTATAATAGCGTTTTTTTAATACATTCACTTTTTGCGTCTTCATCTTCATCTTCATGTTTACGTAACTCATTAACAGAATGTAAAGATGGTAAACAAATTTGTATTTTAGGACGCCATATATAATATTCATTTTGATTATCTACATCGCTTATGATATTGTATTTGAAATCTGTCAAATTGACACTTGATTCAAAAACAGGTTTTCTAGGGCGATAAAGTAAGTTAATGCTATGTTGTTTTTTTGCGATTTCTTCGACATTTGTCTCCGCCAATTCATCATACCAAAAAGACGCAATTTGATACGCATCGTTTGATGTTATTTTGCGAAAGTCGTTTTTTATTTTTTGATTAACCAAAATTTTATGAAACATTTTAGATTTTAACGACGACAACTGGATGTATCCATTAGAAACTGGGATTTGTGAATACAATAGAGCACACATAAACGACAATGTCTGAAGGTACCGACACATATAGCAAAGCTTCTTCTTATTGTCAACGACACTTTAAGTTAATGTTTTCATTAATTGAACAAATGATTTAAACAGATTGCCTTATAGTAGTGTATAACAACAAACAATCAACATGCCAGAACTATATCAAGTAAAGTGGTTTAGCAAGAAGAAGGGCTACGGATTTGTTGAGGGCAAAGATCAGACTGAGTATTTTGTCCACCATACCGATATTCAAGTTGATAACGGTTTTCGATACCTCAAGCAAGGTGAGCTTATTGTTGGTGTTCCTGAGAAAATGGACGGTGACAAGGTAAAGTTGGCAAAGATTTCGTCTCCGATGGAGGGTAGCGGTCATCTGATGTGTGAAGTGGAGAAGATGAACTCTCAAAATCGTCGCGATAATAATGACGAAGATGAACACGCGTAGACGAACATGCGTAGATGTCTGAAACGTTCTAATAATATTCTAACACATACTTGCAAATATAATTACAAAACATCTTTTAAAAATGATTTATCATCTTATTCATATTAAAATACTTTTCTTGATGTATATTAATATGAACAACATATATTTATTTATTTCTCTTTTGTGTATAATTTTTTTGAATTGCTTTTGGAGAGCTTATATAACAAAGAGACGAGAGGGGTTCGATATTGGGAAAATTGGGAAAGAAATCGGAAAATTTACTGATTTTATAAAAAATTTCGATCCTGGAAAATTAATTGATGAAGGTCTTGGAAAGATTATTGATTCTATTCTTGGAAGCGTTCCAATACTGAAAGATATACACAAAAAGGTTAAAAAAAAAAAAGGGTTTGTCAATAAATTCAAAGCAACCTTTTTTGAACTTTTCATTTCATTGCTTACAATTATATTCTTACCACTTGGTGCATTTGCCTGCTTGTATTTATCATATCAACTATTTTTAGTAATGTTGGCAAATATTCCAATGTTATTCCAACCGAATTCATTATTGAGTTATATTTGCTAATTATAGTTCATTTTACTTCTTGATTCATATTTCGTTTATTACGTTCTATCATTTGTTTATTACGATCTATCATTTGTTCATAAAATGTTGAAGGCCGGATATTTTCAGTAAAAACTGAGGCGCTACCTTTGTTAGTGTCTAAATTGAAAAGATCAGGGAAATATTTGTTTGATAATTTATCAATCAATATTACATCAGTTATTGTTTCCTTTCTCTCCAGAGTTTCTGTAATGATATCATCCATATCTTGTAATATTTCTTTAGAATCATGAAAAATTTTTTCCACAAGTTCTTCTTCAACGGTAAATTTAGATTCTTCATTTTTTAATTCATTTATCTTATTTTTTAATAAATCTATGTTAAAAATATTAGAATAACTGATATTACCTTGAATACCATTTTTATTCAAGTCAATCATAAAAATTGACATGATTATAAAATTTATGTAACTTTTTATGAATGAATCCATTTGACGACCTCCTCTTTCAGGAGCAAGATTTCTTAACGTCTCAATCTTTTCCACTGATCTTTTATCAAATGAAACAACAAGTGTTTCCAAATTTTCAATAATTTCTTTAGAATTTTTATAACCTTTTTCTTCAATAAGTTTAATATGCGAATTTAAATTTATCATAAGAGTTGTCCATGCACCAAGAAAAAAAGCGTCCACTAAGTCTTCATTTTCATCAGCTGTTATGCCGACATTTCTTGAATATCTTTCAATAAAACCTGTCTTATATTCATCTTTTACTGACTTGGAGTATTTCATTGATTCTTTATTATCTACATCAATAATGCCTTGAAAATTTTTGGATGACCTTATATTATGGTCAGTTTTAGATTTGGTGGAATTTTTATTGTGCTGTTTTGAACTATCAAAAGGATTTTTATCTTTAAATACACCAGCTAATGCACCAGTTGATACACCAGCTAAAACTACACCCGCACCAATACCTAAAACCGGTAACAGTGTTTCCAAATTACCACCCTTTTGTTTGATTGACCTTTTTTTATTTTTTATTTTATTTTTATTTTTGTTTTTGTTTTTGTTTTTGTTTTTGTTTTTGTTTTTGTTTTTGTTTTTGTTTTTGTTTTGTTTTGTTTTTGTTTTTTTTTTGTTTTTTTTATAAGTTGACTTTATCTTTATTGTTTTCTTCTTTTTTTTAATTTTATTATTTCTTACTTTTTTAATCGACAAATTAAAAATACTTTTCTTCATATATAATATTAAAACATTAAAAGCGATATTATTTATGGAGCAAATTGACAAAATAAATGTTGTTATGAATTCAATTAATTTTTAATTTTTTGAGGGGGGGAGCATCACTTTTAACTTTCATGAAAAGTTTCAGTTCACATCCATAATTCCAACTAATATTGCACCTATTGCACCTATTGCACATATTGTGCTAATCACTCCTATTGTTGGACCACTCGCTTTTAAGAGTGTTCCGACTTGCTTTCGCTTTACTGGGTCTATCTGACTCGCGATCCGTCCGGGGACGGATCGCGATTTCCTAGTCAAATCTTCAAGGACGGCGCTATTGGTCATCTCGATATATTTTATATTTTTTATGTGATCTTCAGATCTTCTTGTTAAAAATTCTATATGGTTTTGAATTCTCTCTATTTCCCTATTGATTCTCTCTATTTCCCTATTGATTCTCTCTATTTCCCTGTTGATCCTTGGATTTTTTTGGTCGCTTTCTTTTATAGCTAGTTCGCTTTCTTTTATAGCTAGTTCGCTTTCTTTTATAGCTAGTTCGTTTTTTTTTCCTATAATTTCTATATCGTTTTTAATTATCTTTATTTCCCTCTCTATTCTTTGAATATTTCGGTCGTTTTCTTCTCCAGTTGATTCGTTTTCTTTTTTAGCCAGTTCACTTTCTTTTTTAGCTAGTTCGTTTTCTTCTCCAGCTGATTCGTTTTCTTCTCCAGCTAGTTCGTTTTCTTCTCCAGCTAGTTCGTTTTTTGTTTCAGCTAGTTCGCTTTCTTTTTTAGCTAGTTCGTTTTTTTTTTCTTGAAGTTTTCTTTCCTTATTACTTTTGTTACCGTTTTCCACCTTACCGCCAATTTTTTTCGTAAGGTTTTTATTTTTTTTGCTTTTACGTGTTTTGACAGTTTTACATTTTTTGCTTTTACGTGTTTTGACAATTTTATACGTGCTTTTGAATTTTTTATTTTTCATTTGCTATAGTTATATATATTACAAAAGGATAAATATCTCAAAACTCAAAAATACACCTTTTTTATTACCATAATAACAATCATGGTCCAAATGTTGACTAAAAAATTATAGAGAAAAATTATAGCGTTTGTGTATACGACATTGAGTTGAAAGTTATATCCTGAGAGGGGAAAACACTTTTAACTTTCATGAAATTTCAAAAAAATAAAAATAAAAAGGCTCTAAATTTTCTATCCCTCAATCGCAATCATCTGTCTTTTGTTATATAACATGACAAGTATTTCTTCTTTAATATTGTTCAGCATTTCATCTTCATCTCGGTTTTGCAAATATCTTTGGAACGAAGCAATAATATCCGGATATTTCTCTTTGTATTCATCATACCAGGCTTCCAATACAAACTCATTATTATCATATAGATCATCTACTTGTGTCTTTTTGTCTTGAATTTGCCAGACATTGTCTTTATAAATCATAAGGTATTTGCCCTTGATATTCGACAGGTAAATATTCATATTCTCGGGTTTGTTGGTATTAAAATGTACCTTTTCAATAAGGGTCTTCACACATTTGTTACAGTCTTTTATACAAGTGATATAATCTTTCGGGGTCAGATGACTGTAATCTGTATCAGAATGATTCAATACTTGAATGTTGATAGTATTATTGAAATTTTGGACAATACCCTGGTTTATATTCTGAATTTGAAGCTTATTAGTTAATTTGTCTATTTGTTTCAGCATTATTTCCATTTTTTTGTCCCTCAGCGCAAGTTGCTTGTCAATTTGTTTGTCTTTCAATACGATTTGTTTGTCCTTTTCATTCAATAGGCGAGCAAGTTCTTGGAAATCTTCGTCTTTATTTTTCTTACATGTATACTTAATATGTTTATACATTGATTGTTTAAATTTAAAGCACTTGTCACAATACTTACATTGAAATTTTGTAATGGGAGTTGGTGGGGTTGAAAAAAAGGTTGACTTTTGGTTGACTAAAAGTTGACTAAAAGTTGACTTTTGGTTGACTTTTGGTGACTTTTGGTGGCTTTCTGATATGCGCGTTTTGTGCTTTTTTGTATTGAGGTGTTTGTCGTAATTACTTTTCTGTTTCGCATCATATTCGCAGACGAAACAATAATAATTACTCATTATTTAACTCTATATAATCCGTTTATATTTTAATAAAAAGTAGTAAAAAGTAGTAAAAAAGTAGTAAAAAAGTAGTAAAAAGTAGTAAATGATAATTTGTCTTACCTTTACAATAACAACCATTTACTACTTTTCTTACTACTTTTACACCATAATTTACTACTTTTTAGGTTGACTAAAATAAAAAAATAAAAAATATGGAGGGGGGGGGAGCAAGACTTTCAACTTTCGTGAAAAATAAAAAAAAGTTTTTTTTGGAAACTCTGTTTTTTGTTTTATGGATTTTGTTTTATAGATTCTGTTTCATGGATTCTGTTTTATAGATTTTGTTTTATAGATTTTGTGGATTTTGGATTGTTTAAATTTCGAAACAATCTCCTGGTTGTTTATTCTCAAATAATATATATATATTGTCTTCTATTTGCAATGTTTTGTATTCTGAATTACTTGGTGTCGTTTTTAATATTAATTCACCTAGATTTTTACTCATGCATTTAGAGAACGCAGTTCCCATTTATTATTTAAAAACATTTATTCTCATACATTATTATATGGATGAGTTGTTTACAAAACTACCAAACTTGAAACAAAACATCAATCTCACAAAAGATACATTAAATAATTTCTACAAGTCTCTCCAAGAAAAAAAAGACAAAATAACACATACATGCACGCCAATAACATTTCTAGGAAAGTATCCACATAGCTTGAAAATACCACCAACAGATTTCATCGAGTCAGAATTGTATAACTCTCTAGAAGAATCCAACGGATTTTATCAACAATTTAATATGAAAATATCCCACAGACAATTTGTGATTCACCTATATTTACCGTCGGAAAATTCCAATTCTAGGGATAACAATGTAGCGGACTTTTTCCAGGATTGTATTCACAAGATACATTTATGGTTGAGTTTTATATCACCTTACATACTTAATGAGTGCAGTATGAAAACAAATATATATTTGCTATTCACTCGTTTTAAAAAGGTTATTCCGTATAAAGGTGAAGACATTACATTCAAGCATGTTAACAGTGCATTTACAACGGCATGTAGCCCACAATCTTCTATTTATATTTTTAGATATGAAGAATGGTTCAAGGTTTTGATCCACGAGTCGTTTCATTGTTTCGGTCTAGATTTTTCACATCATGATAATTATGAAGCCGAACGCGAGATTACAAAAGTATTTAATGTGGAAAACAAGATTGGTGTGCGTGTATACGAAGCATATTGCGAAATATGGGCAGAAGTTTTGAATATTGTCCTTGTATCTTATTTGAAGACAAAAGACAAAAAAAGCTTCATGATATTATTTGAACATCTACTCAATAAAGAATTAAGCTTTACACTATTTCAATGTAATAAGATATTGTATCATCGGGGTATTTCGTATAACAATATTATTGATATGAATAGTAAACATGTTACATACGAAGAAACCACAAATATAACTTCATATTATTTTTTGAAGATGATTTTGTTTTTTAATCTGCGAAAATTTGAATCTTGGTGTAAGAAACACAACAATTTATTGCTTCAGTTTAAAAAAAAAAATATATTGAAATTCGTGGACTTCTTATCGCAGTACTCTAATACAACCTCATTACAACAATGTTTACGGCGAATGAACACTTTCTATAAACGTGTGGATTTACTACCATTCGCAGAACAAACGATGAGAATGACAATTGTGAAAGGATAATGTCATAACCAATCTTTTGTAATGTACATTATTAGAAAGTTGGTACACATCACTGGAAACCTGGATATGATTTCTAAAGAAATATTAAACCCTATGAAAAATTTATTCATATGCGGTGAAGCATTTAGTCAAAAACAGGCTTGGGTTTAAGGGGCGCTCGAAACGTCAGAAGCGGTTTTAAAAATAATGTAGTAATAGATATATAATGTCTCAACCCGACATCAATGCGGCCGCTTCGGGCGCCGGCGCGGCGGACTGGATGGACACGGACTTGATGGACGCGAAGAGAGCGGTTGGGCAGGGCGGTGTTGAGGTCGCGGGCTGGATGGACGCGGAGGGCGCCGTCGGTGACTTCCGGTCGCCGCCGGCGGGCGATGCGGACTGGATGGACGCGGGGGACATGAATGCGCTGGAGAGAGCGGTCGACCAGGGCGCGGCGGCGTGCACGCTCCGCCTGCCAACTTTGCAGCAGGTGGTCAGGCGGCAAATAAAAGAAATGAGAAGCGACCCAGGTAGGCGTCTAACAATGCAGGAGGTGGTCAAGGATGCGCAGCAGCAAGTCGGGCAAGGGGAACTTGGACGAATACTTGTGGAAAAGGCGTTGACCGATTTTTTTGACGAGTTGTCAACCGATGAAGATATAGTAATGATGATTTTTACTCATGGAGTGCAAAGACCCAACCCACACCCTAGTGGTGCAACAAAATCGTGCGCCGTTCCCAATCGCGGCATCGGTAAAATAATTCATACGCATTGTAATCTTATGGGGGAGTCCCAGGTTTTAAATTTGGATACTGTTCTTAAACTTCAGAAATGCATAAGGGGCCATTGGCCATTGTCGAAGTTGGAAGACCCCGAAACGCTCGCAAAAGAACTTTGGGATATTCAATTTGGTAAGGATAGTCGTTTTGTACAAAGATTAAAAGAAAAAGACACAAGTATTACAGGATCTGAATTTGAAATGGCTCTCCTAGGAAAATGGGAATGCAGCGAGTACGACTTAGGTCAGGCCAACACTTTTAAGGACAAAATTTTGGGGTTAAGATCCAATGAAATTTATGCGGACACAAATACAGATTGGAATATTGCATTTTTAGATAAATCCGGGGATATAATCCATTTACCATATCTATTTTCAAAATTGTCCGAACTTTACACTGGAGCGACAGGCGTCGTCGACAACGATACATACCGGTATTCATTATATAATATAGTTACTATAATTCACGAACTGCTTTGTAGGGCCGTCAGTGAAAAATTGCGTACATTGCGTATATTTGATTTTTCTTGTCATAATTATTGTGATCCCAAATTCCGCGCCCCCGTCTACGACCAAAATCTCATACGTAAACTTTTTAATAGTTTAATTAGTCCCCACGAACAAACCTGTTCAAATAATGAAGTCCGCAAACGAGGAAAATCAAAACGAGGAATAGGGGAAATATTAGCGGTAATATGGAAACGGATTGCGAACCTCAAATGGGGTATTGGAAATAATAGCGAGAATATGAAATCAGTTGACCAAAAACTCACTTCGGGACTGGGACTGGTCGATGGGGCCATCGCGATGGATGGCGTCGCAGCCACCACCACCGGCGGGGCCGCTGCGACGCCCACCACCGGCGGTGACGAAAAAGAACTCGTTGCTCTCGTTGCTGCGCTGCGGGACGAGTTGTGCAAAGGAGCGGCGATGCGCATGTCGTCCGAGGAGGGCGAGGAGGCGAGTGGGCCCTCGGCCAAGAAACAGAAGAAGTGGGCGGACGACATGCGCGGGCACGCTCGCTCCCTCGGCGGCGGCGGCGGCATAAAAATTCCTAAACCCAAACCCAAGCACAAAATCCAGAAGTCCGTCAAATCTCAAAGACGAAAAGGAAAAATGACCAAGTCAAAAGGAAACCCCAGAAGACAAAACAATAATAAAAAAAAGAAAAACAATACAAAAAAGAAAAACAATACAAAAAAGAAAATCTAACACAAAAATAGCGGAATTTCTCGTTAAGGAAGACATTTTGAACCAGTTGTTGTAATTTATAGTAAAAATGAAGGGAAAGATTGTCTAAAAAATATTCGCATGAATTGTTGTGAATATTTTATTTTATCATATGGATTTAGTTGTCGTTTATTTATCGGTCGTATTAAGGCACTCATTCACGCTTTATTACCGAATATATAAACGGATTCGACTACACAATTTATTAAATATCTTCAAACAAAAATGAAGAATACCGGATGTCCCGCTTCTTATGTTTATTGAACGTTCAATCGTTTAATGAATCCGCCTGACATATATATAATAAACAGATAGCCCACACCTTGTAGTACGCGGGGCATCAATATAAAATTTTTATATTGATGCTTATTATTCAACATAAGTTGTATAGTATTGTTACCGTAAATTAACGATAACTACGATTGAAGTTGTTAAAAAAGCCAATATTGTTGTTATTGTAACATAAACAAACCATACACGCAATTATCTTTCTAGTAATTCCTCGTTTAAAGTTACGTCGTTTTTTTTTACAATAAATATTGTTGTGTATGAATAGTATCATTCAAAATGAGGGGGTGTTTCTGCTGTGACACTAGAGTCCGAGATTCGGGTGACAATATGTCTCGTAATAGCGAGCTGTTTATGCTTGTTTCAGAACAAATAAAGAAAATAGAAACTCAATATAAAAAATATGTTTCTGGTGAATTGGATTGCACCCCACAAGAGGGGGCAATGATTGTAAATAATTATAACTCAAGACGCAAACTTGAAAGAATGCTGTAATTTACTCCATCGCGTCAATGTGTTTTTTGAATATTTTTCCTAATTCGTCATTAGGATTATAATAGCACCATCTGTCTTTTATTTCATTCATGAGCCCACAAACTTCGCAAGAACATATTTTTTTATCTATTTCTTCTTTTTCTATTTCCATACTTGTTACTTCTTCGTCGTCGTCGGTTTCGCTTTCATTTTCACTTGTTTGATTTTGCGTTTCGTTTAAAATAATATTTTGCCACTCGTGCTTTCTTAACTCTAAATCGGGTCGGTCAAAATACATAAAAACTTCTACCATCATAGCCCGTTTAATATCATCGGGCGTAATGATTGTCCGACCAGAATGTTCTACAAAAATAGAAGACGACTTTATAGAATAACTCATGAATGTCATTATATTTGAGGTCACAGACACCTCTAGTTCTTCGCGTTCTAATACGTTTAATTCTCCATTGTCTTGTCCAGTTATTATTGATGTCGGAATATTGTTTGTCATTTATAATAGTTATATCAAATATTTTCTTTAATTACTTGAAAACATTCCTTATTTGTACAATTATTCATTTCCTCTGTCAAAGCGGGTGTAATAATATCAATAAGCATTTTAACGGTTTCTTCTGAATAGTTTTTCTTTAACCAAATAGGAAATGTAAACTGAAATGTGGTCGTGTCTTTCTCGTGGTCATAAATTGGAATAATATTCATTTCGTCGATCAACCTTGAGCATATTTTTTGGGGGTCTCTTTCAATAACGGTTTCATCCATTGTTTGCGTAATATAAAACAATTCATTCCACACTCACATCATTTCAATTTTATTAAAAAGAGTATCCACCAAACGGACTTCCAAATATAAACACATTTCCCTTCCAATGTTTCAGCCATGTAAACTTTCTGTTTTTTTCAATATAATAGTCGGTAACTCGTTCAACACATAAAAATTTGAAATCGTCCGAATACAAATAATTTGTCCTTTTTACTAATAATGGTTTGATAATAATTTGATTAAACACGCTACTCATATCTACTTTTTCCATATGAGTGGCTTATTACAATAGTTTTAAATCAATTCAATATTAAAATCTTTCCACAATAATTTATATCTTATATTGTTCGTTAAAAATGGCTCTATATCTAAAAGTTTATCTTCATTTGATGAATAACATATTAACGATTCAAGGAGACATTCATTGCTAATTTGTTTTGATTCCCAGAACGGAGAGTTGATCAATGTTCGAAGAACGTTTTTTTCTTCATATTGTTCCAATATAATCAAAAATAAAATGTCTTCTGTAATACCTTGTGGCGTCCACGCAAGATATTCTACTTTAAAATCATTCTCATGTGTAAACTGATCCTGTATATATTGTTCTAAACTGTTTATTTTTTCTACAATCATAGCGTCTTCTTGACAGATTTTAGTGGGCTGAAGAATGTTGTTTAACCAATGACGTGATACAAACGAGGCCACTGCCGGTGTAATATTTTTCAAATCATTTTCTGGATTTTGACGATTATACTTGTAAACGCGGTCTTTTCCTGAAGGTAGTTTACCTGGCTTTAGACATGAGATATTTGGAGCACAAATCAAAAAAATAAAGGTTGTTTTCAAATAACGAATCATTTTCATTTGTATAACGAATACATAATAATATTGATATTGTTTTATATTGTCTAAACGACTGTTTTACTTTTACTTTATTGAGTAAATGCGGGTGAAAGTGCGATAACTGAAATTAACAAAAATCCCAATCCTGCATTTTCACTTAATCTCCTTATCATCAACATTACCGCTAATGTTTTTTTTCGTTGAGTTCCGTCGCGTTGTGAGATTTATTATATTTTCCGCGAAAGCGCTTAGTTTTGTTTCGTTGTTTAATGACCTGTTTTGGGGATAGTTTTTGTCTTTACCATTGTATAATAAAACGAAAATCAAAGTTCCAAAAAAGCTCTAATATAGTCAGCATTTGTTTTTAATTTACTTCTACCACTAATTCTATTTATTTTCGCCAGTTCTCTTTTTTCTTTTACCGTTACAAGACCGTCATGAATGCGCC
>Ga0129327_10001416_pt1 | contig 14231 bp, 24 predicted proteins | sample CPBDNA_6_FD_111799 | JGI IMG/M metagenome (GOLD analysis project Ga0129327, IMG submission 111799) | Freshwater to marine salinity gradient microbial communities from Chesapeake Bay, USA - CPBay_Spr_31_0.8_DNA | ecosystem: Environmental > Aquatic > Marine > Coastal | place: USA: Chesapeake Bay... | reverse complement strand
TCTTGATATTAAATCAAAAATTACAAACTAAATTATGACAATGGATATAAGTGATTTGGTTAGTTTTAGAATCGATGTAGAAAAAATCAATATCGAAGAAGTAATGAAGCATCGGTATAAGATTCTAAAAGCACGAAAGCTCACGCATGAGAAAATCGATTTAGAAGATTGGGATGATAAAGAAATGTGGGATGCCTTTAAAAAGAATCAGGCAAATAGTATATTACAAATTGAACTTTAAATTATTATGGGATTAGATCAAACAGGTTACGCAAAGGATAAAGACGGCAATGAAATTGAATTGCAATATTGGCGAAAGCATAATGCTCTTGAAGGCTGGATGGCTTCAATCTATGTTAATCATAAAGGTGGTAAGGAAAGTTTTAATTGTGTGGAAATTGAACTTATTGAAGATGAGATTGATATGCTGGAAGAAGCCGTTCTACTAAAGGAACTACCAGTCACCGCAGGTTTCTTTTTTGGATCCGATACATCACGAGATGAATATAATTTTAGACAGGATTTAGAATTTATAGATAAAGCTCGTAAAGAGTTTAAAAAAGGTAATAAAATATACTATTCATCAAGCTGGTAAAAATTTCGAACGTAAAGGCTACTACGTTACTGTAGTCTGTGGCTGGCTCCGGCTAAGAGTGATAGCGTAAGCAATGATTCACAGGGCAAACCTTTTAAATAAAACACTATGACAACTTTACAAATTTTAATAACTTTAGGTTCTTGCCTAGTTTCTATATGGATTATCAGCTTAATTTGGTTTTTTATCGCTTTAGCATATGATATGTTAAAGGCTCAAGACGAAGATTATATTGATAAACCTTAACGTATGAATCATATAGAAATAAATGGATCAACAAAAGATCGCAGAGAAATTGCTCAAAAGACGGTGGATTGGTTTTTAAAGAAATATTTACCTCGTTATAAAACGTTAGATATTACTGTTGATATTATTGATTGCTATAAAACATCAAAAGCTTATGGCTATTGTGTAGCGATGGATGACAAACATCGGGAATTTAATATTGAGGTTGATAAAAGATTGCGTTTGTTTGATTTTGTGACTTCTCTTTGTCATGAATTGGTACATCTTAAACAATACGCTAAATTTGAAATTAAAGATGTTTCTTTAAATAAAATTAAATGGAAAAAAACCATATTTAAAGATACAGTTAAATATGATGATATGCCTTGGGAAAAAGAAGCATATAAACTCGAAACCCAATTAGCCATTCAATGCTTTGAAGATTGTTTATAAATAGTTTTATATAAATAGTTTTATATTCGTTATGTTACGACGGATATAAAACTAATAATAAACAATAATATATAAGCAAAATGAGCATATTAGAAAATCAAAGAAGTCCTGTTTTATCAAATGGGGAACGTTCTGCAAGGCAAGTTAAACGCGCCACTTCGCAGATGGCGTATCAATTAATTAGATCTTGGCATCACGGTTGGGACCTCGTTTGGTCTGCTGAAGATCCAGCGGCAGTTTTAGCCGAGATTGGAACTGACGCCGCCGAAATTTTTGAACTCAATGAAGAGCTGATTTCATTTTTTGGTACCGCATTAGCCGGTCGTCGTCAAGAAGACCTTGATGAGATTATGGCTAAAGTTGCATTAAAGCCGGCTACAGAAACCGCCGAAGATGGTTCTGTAACTATCGTAGAATAAATATTATTTGATAATGGGCAGTATTATATACTATCCCATTATCATGCTTTAATATGCTTGATCAAATTTACCACTATAAGGCACACGTTGTTTATGTGTATGACGGAGATTCTGTTACCGTTGATATTGACTTAGGGTTTAATACATGGATGAGAAATCAGAAGATTCGATTTTATGGAATTGACACGCCTGAACTTCGTGGTGAAGAAAGACAAGATGGTTTAATAGCGCGCGATCGTTTGCGAGATTTAATTGATGATAAGGAAATTATTATTAAATCTTATAAAGATAAATCTGGAAAATATGGACGTTGGTTAGCAACAATATTCATTCAAAACGAAAACGGAGATTATACTAATATAAATGATCTACTATTAAATGAGGGCTTAGCTACAGTATATAAATAAATATATAAATAATAATTAATATGGCAACACAAACAGTTACAGGTACAGGCGCAGATATTGAATCTGATGTTTATGGATATAGATCAGCAGAGTCAACTTTTGCTTTTTATGGAGATTTTGGTGGAGGCACTTTAACGGTAGAAGCTTCTTTTAATGGTACAGACACAATTCCGGTTTATATCACATTGAAAAAAGGTGATGGTACTATTTTAGAAATTACTGAAGATGAAATTCACACGCTTTCTTTGGGTAAATGCTTAATACGATATAGAGTAACTGGAGCAACGGCGGCAGTTGCCGTTAATATAGTAATAAAAGATTAATAATTATGGTTAATAAACCAACAGTTTCTAGTGCTGTATCTGTATCTGCAGTAAAAGCCGTGGTAACATCGGTTGTAGATCATATTCCAGTAGTATCACCAGTATTAATAAACGATGAATATCGTTCGCCAACTGGCTTTAAATATTTACAACCCGATGGAATTTCCATATACAAACAACCTTAACAAATAAAATATCATGGCAAATGTAACCGTAACCACAGACATAGACAACCTTTTAAAGAGTGCTGACAATGCAGCAGCAAGGACAAACCTAGGAATTACTGACCCGACTCTTGAGTCAGTCACGACAAACGGAGCAACCACCCTAAACGATATTAGTGTAGGGAGAATTGCCACAGCGCATCCAACTAATTCAGCAAACAACAATACCGCCTCTGGTAGTAGCAGTGCGTCTATTGGAGGCACAGCCAACGTAGCGTCTGGCAATAGATCTGGGACTTTTGGGGGTAGAATAAACCAAGCAAATGGAACGGAATCATCAACCTTTGGAGGGACAAGTCAAATTGTCCGAGGAGACGAGTCAGAAGGGTTTGGTGGAACAAATGTTACCCTAAACACAAAGTTCACCAATACAGTAGGGGGGGCTAATCATGTGGTAGGGCTTGCAACCTCACCCGCTACAGATCCCGTAGCAAAGCACAGCCTTACATTAGGTGGGGAATCCTCAGTCATTGAAAACGCAACCCATTCAGCTATTGTTGGAGGGGAGTCTAACACAATCCAATCTACGCACCATCGCTCTGTAATATTAGGAGGCACGGGCATCACAACAGATGCAGCGGATACTGCATACGTTTCTAATTTAAACATCAAAGCAGGATTCAAATTGCCAACAGGAGCAACCGATGATTACGTCCTCACATCAGATGCTAACGGAGTTGGCACATGGCAATCAAAAACGAAAATTCAAGGTGTACAAACAACATCGGGCGTTCTTTCTTTTGACTATACAGCAGGCGAGATCGTAAAGACGATATTGACTGAGGACGTCACTTCTCTTGCAATCACAAATGCAGCAGAGGGAGATTCGGGGATGATAATTTTTTCGACTGATGGATTGGCTACTTATTCCATGACAGTCGGCTCTCCTAACATAGTTATAAGTGGAGACCCTATTGACTTTGACAGCCTCACTACGGCTGACGTTATAACTATGGACTACTATTACACCGGCGCAAAATTGTATCTTTATATTAGCGGTGACCAAGACCTTTCTGGACTGCAAGTGAAACCCGCTGAGGGAGCATTTGTTGATGGCGACAAAACAGCACTTGACTCAGCTTTACAACCAGCAGACCCCACGCTAGAAAGTATCACAACAAACGGAGCAACCACGCGCAACGACATAGTGGTTGGCACAATTACAACTTTGCATCCAAGTAATCCAGTCAACGACAACTCAGCAACCGGCAACCAAGCTTGCGCTATTGGAGGCGTAGTAAATGTAGTAAGCGGGAATCGCTCGGTAAGTTATGGAGGGCGTGAGAATGTAGTTTCTGGCAACGATAGCTCTACGATTGGAGGCTTGGGTCAAATTGTGATTGGTGCAGAAGCGGAAGGATTAGGTTCAACAGCCACAACCCTTAACACGAAATATACGAGTGCTGTTGGAACAATCAACAGCGTTGTCGGACTAGCCGCAGAGGGAACGTCATCAACAGCATCAGCGCATTCATCGGTTCTTGGAGGCAGCACAAACATAATCGAAAGCGCAACCGAAGCGGTCATAATTGGTGGGGATACAAACACAATCCAATCTACCCACCACCGCTCAACTATCTTAGGTGGTCAAAACATTGCAACTGATGCGGCAGACACGGCATATGCTCCAAGTCTGGATGTTCAGGGAACTGTATACATAAAACAGCGGGAAGCAGCAGACGTTAATAAGGCAGGAAAGTGCCAGTTATGGGTAGAAAATACCACCGGCGATTTATACCTAACACTACCTGACGGCACTAGTAAACAAATCGCGTTTGTTGTATAACGTTATTCAAGAGTGTTGCGATTCAACATTGAATTGCTGATAGCGGTTCGAATTTAGTTCCAGTATATGGGATGTTTATATTATGAACTATAATTAAGCAGATATATAATATATCGGTTATGGAAACGGTAAATGTTTATTTAGATTGGAGTTGCGGAGGATGCGACGACTATTTAGATGAAATTCAAAAAGGTTGTAAAGCTTTTCAATATGAATATACATTAACAACTTGTGATGTTGATCCTATCTTAGTTTTTAAAGAAGTTAGAAGACTAAGAGAAAAAGGAAACAATATTGAGCATTTACCAATCTTAGTGACAAAAAATGATTATGAAATGGAAAATGTATACGTTGGTATACTCGACAGAACATCAATACAAAACATACTAAAAGAATTATGAGTGAAGAAACAAATAATTTTGCTACATTTGAAGATTTCGGATTTACTGCGGTAAATGAAGAAGAGCTGGATATTGTAACAAAAGCAACATCAGAAGCTAGTAGCGCACAAGAACGTTTAGATAAAATGTTTGCTGCAATTAAACCATTACTAGAAAATCTTGAAAAGGATAGTAGCAAGGATTATATCTATTGGCCAAACCGAATTGAAAAAATAAATCAATTCCAATCGCATTTAGATAAAATCTATACTGGAACTATTTAATAGTATGCGTTTTCACTTATTAGGTATACCTCATACGGTTACTAATGATGAATATACAGCATGCGCATATACCGCCAAAGTATTAAAATTTGGTAAAATGTTTACCGGTCAACCCGGTGTTGAAGTATTTCATTATGGTCATGAAGATAGTAATGTTTGTTGTGACGAGCATATTACCGTTACAACCAACGATGACTTAAAGAAGGCATATGGTTCTTATGATTGGCGTAAAGAGTTTTTTAAGTTTGATAATAATGATCATGCTTATACAACCTTTTATGAAAACACACTTCGCGAATTAAATAAAAGATTAAAAAAGAATGATTTTGTTCTTGCTTTTTGGGGTTCAGGAGTTAGACCGGTTTGTGGTTTAATTGAAAAAGAAAATAAAGCTATTGTTGTAGAACCTGGGATTGGTTATGGAGAAGGCCATTTCGCCAAATGGAAAATATGGGAATCCTACTCTATTATGCATGCATGTGGAGGATATAAAATGGTTTCAAATTGTAATCCTAATTGGTATGATGTCGTTATACCAAATTATTTTGATGAAACTCAATTCGAATACAAAGAACAAAAAGAAGATTATTTTCTTTATCTTGGTAGAGTATATGATGGTAAGGGAGTAAAAATCGCAATTGAAGCAAGTCAAATAGCTGGAGTAAAATTAGTAATAGCAGGCCAAAAAGAAAAAGGATATAAACTACCGGATGATGTTGAGTATATTGGGTATGCTGAAGTTGATAAAAGAAAAGAATTAATGGCAAATGCAAAAGGTTCTTTTTTGCCATCAATGTATTATGAGCCATTTGGAGGAGTACAAATTGAAAACCTGTTTAGTGGTACACCGACAATAACTACAGATTGGGGAGCTTTCTCTGAAAACAATTTACATGGAGTAACCGGTTATAGATGTAGAACAATGAGCGATTTTGTTGAAGCGGTTCATAATGTTAATGATGGTAAAATTAAAAGCACCGATTGTAGAAAATGGGCAAATAATTTTAGTATAGATAATATACGGCCAAGGTACAAAAAATACTTTGACGATGTTCTTAATGTATATACTGGAAAAGGATGGTATGAAAACAAATCCAAAGAAAGTATTTCAATTGAACAATTAAAGATGGAATATCCATAGTAATTCACCCTTCAGAGAAAACGTAAACATATAAATAAAAATACTATGAAAACAACTTCATATAAAGTCTTATTAAGACTAATGATCGTCAGTTCATTAACACTGATAATGACGTCTTGTGCTCTTTTTAAACAAACAGAACAAGGCGACCCTGGAAAAGGCGGAACAATAGATATTGGTGGAGCAACAGAGAGCTTAGGTGCTGCAACTGGTTTTTCCTTCACTGCTCAACAAGCCGTCACCACCGCACAGGCAGAAATAGTGAAAGCAAAGATACATGCTAAAGAGATTGAATCTTTGGTTGAAGTAATGAGACGTAAGAAGTCTGAATTTGCTGAAAACATTGAAAACTTAAGGCAGATATATGTTCAGCATATTGTTGTACTTGATAGAGAATTAACCATAACTGGTATTGCACTAAGGAAACAGTTAGTTGCTCTTAAGAATACAGAAGCAGAACTTATTAAAGCAAAAGCTCAGATAGCAGCACAAGAACAACATAAAGCTGCCATGCTTGCTCATAACAAATCTTTACAAAAAAAGTTAAAAGAAGCTGAAGGCTATAAAGACAAGTATCATAAGCTAACCAAGTATAAGTGGATTGTTTGGGGATTGGGCGGATGGATATTAGTTAAGTTCTTAGGCGGACTTGGCATGTGGTCTCCTCAAGGAAGAATCGCTAAAGCTCTTATTGGATAATTTTTATATCTCAATCATTTAATATGGTTGATGATATTAGGGCCGAGTGGCTCATTTAAACAAAATACAAAATATGAATATATTACTAAAACTAATTGGTCCAATGCTACAAGGGATTTGGAGTAAATCTAAATCAATTGTTCAGCTACTATGGAGTAAAGGTGTTGCTATTATTTTACTAGCGATGCTAATTTTAAAATACACTGGTCTAAGTGAAGCACCTTTTGCTGAACTTATTTACGCAGGTATTCTTACAAGTGCGGTTATTGTTATTGCACCTATTATTCGCTTCCTCGTTTTCAATGAGGCTGCGTCTCTTGCCGAAAGTGGAAAAGTTAAAGAGTTACTGGAATTAAAAACATTAACTCCACAACTAATCCATTATTGGTTTGCTACATTCATCTCTTACGCTGTCACACTATTATGCGTTTCTTCATTACTTTAATTGTAATGACTTTAATGACCGAGTCCCTCCCTGCATATGAGCAGGGAGCGGACTTACGTGTACAAAGGTTTCTTGATGCTGAAGTTAAGAAACAATATGTACCACAGGTTGATAAAGTTGTTAGACGTATTTTATTAAATCAACAACTATATAAGTGTGTTGATAGTAGAACAGATGTACCTTGGTATGTTATTGCTAGCCTTCATAATATGGAAAGTAGCGGTTCATTCAAACACCATTTACATGAAGGATCTCCATTATATGGTAGAACTCGTTGGGTACCAAAAGGTAGACCTAAGACGGGAACACCTCCATTTACTTGGGTAGAAAGCGCACAGGACGCATTAAGCTATGACAAGATGGGAGAAAAGCGTTGGGCATATCTCTTTGATACTCTTTGGGCGGTTGAAGGTTATAATGGAACAGGGTATTGGAGGTACCATAAATCAACACCTTCACCATATCTTTATGCGAAGACTTCTATTGAAAAGCCTGGGAAATATGTCTCAGATGGAAAGTGGAGTTCCACCGCACGTTCAAAGCAAATTGGCGTCGCTGCCATTTGGAAAAGAATGGAGAATTTAAAAGTACTAAATTTTAAAGCACTTAAATAGTGCCAATGTGAATTTTATCCTTTACATGTTTATATTCCTAGTGTATAATATAACTATGAGTTATTAAAGAAACCATAAAGGTTTAAAAACTAAACCCCGAAGGTTCCCGAAGGGATCTTAAATAACAATAAATATATCATTATGAAAACATCATTAAAAGATTTAAGGATAGATCTAGAAGACCATAAAAAACGATTAAAAGAATTAAGTAATAAAAAGACTGCGAAAGAATTAGATGAAAAGTTTGGAGTAAAGGCTCTTTATTTAATTCCTACTTATAAAAAGATTATTGGTAGTATAGAAAAAGAAATTATAGAGCGTACTAAATAAAGTTATGAACAAACCTAGACGTAAATTTTTAAAGTTGTTTGGTTTAACAAGTTCAAGTTTATTTATTAGTAATTTACCAGTAGGTAGTGCTTTCATTCGTCATGAGGATTACAATAAAAAAGTAAAAGGAATTCCTGATGAATGGTTTATTTTAAATAATGATGTTTATAGATATGCGAATTATATTTTAAAATTAAACTTAAAAAATATAACTCCAAGAATGGTAATTGCTCCACACTTTAAAACGCGCGGTAGAGTTAGAAATTCTATACCACCAAAGAAGTTATGGAAGAAGGTTGGCCCAACACTTAAGGTTATTGATAAGTTATGTAATGAGGTTGGATTACCGGTTAAAGAGATAGTCTCAGCATATAGAAGTCCCGAATATAACAAAGCAGTTCATGGTAATATAGGATCATACCATATGACGAATCAAGCCGTTGATGTTGTATTTAATAAAAGCTCTTGGCGAGTTGCTAAAGCCGCTAGAGTACTAAGAGATAACAAAATGTTTAAAGGTGGCATAGGAACTTATCGAGGGTTTGTACATATAGACACTCGTGGAAAAAACGCAGATTGGTAATGGAAATCTCAATTGATAAACTAAGCGTTATAATGACGAGCGAGGAATATCCCTATTCGATTATTTCATATTTTCCTAGAGATTGTTCCAGTTTTGAATCATATGACTTTTGGGAATGTAAAAGAAAGATTCATTCAATAAAGGAAAAACTAAAAGAGGTTGTTATAAACCAACAGTTATTAGCTTTTACGACAAACCCAAAAACTGGAGATGTTGTTGAAATTGAATGCGACGGAGATACTGACAACGTTATTAGTTGGCTACGATGGAAAGACAATTGGTATATTTCCGATATTAAAAACGAACCGCCTTTAGTTTAGAATTTATGATTAAAATGATCATAAATCATAGAATCATATTTAGTGCGTTCTCTAAATTTAAATATAACGCATTCATCTAAATTTGGTATTGAACTGCTGCTGCTATTTTTATTTACATTAAATTTATCTTTATTTATAGATTTTAAATAATTAAAAACAGTATCTTTATTATATGAATAACACTCCATAAGAATTTTATTTATTAGTGAATCGACGCCGTTTATTGAAGCAACTTCAAATTCATTTAGTTTTTCTATGCACGTGTTATAATGATCATCGGTTATTGATTCATCATTTTGAATATTTAAAAGAGAGCGTATTATCCAACTATCTGAAACCCGGTTGGAAGTCAAATAATCTGAAAGGTTATCTGCAGCTATAGACCCGTGTGTTTTTTCATGTTTTGATAGATCTGATTTTAAATATTTAAATAAAGAACATTCTCTTGAAAGAGCTTCTCTTAATATAATAAATTTTTTAAGATCTTTGTTCGCATTTTCTTCTAAGTAATTACAAATTTTATCTGCTGACTTAAACCCTGCTGCATTTATGGTTACCGAGTAGATTTTCAAATTATTGTTTTTAAGATAATACTCTGCGAAGAAACTAAAATCACAGGAAACCACAAAATTGTTTATAGTTGTAAAGTTTTCGTTTTTAAAATAGTCATCTTCAAAATCATATAAAAAAATGTTAAATTCTTCACGGTCCAAATGATCTAAACAAATCAGTCTTTTCATGGTGCCACGCGCGTTTTTAGCTTTTACGTGGTATCTAAGAGAAAACCATAAAACATCATTGGTATATGTACCTGCGTTCTTTGGAATATGAAAAAATACTGGTAATTTTTCTGTAGTAATTTCTTTTTTCATATTCCTATGTCTATTAGTATATATATCAGCATTTAATTTTATTTACATAGATGTAAAAATAGTATATAATAGAAGTATGAAGTTAGATACATTATATTCCAGAGCAACAACTGGAGCTCTTCGCGAATGGACCGTTGAGTATGAAGAAGGAAAATTTAGAACTCATTCTGGTCAAATTGGCGGTAAGATTACAACATCAAAATGGTATTCTGTAACTGCAATGAATGTTGGTAGAGCAAATGAGCGAGGCTTACTTGAGCAATCTAAATTCCAAGCAGAAGCTAAATGGAAAAAGAAAGTTGATGGTGGTTATACTCCAGATTTAAAATCTGTTGATGTTAGTACTCTTTTTATTAAAGCAATGCTAGCAAAGAAGTGGGAAGATCGAAAAGATAAAATTGAATATCCAGTTTATACTCAACCAAAACTTGATGGTATGAGAGCTATTATTACAAAGGATGGAGCAAAGTCTCGTAATGGAAAACCATGGGTTACTATTCCACATATTTTAAAATCATTAGAACCAATATTTAAAGTTTACCCAAATCTTGTATTGGATGGCGAACTATATAATCATGAGTATAAAGAAGACTTTAATACAATCAGTTCATTAGCTAAAAAGACAAAACCAACTGAACAAGATCTAAAAGATTCTGCTGATAAACTTCAGTTCTGGTGGTATGATATTATTCCAGTTGACGGATTCTGTAAAGAAGATACTATCTTTTCTGATAGGTTTAAAGAAATGGTAAATCTTAGTAATGAATATAAACTAAGTAGTATTATATTAGTTCCAACTTATTATCACGATTCTGAAGAAGAACTTAATAACAATTACAAAGACTTTATTGAACTTGGATATGAAGGAGGCATGGTTCGCCTTAATTCTAAATATGATCGTAAGCGAAGTAACTCTCTTTTAAAGCGCAAAGACTTTACTGATTCAGAATATAAGATTGTTTCTATTGAAGAAGGTAAAGGTAATAAAACAAATATGGCAGGATTTATGGTTCTTGAGAAAAGTGATGGAACTCAATTTCATTCAAACATTAAAGGTAATCATGAGTTTCTAAAAAACCTGCTAGTTGAAAAGGAAACTTATATTGGATCATATGCGACTTGTACTTATTTTAACTTAACTCCAGATGGAATTCCAAGATTTCCTTATGTCACTCGTCTGCGAGATGGCAAAGGTGTTGACAATTAAATTTTATAAATAACTATTAATATGGCTATTAATTTTCCACCCCCAACAACTATTGGGGAAATATATACAGATCCCGCAAGTTCCAGAACATGGAAATGGAACGGTAAAGCATGGGAAGGCATTGCTGGTTCTCTTGGCGCTGATGTTGAAATATCAGATACTGCTCCAACTTCACCAGAAGTCGGCGACCTTTGGTATGATAGTGTAAGAGGTATTACATATATTTACTATTTTGATGGTACTTCTAACCAATGGGTTACAGTTACCTCTCCATCTATAGAAGTGATCAACTTAACCGGCGACGTTACAGCAACTGGTTATGGCGATAATCTAATAACTACAATAGAGCCTAATGCGGCCTCCGGCTTTGTTGGAGACAGCGTAACAGGCGAGGCAACATTCCTAAACGAATTTAACCGCATTGAACTAAGTGGTGTGCATCTGCTAGAAGGACTGGCTGTCGGTGATGTCGTTGAAGTGACAGGATCAAACAATGGTGATAACGACAAAGCCTTCACCGTGACCGAGATTGGAGTCAGCGCCATCGAAGTTAATGACGCTCACAAAAACCAGACATGGACTACCTACAACAGAAGTTTGCAGGAACAAACCCCAACCGCGGGTGTTACTGTAACACTAGCATGTAAGGCTAAGAATGCAGCAATAGGATATGGACAGGCCTGGGTTGGCGTTGGCCCTGATCGAGGAAATGGTTCCTTTGGCCTCATAACCACTAATAGTATAGGCAGAGCTATTAGTGTGGCCGTCTCCGTTAGAGCTAATGCGATCACTACCCAAAATGAGCCTGCATATGCAGAAGCCTACGTAGACGCAAGAAGAATAACGCAGGCCGGTGTTGATAATACTCAGGCTGCTTTAAACCGCATGACGCCCGTGGACTTTATTGTTCCCTCCGGCAGTCAGTATAGAGTTGATGCCAGTGATCCAGGAGGGTTGAATGATTTGTCGATATCTCAGTGGTTAGAACTTAGATAATATTAGCAATTAACTTTTATAAATAACAATATGGCAATTAACTTTCCAGATTCTCCAGTAGCCGATCAGGTCAGCACCCAGAACGGACGTAGTTGGAAGTTCAATGGTAGCGCATGGGAAGCTTACGCGGGTGAAACATTATTGGGACCTCAAGGCGAGCCAGGTCCGAAAGGCGATATAGGCCTTCAAGGCTTTGTAGGAGAAACCGGCGTTATTCAAGAGACTCAGACGTGGGAAGATGCAAATTACAACTTTGATCAAGATTATACTAATGAGACTGGAGCTCCTTTAGATATACGACTGTATGTTCAGAATGACAACAGTGCAGCCGGTAATAGTGATATTAGCGTATATGCTAGAATTAATAATGCTATAAATATATCATTTGTTGAATCCTTTAAACTTGCGGGCGCAGGAGCACATGATGATGTTGGTAATATAACAATACCTATAGGCGCCACCTTTAAATTTTTTGGAGTTACTGGAGATGGTTCTATTTCGAACCTTGTATGGAAAAGAATGGTAAGAACTCAGGTTATAGTTGAGCAGCAAACTCCATCAGTCACAGGCACAGCAACCTTTACCAACAATAACAACAGAATTTCACTTGCTGGAGTTGGTAGCCTTTTTGGACTATATGTTGGTGACGTCATTCAAGTGACTGGATCAACTGTTACTGGCAATATAACTGACGGCATCACTAACAATAACAACAAAGTTTTCACCGTTACTGATATTGTGGATGCCAACACCATTGAGGTTAATGACTTTCACCAAGGGAGTCAAGCCGAATATTATAATCACTCTCTCGTAGATGAGACTGAGACAGTAACAGTAGCACTAGTATGTAAGGCTAAGAACGCTTCACTAGGATACGGGCAGTCATGGACTGTTGCTGGGGTCTTTACCTCTTATGGTGTTGTTTCTGTCAACAGCACAGGAAGAACAATCGGCGCTATTGCATATGCCAATACTTTGTCTGGGACGTCTGGCTCTAATAGTATCTCTGCCCGTATAAATGGCACCATCGTTGCTGCCAACACTGCCGGAACGTCATCTACAGGACTTGGCAATCGCGCTTCAGTTTACTTAAACATTCCCAACGGCTCAACGTATCAATTTGACCACTTTTCCTTAGCTTCTCACGAAAAATTCCTGTACCAACTTAGATAAACAATATAAATTACGACAATTATGAGCCAATCAAAATTATACATCAACCCGCAAGGGCAAAAATACATGGTCTTAAACAATCAAGACCATATTATCAAAGATGACTGGGTGCTATGCCCGCGTAAAGATGACGGTAATCACGCTGAGAACTATAACTTAGACGGCACACCAGCACCAGACACGCCAATAAGCCCAAATCAGGTAAAGGGTGAAGCCGGAAGTCGTATTCTTACGCTGTGTCCAGAATGGAAACAACGTAACCATATCGCAACCGATTTAACTTACACTAAGATTATTCAAGGAGGAGGAACACTTACTACTGAACAAGAATCTGATAGAGCAGAGATGGAAGCAGTGTGGGAATCAATTCAAAGTATTCGAACAAAGTCTGATGAGATTGAAGTTATGTCTCCTATTCCTGCAGACTTTAGAGATGACTCTTATTGGGTTTAATAAATAAGTATATGAAACATTTAATTAATGCAGCGGCTGAAATGCTGGCCGAAAAAACATCAGTATTAGGATCAGAAGAGAATGATTTTTATGATATTGAAATTGACCAAAAGACTGGTAATATTATTAGTGTGGTTCCAAAGGATTCTAATACAAATCCTGAAGCAAAAAAGATTGCTGCTGAAATTTTAAAAGGATTATCAAAAAGACAAGGAAACTAATATGAAAAACGGAAAAATTAAAGTAGGGTCAATTGTAAAAGCATTGGCGGGACCGCACAAAGGAGAAGATCATACGGTGAT
>Ga0129327_10001415_pt1 | contig 14233 bp, 9 predicted proteins | sample CPBDNA_6_FD_111799 | JGI IMG/M metagenome (GOLD analysis project Ga0129327, IMG submission 111799) | Freshwater to marine salinity gradient microbial communities from Chesapeake Bay, USA - CPBay_Spr_31_0.8_DNA | ecosystem: Environmental > Aquatic > Marine > Coastal | place: USA: Chesapeake Bay... | reverse complement strand
GTTGTTGTTGTTGTTGTTGTCGTGAAACTTTGCTCTCTTCGACGGATTCAATCGCGCTTCTTGCCGTTCAAACGAAGAAGAAGAAGAAGAAGAAGAAGAGAGAAATGACGTAAACGATCGTCGCGGAAAGAAAGCCCCGAGCTGCTCGGTGGTGTCGCTGCTCACGCGGTGCGAGTGTGCCTGCTGCAAGAAACCACGAGCGAAACGACGGGAGGAAGCGATGGTGACAACTGTTTCTCGTGAACGTTCAAAAGCCGTATTCGCGGGTGTTTTTGCGCGCGCGCGTGTGCGTGTATTCGTCGCGCGGTTTTGTGAAGTTTTGGAAAGGTTTGAAAGTGGGTTTGAAAGAAAATTCAAAAAGGTGCCTCGAGTGTGGGAAAGAAAATGTTTTTATGATGATACAACGCGAGAAAGCCTAACTGTTCTCTCTCTCTCTCTCTCTCTCTTTCGAAAGAAGCGCTTCTTTTTCGCTTTTATTAAATTTGAGTAGTATTATGAGTACCTAGGTACCGGTACTGTAGGTACAGAGTATCTCTTTCATCGCGTCCTCCGTCGTCTCGCGGAAAGCGCGTATATTATTAGTAGACGGGAAACAAGACCAAGAGATTGGCGAGCGCGATGGATAAGGCGGTCTTCTTGGAAATTCCGGCGTATTTGCTTTCCTCTGCGAAGTCTTTTATCGATTTTATCCATCCCCAGATGTCGCCGTTTAAGTTTATGGACCAGCCGCCGAGTAACGTGAGCGCGGTGGTTGGCCACGCGAGCATGAAACCAAACGCCTCGACGCACTTGGCTAAGTCCGAGTTGTCGTTGGAAGCCCAGAAGAGGCTTCGGTTGAAGTACACCGAGAGTTCGAGTTGGAGGATAGATAACGCGGTCGTGTCTTGGTTCATCAATCCGATGATTCGTTTATATCGCATGTTGGCGTCGACTAAATGCGCCAACGAGCTGACGACTAAAGTCACCAAAGGGAACTGGTCGCCGGAACACTGAATCAAATCGACGCTCATTTTCAACCACTTAAAAAACGCGTACCCGTAAAACCACCGTCTCTTGTGCAAGTGCACGTACGCGTACTTCGCCACTCGCTTCCAAAACGGATCTTTCGGTCTGTCGAACTTTTTCTTGCACACCGAACACTCTTCGCCGTTTCGGTCGCAGCCGTTCTTCAGCGACATCAGTTGCCAGCGGTTCAAACAGCTCGCGTGGACGAATCGCTGCGAGCCTTTACAGGCGCACGGGGAGATTAACTTTGAACTTTTCGTTTCTTCCTCTAAACAAAACCGGCAAAACGGTGCCGGGGAAGTGTTGTTGTTCTCGCTTTTCTTCGTTATCATCGTTTGATTTGATTGAAGCGCAATGTCTATCGTTCCCTCCTCTTTCCTGCGTTCGAGTTGTTGGTCCAACTCTTCCTCTTCTTTGCTCCTTTCGTTCTCGTCCACGATGGACACGAAACCAACCCCACTCCTACTACTACTGCTGCTGCTGCGCGTTCTTTGCATTATCCTCGTCATCATTCTTCCGTGATCATCATCGTAGTCATCGGCAAAAGCCGTCGTCGTCGTCGTTCGTCGTCCCGGTCGGAGGAGATGTCGTTCGGGAATCTGAAGAAAACGGTCAAAGTACACGTCAACGTCTCGTTTCTCCGCGGTGACGATACGCGAGGAGAAACGACGACGACTGTTCAACAACCGCATGATGATTCAAAAGAAAGCGCGCGCTAAACTCGTTCTCAAGCCTCTCGTGTGAAAAGGAGTTTGAATTCCCCGCGCGCGTTCAAAGTTTTGTGTGTGTGTTTTATACGTAACGCTCGGGAAAAAAGATACGAGTGGGGGAGATGTACACAATATTTGAATCGCAGTCAGCCCCTTTTCTTTGTCGTCGAATTGTCAGACACCAAAACAAAACGAAAAGAACACACTGAAAACCGCACACAAACAGACGTACTTTGAGTTTATATGTCGGTGCAAAGGACCACCACCAAAACACCTATTGCAACACCCCTAAAAACGAATATTAAGAATACAAAGAACGAGAGTTTTAGGACGATACTAAAAAGACGAACGAGGAGTGCAAGGATCAGTAGTAGTAGTGCTACTCATAAGAGCGTAAAAGTCGAGATGACGACGAGTGGTGGTGGTGATGCTCCTTCTCAAAACGCAACCATCTTCTGGGATTTGGACGATTGCTTGTACAAAAACGATTGGACCGTCGCGAATCTTTTAACAGAAAGAATAGAGGAATTCACGGTCGGTAAGCTCGGTCTAAAACCGGGATACGCGTACGACTTGTACAAAAAATACGGCACGTGCTTAAAAGGAATGATGGTGGAGAAGATTCTGGACGAGAAATCAGTGGACGAGTATCTGTTGTGGGCGCACGACGTGCCGTTGGAAAAGCACATCGGGAGAGACGAAAAACTGAGAGACGTGCTCCTGAAAGTGAAAGCGGAAGGTTTCCCGATGTATATTTTCACGGCATCGGCGAGGCACCACGCGGAGAAATGTTTAGAACTGTTAGGGATTTCAGATATGTTCATAGATATTATCGACGTGAGAGCGGTAGAGTGGGCGACGAAACACGACGAGGAGGCGTACGAAAGAGCTATGGCGATAGCGGGAGTGAAAGAGAGAGAAAGGTGCGTGTTTATCGACGACTCGACGAGTAACATAAAGATAGCGAAAAAGATGGGATGGCACACGATTTTGTGTGGAACGAAAGGACGCGATTGTGGCTCTGTGTTAGTGTGCGCAGAGGCAAATCATATCATCGAAACCGCGCACGAATTTTCTGCGGAGAAGCACGTGCCGCCGTTCGCTTTAGCCGCCGAGCAACCGAGTAAGTGAATAGTTTTCTTCTTAGGATTGTCACATAGTAATAAAGAATATATAATACTGTAAATGTATATACCGCGTATTTAATTAATTAGAATCTATCTATCTTGATACTGTCTACCCGTCCTCGATTGCGGTGCAGAAGCTCGGCCGTATTGATTCGGTAGAATGCCTTGCGACGGGATCTCGCTCTGAAACTCTTCGTTCTTGCCGAATTGCGTTTTGTGCGCGTCGTACATCTGCGGAGGATTCTGTGGTGGTGGTGGTGGTTGCTGCTGATGATGATATTGTTGTTGTTGGTAGATTTGTGGCGGTGGCACTGGTTGTTGTTGCTGCGATTGAAACATTTGCGGCATCGGCGGCATCCCAAAGTTTGAACTTCCCGGCCCGAAACCCGGCGCCGGTTCCACCTTCCTCACCGACTCGTACTTCCCTTGATATTCAAACCCTTGACTCCTCCCTCCTTCCACTAAATCCCCACGACTCGTCTCAAAATACCCTTTCACCGCGTCGATCTGCATCCACGCGCAAAAGCACAAAACGATCACCTCTAAAAATGTCAACCACGCGGTCCTCAGCGCGTTCGAGTCCACCGTTTGCTTGTGCCGTTTCGTCCTCCACGTCAAGTAATGCACCTCGCCTCTGATTCGTTGCACGTCGTCCATCAAAGACTCCGCTAATGCGATCGAATCGTGCAACTGATCGGCGTGTAAACCTTTACTCTGCCCAGGTATGTGCAGTTGATGTCTTTTTAACAGTTTTAACTCTTTCTCTAACTCTTCGTCCGAGATGGCGTGGTGCGGCTGGAAGAAGTGCACGTGCACTTGCACTTTCCCAGCGTTGGTGCCGACCAACTTGTCGTTGTGGATGTTGGTGTTGTATCCTTTGTTCGTGAAGCACGCGGAGTACAGCCCGAACCCGTTCCCGTCCACGGTTTCTTCCACGTGTCCAGCCGCGCTGACGATTTCTTTCTTCACGCCGGACGGATCGGATATTGAAACGGACACGTGCGGTTTCCCGCTCGGAATCGTGAAATGGTTGAAGATGGACACCGGCATCGTCCGCGCGTTTTCCGTGCTCAACGCGTGGGATTTGTCGTACGTTTTAAAGATGCACTCGGTTTTGTTAAACGCGACGTCCAGGGCAAAACCGTTCGCCCCGTTTGAGGCGAACGAGACGAGCACGAAGGAGAGGACCTGGAAAAGAGAAGAGATCGTCGTCATCTTCGTCGTTCTTCCTTTCTTTCGTTCGTGTAAAGCGGTTTCAACTTTGGGGAGAAATCGAATCGAATGTTCCTCAAAACACATCTTCATTAAAGCTAAAAACATGTCAATCGATCACAGAGGAGGAGGAGGAGTACTCAATCATGAACAACCTCATTCGAGCTCTTTTTTATCCTTGTTCAAGTCAGCTTTGTACGTCTGGCACTCGTTCGTCCGATGCGTCGGCGTGTACGCGTTCGTCCAAATCGGGAAAACGATCGTTATTTATAAGAAGAAGTACCCGTATAAAAGAGTCGTTCGAGGATGGGTTCCGTGGAGCGGAAGCGAGCACGCGGAGGACGTTTTAGTCGTCGATTGCACGCACGCGAAGAACAAAACGATCACGCATCACAAAGGGTCCTCGACGCCGAGAGAGGTGAAAGTTGGGGACACGAGCACGGAGAATGTATTACACGCGATAAAGACGAGGCATCGATTTACGACCAAGAGAGGGAAGGTGTCGAGAGTTACGTGCGACCATTTCGATATCGACGGGTTGATTTCCGTGTTTAGCGTGTTACATCCGAACGATGCGGTGAAATATGAGGAGATTTTAGTGGAAGCGGCGAGGATTGGGGATTTTAGAGAGTTTGAACACGTGAACGTCGTCGCGCCGGCGAGCGTGAAAGCGTTGCGTTTGTGTTCGTATATCAATCAAGTGGAGAAGGAGAGGTTTAATTTACCGTTCGTTGGAGACGAAAAAGAGAACTGTTTGTTGAAGTACAAACACTTTCTAGAATATTTTAAAGGGTACGTGGTCGCGTGCGGAACGTGCGACGTTGATAGAATCCACGAAGAGTTTGAGTTGACGATGGAAGGCGAGGAGGAGTTTTCGAAGGTGTTGAGAGACGCGAAATTGGTTCGGGAACATAAAAATGACATCACGAAGTGGTTGGAAGTATCGACGACGGTGATAAAGTTACCGAAGCCGGTACACTATTACGCTTTGTTCGGAGCTACGGTTGGGACAGACACGTGCATCGCAATCTACGACGGTAAGCGATACGAAGTCGAACACAAGTACACGACTTTCGTGGACGTTCAAAGCCGAGAGACGCAACCGAGACTCGATTTAACGCATTTGGCGAAAACTCTGAATGCTTTAGAAGAAGACGATGGGATCAAAAGGAATTTCAAGTGGGAAGTCGCTGGCGTCACCGATACCGGTCCACTCTTGCGTCTCCACGACCTCTCCGCTTCGGCTCGCTTAACCAAAGCGGAACGGTATCAACACCCGGACCAACGCAAAATCAACCCGTCCTCGATACCGCAATCCGCCTTTCTCGAAACCGTGAAAAGCTACTTAACCTTCGGTCAGAAAGAAATGGCGCGATACGCAAAAATCAACCCTCTCGCCGGTCGTGAAGTCGATTGCGTCGGCGACGGAAGCGGGTACCTCCGAGGCAAAAATTGGACGTGGAAGGAAACGCAAACGTTAAACGCGAACGTGGATTGGAGCGCGTGGGACCGAGAACGAGCTTCTGCTTAGACGACTGTAAGAACACGCGAGAATAGTGTAGGTGTAGAGAGACGGATTTTAGCTGATTGAATAGTTAGTAGGGGCGGATTTTAATTCGCGTTATTATAGAGACAATCGTAAAACTCACTCTTTCGTTTCTTTCTCCTCCTCACAAACTCACGCGCAATTATTTTACACCAATGTCCGGCCGACCATCTGCAGGAGGTACGACGCTCTTCTTTCTCAATCATCTCGACGCGTGTGCGAACCATTCGCGCTCTCTCCCTTTCTCTCTCGTTCCTGCTTTCGCGCGATGATCTCTCATCTTTCGTTCTGTTTCCTTCTCTCTTTCTCGCCGCGCGCGTCTCGATTGCATCCGATCGAGACCGTTTTTTTCCAATTCTCCGACGCGGTGTTTCTTACGCTCACACGTCCTCTTCTTTCTCTTACACCCAAATAAAACCATCCAGGTTTACGCAAACGCCCAGGCACTGGGTCTGGCTCCAACATCGCCGCCAAAGGCGGCGCGGCGAACAGTTCCATCCTTAAGTTTTACACGGACGATTCTCCCGGTTTGAAAATCACCCCGGTGGTTGTTCTGGTCATGTCCGTGTGCTTCATAGGATTCGTGACCATCTTACACGCGATGTCGAAGATTTATCAATACAAGATGAGTTAATGAATAACATTCACAGTATTCTCTCGCATCGTTTGTAGCAGATCGTTTAGTGAATTTACAGTAGCAGTTTTTAATAATAATACAACACACGTTGACGCAGAGTTCACGGGGGAGAGACGTGCGCGCTCTCGCGCGTCGGCCGCGCGAAGGGAAATTTACTACCTTTTCCATTCGGTCGGTTTTTGTTTCCGTACGCTGTTTGATTCGCGCGCTCTTCTTCTTTAATATCTACTTCTCTGAAGAGGTCATCTGGGAACAATCTCGCTCGCCTCGAGTCCATTTTTGGTCCTTCGCCGTCGCGTTTGTCTACGTGAAGTAAAAGTTCCGCGACGTTTGGGAATCCAGGACCGTATTTTGCGTTCCACTCTTTCGTGGATAAACTGGTGAACTTTTCGATGGCGTGCTCAAAGTCAGAGTGAACGTGCGAGGAGAAGGTTTGGACGCCTCGGCCGCACACGGCGAGCTCGATAAATCCATCGCGAGGCCGACGGTATCCGTCGATGCTTTCAATTTCGGGCGTCTCCGCTCGAGTCGTGCTCGCTTTCGAAACCGTTAATACGGATGAAGTCTTATCGAAGGATACATCCCAAAAGTGCACGCGTTGATCGAGACCGGTAGAGACAACGTTCGTACCGTCGGACCAAAGAGAGCGAATCGCAGATTCATGCGCGAGCGTGACTTGGTGACATTTCAATACTTTCATCGAAGAGATGTCGATAATTGAAACCGTAACTTTCTGGTCATCGCCGCCGGTAACGAGTGAGAGTAGTTTCAGCTTCTCATCGTATACGTTCAAAGATATACCGTTCACTCCGGATTGGTGCGTCTCTTTTAGAATGAGTAAAGGATCGCTTAAGTTATTCGCATTCCAAACAGCAACTGTTCCATCAGTACTTCCCGTCGCAAGGAAAGTCGTCGTTGTATTTGCGCATGAGCAGTTTGCGATAGTTACGGTTGATACCGAAAGCACAGGCTTATCGTTTAAGCACGTAGCGTACACCTTCTCAAACTTGCGCGACACTTCATCGAGCTCGATTATGGCAATTTCGCCGTCGCTACCGCTGGTTGCGCATCGAACAACTTCACATCCGTCCTCTCTCTTATGCACGAACGCGGATATATCCATCACGCGTTTATCGGCTGTATTTTTCGGCTCAATGAATCCAACACCTTTCGACCAGGTTCTACCGTGCGCGTAATCAACGTACTTTTGTGAGACTAGTCGTTTCGTCGATATTCGCCAATCGTTTTCGTTTTCGTCGTTTTCGTGCTTAATCCATTCAAATAAGAACGCAGCGAGCATGTTTTTTGCGCCGCCGGTTACGACGATGTGCTTATTACGCGACTTTTGTATCGTGGATATACACTTGACCGCGGCGCCGGCTCCTTGCGTATCTACAACCGTAGCGTCGTAGAGACGCGCACCGATTGGACGGTAACGGTCCCATGAAAGACGATGAATAGCACCGCTTTCTGAGCATGTTATCAAACACAACGGATTGTACGAATCCTTGTACATGCGATAATATACATCATCTGCAGTATCTGCGGCGACCGATGTGTTGCCGCCGTTCTTGATGCTCTCCAAATCAGACTCTGCAGGTGGAAGTATCGCCACCGCGTGCGCTTCGCGACCGTGCGACCACGTGTGTAGGGATTTCGCTACACTTTCTTCAGTTTTGGAATCTTCTGCGTTCACACTCATTATACCAGGCTTTGATACTTTGATGGTAACTACCCCGGCTTTAGCGCAGTGCGCGAATACGGCATTTTTACCCGTTTTCGTTGCTAAGAAATGATGCGCTGTTTTCCAAGCGCCGACATTGAAGCTAAAAAGCTCTCGATCTAATACTAATGAATACATTGCAAACGACGAGAGTCGAAATCCACCGACGTGCGTAATATGATCACCATCGTTTGCAGTACTGGTGTTCGTCGTGATGACAAACTGAGACGCATTCTTTGATGGCGAAGTCCATTTGGTATCCTCCCGCAAACGTACACCTCCATTTTCAGAGGCGGCGATTGTCCAGCGACGCATGACACCATCTCTTCCTCCGGTAATGAACTGAAACGTATCGTTGTCATTTGTAGAGCGAATATCAACATACGTCACCGCATTGTTTCCGTGTGCGGACATTTCGTACGCGACTTTAGAGAGTGTTTTCGAATCGTACACCCACACGCCGCCCCTCTGGTCGCCGACGATGAGAAAACCAAGCGCATCTTCTAAACTCACAACTCGACGATTCTCGTACATCGTGACAGCAATTTCCGTTCTAGCTGTCACCAAGTCCCAACGTTTTAACATTCCATCGGCGTCGTGCGTGTACAGCTTCTCACGCCTGTGGAAGACTTGTAAAAGTAAACGCGGCTTCGCCACCGGAAAATCAAACAAGAGTTTTTCGGCGACGCTGAAAGTGGTTTGCGAAGAACGGAAAGCTAGACGCAGATATCCAGTCGCGTCGCCAAAGATGAACTCGTCGGTGTTTGAATTTCTCACACACTCAATGGTTATGATTTTTGAACGTCGTTCAGGCTTGTACAAAACTTCAAGCCTTGCGCTCTTTTTACACGTCTCACCGTTGGTGCTCGACGATTCGACTCGAAGAAGATACAATACGCCATGATTCGTTCCCACAACGACAGATACGGTACCATCCATTTGATTTTCCAAAACCCGAACTATTGTGGCGTAATCTTCGCGTTCATTATCTTTCTTTATTTTGATATAGTTTGGATTTTCTGGATCAATCTCGTCCGGAGCGACGCCTGAATCTGGCGGCACGAGCGTTTCAAAATCCTCAAACATTCCATCTCGGGTGTTTTTCTCTGGCGAACCAGTCTTCGCTATTGTTTTATCTACACTATTACTATCATCAAAGCAATCATCATCTACACCTGTATCAACTTGACTACAGTCGTACATTTTGATACCACCATCTGAACCTCCGGCGATGAGCCAAAGCGTGTTCTTTTCGTCACGCATCCAACACGTGCGCCACGCGCCTTTCCCGCGAAACCCTTTGAAACACATCGACGCTTTTATATCTTCTCCGGTAATTCCTTTCCCCTCAGTGGCGATTGCTCTTTCCTCATTCTTTACGTTGACGTTATTGTCATTGAATGGCTCTAGCGCGTATCTATCTTTGCCGTTCGTGACAACTTGCCGGAAACCATTTTCGTCTTTTGGCGCTTCGAAAACGCGCACGTTTCTGTCCTCGCACGTCGTCGCGATGACGTCTAAACTACCTCTCCCGTATTTATTCAACGATAACGGCTCGCAATCCCAACATCTAGCTTTGTGACCGAATATAACTTCAGACGCGCGAACGCATTTCAAAAAAACGACGTCGTATTTGTCTTTCCCTTCTTCTCCCTGTTTCGTCTCTTTCGTAATATTCGGCAACGCGAAAACTCGAATCGTTCTGTCCTCGCTCGCGCTCACGACAAACTTCCCATCCTCCGAAAACCGACACCGCATTATACCACCGTTGTGCCCTTGTAAACTCGCGTATGGATACGTGCCTTGCTTGTTTTCTCTCCCGCAAAACCACACCAATAATTCCCCGAACGCTGTCCCGGCGCACACTCGCATCCGCTTCCACGTCTCCCCTCTCAAAGCCGCGCAGTACAACAAACTTTCCGCCGCACATCGAGAAACATCTAAACACCGCGGCGCGCAATCAAACTCGCTCACACTCCACGGCAACGTCCACCTTTCCACCGAATTATCTGAAAGCGCGACCGCTAAAGAATGGTACCCGTACCCGTCCCCAGACGCGTCCGGAGCGCACACTTTGCAGTCGTGCACCCAATGCGAGAACGCGCAACCTACCGAGAGAATGAATTCGCACCTAAATCCATCATCATCATCATCGTCGTCGGAATACCACGTCACATCCGACGAGTCGCTTTCACTCTCACCACCCGCGCTTCCTACTTCCTCTTTTGTCTTTCTTCTCGTCTTCTTCTTCGGCAACCTCAGCGCTACCGCGCTGGCGAAATTCGCTCCCCAAACCACCACCCCGAAGCTCAAATCCTCCGCGTCGTCCAACGACGGTTCCCGTCTCATCCCGTGCACTCTCGCGCCTTCCGGGAGCGCCACAGGGCACGACGCGAGTAAACACTCTTTCCTCCTTTTATTTTTCTCGTCGCGCTTCTTTGGCGGCGCTTTGTCTTCATCTCCGCCGCCGGCGCAAAAGTCGTCTTCTTTCTCGCTTCGGTGCTTTTCCCCGTCGTCATCATCATCATCATCAGCGACGAAGAACGGATCGTACCACAAGACCGAGCTCCCGATTCCTGCTAACAAAGTTTGTCTCGGTAAATAACGCGCGTCTAATTTGTCAATCGAGAGTAACGAGGTCACGTCGCCGACGTAAGAGTCCCGCACAATCTCCCGTTTACGACTCATGCATGTTCTTCTGAAGCAAAACGTTTCCCAAAGTGGACTCTTCACACTTTTCCTCAACTCGCGGAGAAAGCACACATCGAACGCTTTGAAACGATGAAAACGAGGACGATTTGTGGTCAACTCTCTCGCCCGTGTCGTCGTCGTCATTTTTGCTTCGTTTTCGTGGTCGCATTCGTCTTCTTCGCGAAGATCGCGCGGGCGCAAGAACACCACGACCCCGGGGAAGATGATGATTTTGCCGCTCGGCATCAATCTCTAATCCCATCGACGCCGACGTTCCACCCACCCTCGGGCGCGTATCCAGGACCGGTGTTCGTGCGCGTGGACCCGGGGAGACAGACGAGGAGGAAAAAGGGGGCGACGACTGCGATGGGAGAGAGCGAGTGCGAGAAAATAGTCGTGACGGTGGATGGGAAGCCGCCCGAGGAGGAGGATATGGAGGAGGATATGGAGGAGGAGAAAACGAGGATCGATTACTTACACAAACCGGTTCTTTTACGAAGAGAAGGCGTGCACGTGGTGAAAGCGGTGTGCACGACCGGGTCTCGATTCGGGACGCAGAATCAAGCGGAGTATGTCGTTTTGCCAAGTCTCGCGACGACCGGCGCTCGCGGCGGCGTCGGTCTTCTCGGCGAAGAAGAAGACCAAGGAGGAGGAGGGAAAGAAGGAGGAGGAGGGAAAGAAGGAGGAGGAGGACAGTTGATAGATAAAGACCACGATAACAACGACATTAACAACAACAACGGGGCGAAAAGGATAGCTGGAGTTATTTTCTTAGGGATATTTTTAATCATCGGGATGTTGGCGACGCTTGGAGTGTGCGGCGCGGCGTTTCAGTCCTTCCGCGGGGAGTTTGGACGAGGCGCGCAACGGTTCGTCGGACCGGGCGTAGGGAACAACGCGACTTCGCGAAGGAGTAGATTGGGTAGCGTTGGAAGTGGCAGCGCGGCGGACTTTGTGAATTGGTTCGAGAGGAATAGAGAGAGGGCGGTTGCGAGTGGGTCGCGATTGTTGAGTGATTTAGAGATGAGTTCGAGCGACGTACCGAGGGCGGGGAGTAATACTCATCCGGGGTCGGCGAGTCAAGCGAACGAGGCGAACGAGTTCACGTTGGACGATCCCGACGAGGCGAATAAACGAGATTAATACCTAAATTTCTTATCACGAAAATATGATAATTGTGTTGAAATAAAATCCGCTTTGCTATTAGTGCTTTAAATGTCTTAAAATTACGTTCTCCACGCGTCGCTCTTTTCCGCGTCGTCTTCCTCTTCCCACCACGTGTTCACCACCAACCCGCTTCTGGCCGTTTTCATGAAACTCCCCTCCGGATCGCTCAATCCAAGCGCAATCAACATCTCCTCCTTCGCCTCGCCTAAAGTAAATCTGTCCTCGTCTTCCGCGATGCACGCCAAAACCCCGTTGGATTGTTTAATCATCACCTGCCACGGCGCCGGGTACTCTCGAAACACCGCGCCGGAATAGTTCACCACAAACGGCGACACGGTAATCGATCTCGAATACGCTCTCGATCGTAAATAAAATACCGGTTTAAAATAACTCAAGAAATCGTAGTGCAAACTCTTCGGAGGAAACGAAAACAACCCCAAATCCGCTCTCAACGTGTCCAACTGATTGTTCAACATAATAATCGGCCTTCCTCCCGACGTCGTCTTCACGAATTGTTCCACATCTGGCAACTCCCCGCAACTCACGTTCACGATGATAAACACGTCCGCGTTCTCAAAATCATCGTCCATCTCGTCGTCCGCACTCCCAGACCTCAACCCTCTCCCCGCGCTCATCTTTTGAAACATCCCGGTAATCGACGCGTCTTGCTTCTTCCCGTCCAACGTGTTCAGCGTAACGCCTTCGGACATCATCAACGAATTCGAAAACACCTTCTTCGCCCTTCGAAACTCCACCCCATCCGGTAAACAAATCTGCACTCTCTTCCCCAACTTCTCGTATAAGCTCGAGCCAATCACTAACGCGTATTGCACGTTCGCGTCGATGTACACGTCCGAGGCCGCTTTGTAATCCGCATCCTCCCCTGGCACCGCTGGAAACTCAACCTCTAAAAGTTTCTCCCCATCGTTCAAAGCGTCTTGGACCGATCCGAACGCGTCCATGCACATGGCCGCGTAGGATGGTGGGCAATACGTTGGTCGACCGTCGTTTCTTCCTTTTCGCGCGTTCGAAGGGTCCTCCGGGGTTCCGCCTGGGATCGCTCGGAAAGGTAAAGATGTCTCATCTTTATCCGTCGACGTCGCCGCTGCTTTGGTTTTTCCATTTTGGGAAGAAGAAGAGGGAGAAGAAGAAAAAGCTTTGGCTTTGCACGATTTTGAGCGCAAAAGCGGCTTTGTCGACAACCTTTTGGTCTCACCGCTGCTCGAGAAAGAACGACAGAGCGTTTTTACCGCGTTCATGGATGATGACATCTCGTAAACGCGTGGGTACATGTGTGGGGAAATATCTTTAACTTTTGGGGGTACATTTTATCTCTCGCGTATTACACGATGACTCTCTCTAAGCTACACGCACGCGCGCATCTCTGCTCTTCTGCTACGCTCTATAAAAACTCCACGGGAATCCTCTCTCCGTTTGTGGTCCCAACTCTCGGCTTCCCAGCTTTTAACCACTTCCGTTTCACGTCGTTCAATTTCTCCTCGCTCGTTTCTCGGTGCAAACATTCGTTCAACGCGTTCCCTTCCTCTCGACACTTCCAGACGATGGATAACGTGCGTCCTTTGACGCACTCGTAGTAAGTCTTTTGCGCTCGAGCGCAGGTAGATAACGCTCGCTCTTTCATGATCGTGATCAACGCTTCCTCTTCTTTCTTGAGGAGGCCGGACCAATCGTCCGGGGGGGCTTGCCGAGCGTTCATTTTTATGGGGTGAATGCATTGGACGCATTGCCTCAGAAACGTGCGCATTAGTGCACGCAAAAAGACTGCGCGACAGAGAGAGACGCAAAGAGAGAGAGAAAGAGAGAGAGAGACAAAGGCGCCGAGTTTCGGTCGTTTCCGAATACCACCACCACTACTGCTGAGAATAACAGTCTTCGTCTTCAAACAATCATCATTCATCATCATCATGTCTCTCCCGAACGTTTCCGAATGGTTCAAACCGAGGATTCAAACTCGTCCAACCTTGGAGAAAGCGCTCGAAAGTTCTTCACGTCTGGACGAAGAGAGTGTCTTTAATCTGCAAATATTGACGCATTTACGCTCAAAGTTGGAGTTTCGAGAAAGTGCGGAGGTGTTTTTGCGAGAGGCGAGGGAGAAAATGCTACTTCCGAGGCGAATGGATGCGAACGGATTTGAACGCGAGATGAGCGTGTGGGAGATGGATGCGAAGTTTGGGATGACGCGACGCCCACCCGACGCGAAACGACGGCAGAGACGATATGAGAAATATAAGGATACTCATACGAAATATAGTTGGAGAAGATATTACGCGGTGACGCCGCCGCGCGCCGACGCGGCGGCGGGGGGGATGAAAAATCCGCTCGCGGTGGTCGCGAGAGGCGGGCGTCGACCGGGCGTGAGAGTGGACGCGAACGAGAAGATATTTTTGCGATTTG
>Ga0129327_10001412_pt1 | contig 14243 bp, 11 predicted proteins | sample CPBDNA_6_FD_111799 | JGI IMG/M metagenome (GOLD analysis project Ga0129327, IMG submission 111799) | Freshwater to marine salinity gradient microbial communities from Chesapeake Bay, USA - CPBay_Spr_31_0.8_DNA | ecosystem: Environmental > Aquatic > Marine > Coastal | place: USA: Chesapeake Bay... | reverse complement strand
CTTTTCAATGCGGCGTTGGTGCAATGAGGTAAAGGGCTCTTCTTCCTCTGCCATTGGCCATAAGTCATCGGCGGTAAGCGATGTATTGATACGATTGGCTTTTCGAATAAAATCAGTTCGACAGTTACGAGCAATGGTGAAAATCCAAGTGCTGGCGCTGGCTTTCTCCGAATCGAAGCAGTGTGCTTTGAGCCATACTTTGATCATGACGTCTTGAACCAGCTCTTCTGCCATTTGAGCTGAAGTATGCTGAGATTTGAGCATCATACCGTAAGATTTTATTTTGGGAGCAAAATGATCGAATAGGCGTGCGAATGCTTGGCGATCTCGGTCGCGAGCAATAATCTTCAGCACGGGGCTCCAGTCATCGGTTCTTGGCTTGTCACTTTCGTTGGAATGCATTCGTGTCCGCTTGAGCGTTGATAAATAGGATGCAGTGCGTGCCATAGTACTCTTTTCGCTACGATCTAACGTAGTGATTATGGCGCTATTTGTTTCTTTAGTATCAAGTTTCATCATATCGCTGCGCATGGGTATAGTTATAGTGGCCAAAAAACCATTTCTGACCTTTCATAATTAATACGCCATGGTCTTACTATTGGATCACTCGTTATTTGATGGTGAATGTCGGTATAGAGGGTTAATAATAGTAATAAGAAGGCCTGTTGTTAGTGCCTATTGAGCCTTAGATCCAGACCTAATCATTGATCCATGAAATAGCTCTCCACGTATAGTCATTAAAATGCTAATGGCCCAACAGGCCTGATGTTCGCGTACAAGTATTGTTCAAATTCATGGATTTATAATTATTATGACAACGACTTCTACATCGGCTGATTCTGAGTCATCGAAAGTGATTGTTAAGCGTTTTAAGGCGTTATATAAAAACCTCGATGCTACTAGAGCAGCTTGTGCTGAAACTGGACCAAATAATCTTTCATTGGCTCAAGTTTACAGCGACAACGTCGAATTTAGAGATCCTCTTCACTCCATCTATGGTTTACCATCATTACACCGTTACATGAATAATATGTACGGTAATGTTATTAGCTGTGAATTTATTTTTTTAGGTGACTGGGTGGCAGAGCGCAGTGCCGATGGTAAGGGCAGTGCCTGTGTTAAGTGGGACATGATTTTTCGACATCCAAAACTGGCTGGAGGTAATCCGGTTAGCGTCCGTGGCATGAGTCATATTCGCTTTAGTGACCGAATTGATTATCACGAGGATATTTTTGATGTAGGGGCAATGCTTTATGAGCATGTTCCATTAGTGGGTAGAGTGGTACTTTGGTTAAAATCACGGCTTCGGCTCTGATATACTATTTAAATGTTGATGAAAATTGATGACTCATTAATTGACGCCCCTTTAATTGATAACTCTTTAATTTATAATCTAACGATAAAACTTAACCTTTTTTATAGAAATAGTAAAAGCGTGTCGACTCATGAAAGAACCAATTATAGCTAAGCATATTTGGATTACCGGTGCGGGTTCGGGTATCGGTAAATCTTTAGCTTTGGCCTATGCAAAAGCGGGTAATCAGGTAGTGATTACTGGCCGTGACAAAGGTAAGCTCGATCAAGTTGCTGCCCTTTATCCCGATAAAATAACGGTATTAGTATGGGACGTTACGGACGATCAATCAGCTGATGCAGTTCGCGCAGCATTAAAAGTACGCTTAGGTTGGTTGGATATTGCAATTTTTAACGCGGGTCATTGTGAATATACAGACGGGGCTCACTTAGATACAAGTTCCTTTCGTCGGGTTTATGAAGTGAATGTTTTCGGTATCGTTAATGGTATTTCTGTAGCCATGCCTTTGCTCAAGGCATTAAATGAGCAACAAGATCTCAGCCAGCCGAAAAGTGATGCTATTACACGCTCAAGAGGCCAGATTGTCGGGGTAGGTAGTTTGTCGGCAATAATAGGTATGCCAACGGCGGAATCCTACGGCTCATCAAAAGCGGCCGCTAACTACTTATTAGAGGCTTTTCGCATTGATGTGGCCAGTCAGGGTGTTGATGTCAGTGTCGTTAATCCTGGTTTCGTAGAAACGCCGATGACGGCGACTAACCATTTCCCTATGCCTTTTTTGATGGATGCAGATGCTGCTGCAAAAAGAATCATCAAGGGTATTGATGCAAGACGACATAAAATACAATTCCCTAAGCGCTTACACTGGATACTGGCTTTTATGGCTTGCTTTCCTAGTCTGTGGTTCCGCATTAACCGTGCTATTTTGGCGCGTTCAACACCCAAAACATAAGTTGTTACTACTATGAAGATTGCCATTGTTGGCGCAGGCATTTCAGGCCTGACTGCTGCGTATTACCTTAATAAAGAACATGATATCTGCGTCTACGAATCGGCCCCAATTATTGGCGGCCATACAGCGACGATTGATGTTGAATCCCATGGCTGTCATTACGCCATCGATACTGGTTTTATTGTCTATAACGATTGGACCTATCCTAACTTTATTCGCTTGTTAGATGAATTAAACGTTGAGACTAAAGCGACGAGTATGAGTTTTAGTGTTAGCTGTGAAGAAAGCGGACTTGAGTACGCAGGCAGTAACTTAAATACCTTATTTGCCCAACGAAAAAATATATTTAGCCTTTCATTTTGGCGAATCTTAAAAGACATTGTGCGCTTTAACCGTGAAGCCATAGTCGATTTAGACGATGCGAAGATTGATGAGGCAATGACACTGCGTGAATACTTAGAAGCCAATCATTACAGTGATGCTTTTAAAGATAATTATTTAGTGCCTATGGGGGCGGCTATATGGTCAGCCGGTGTAGATTCAATGCTGGACTTCCCATTACTCTTCTTTGTCCGCTTCTTTAAAAATCATGGTCTGCTCAGCGTGACTAATCGGCCACAATGGCGAGTTATAAAAGGTGGCTCGCGGCAATACCTTGCGCCGCTTACAAGCAGTTTTTTGCATTGTATTAAAGCGAATAGCAAAATCAGTGATATTCAACGTGATGCAGACCAAGTATGGATAACAACTGCCGATGGGCAGCGAGAAGCTTATGACTACCTTGTTATGGCTACTCACAGTGATCAAGCTTTAGATTTACTAGGTCAGCCTAGTAACGATGAAAGTGATATTTTAGGGGCGATTCCTTATCAAAATAATGAAGTTGTCTTACATACGGATATCACGCGTTTACCGGCTAACCGTCGTGCTTGGGCCTGTTGGAATTATCGTTTATCGAGTGCTACTTCAGGTGATGGCCAAGACCAAGGTGCAATGTCTCGATTAACCTACGATATGAATTTACTGCAAGGAATCGAATCGCCAGAGACCTTTTGCGTTAGTTTAAACCAAACCGAGACTATTGACCCCGAAACAATATTAGGCAGTTATAATTATAGTCATCCTGTGTTTACACTGCCTGGCATGCAAGCGCAGTCACAATGGGAAACCTTAGCGGGCCAAAATAGAACATGGTTTTGCGGCGCTTATTGGGCTAATGGTTTTCATGAAGATGGGGTAAGAAGTGCACTGCGCGTTGTGAATTCTATTGCGGACAAAACCTCATCAGATAATGCACCAACGATACTGGATTAAGTGTTGTGGATGATCATGTGGAGAGCAGCGCCAAAAATTTTGATACACAAGAGTATTCTGCTGCTCAAAAGTTAAGTAGTGCTATTTATTCGGGCACTGTCTGGCACCAACGTTTATCACCTAAGCGGCATGCGTTTAAATACCGTGTCTTTATGATGTATCTTGATTTGGATGAGTTAGATCAAGTTTTTGCTGGCAATGTTTTTTGGTCAAATAATCGATGGTCACCTGCACGATTTAAACGCAGTGATTTTTTTGGTGATCCCGCGGAGTCCTTAACAGATACTGTGCGAGATAGAGTAGAGCAGGTAACGGGTAAACGCCCATCAGGGCCTATTCGTTTATTGGCCAATATTCGTTACTGGGGATTTATTATTAATCCTATTAGCTGTTATTACTGTTTTGATGAAAGAGGTACACGTCTTGAGGCTGTTTTACTTGACGTGACCAATACGCCATGGAACGAGCGTCATCAGTATGTGCTACCTTGTGATAGTCATACGATTGAGCAACAAATCATGTTTAATAAGGCCATGCATGTGTCGCCGTTTATGCCTATGAATATGGCGTATCAATGGTGTGGTTCAGCGCCAGATGAGCAGCTTGAGTTTTCATTGAGTAATTTTCTTAATGATAGTGATAATGATACGCATGCTAGTGGAAATAGTAATTCCAGTAATAAAAGAAAAGTGTTTTCTGCAGGGGTTAACTTGCAGAGGGAAGAGATTACCCCGTCTGCATTAACTATGATTTTATGGCGCTTTCCATTAATGACTCTAAAAGTTTTTTTGGGTATTCATTGGCAGGCACTTAAGCTTTGGTTGAAAGGATTGAAAATATTTACGCATCCGCCGCATCAAGGTTGAAAATAAATAAGTATAAAGTAGCAATAAAATAACAGGTATATACAGTATGAGTAGTGAGCAGTTGTTAACTCCACCAAGCAAAAGCAAGGCATCGCTATCTGATCGTTTGATGCCGAAGGCTTGGGCGCGATCAATGATTCTTAAACACCTTGGTACTATGCAGCGTGGCCAATTAGTGATTAAAGAGAACGGCGAAAAAACCGTTTATGGTGATCAATCAGATAATGTTGAGCTGGTCGCTGAACTCACGATTGTTGATATAGATACGTATTCTGCACTGGCCTTAAATGGCGTAATTGGTGCTGGCGAGTCTTATATGGAAGGGCATTGGACTTCTCCTGATCTCGTTAAAGTAATTCGTTTTTTTGTTATCAATATGCAAACACTGGATGCAATGGATGGCGAGCGTACTTGGTTAAGTCGCATGGGTATGTGGCTGTTAGATCGAGTTAATCGAAATACCATTGCACGTGCGCAAAAAAATATATCGGCGCATTATGATTTAGGTAATGATTTCTTTAGTTTGTTTCTCGATCAAACGATGATGTATTCGTCAGCAGTTTTTGCCGATGAAAAAATATCATTGTATGAGGCTTCTAATGCCAAGCTTGAAACTATTTGTCAGCAATTAAAGTTAAATGCCGATGATCATTTAGTCGAGATTGGAACAGGCTGGGGTGGCATGGCTATTTATGCTGCTCAAAATTATGGTTGTCGAGTCACTACTACGACTATTTCTCAAGAACAGTTTGATTTTGCAACTAAGCGCGTGAATGACTTAGGGCTTAATGATCAAGTGACGGTCTTGATGCAAGATTATCGCAAGTTGACGGGACGCTACGATAAATTAGTGTCTATTGAAATGATAGAGGCAGTAGGGCGACAGTATTTTAGTGAGTACTTTAGCCGCTGCGCCGATTTATTAAAACCCGATGGTTTAATGTTGATTCAGGCCATTACGATAGCCGATCAGCGTTATGATCAAGCGACAAAAGCGGTCGATTTTATTCAGCGTTATATTTTCCCCGGCGGCTGTTTGCCCTCGGTGAATGTTATTGGTCATCATGTGGCGAGTAACACGGATATGATGATTATTAGCTTGTCCGATATTGGTCGTGATTATGCGATCACTTTAGAGCGCTGGCGTGAGCAGTTTTTAGAAAAGTTAGAGACGGTAAGGTCGCAAGGGTTTGATGAGCGTTTTATTCGTATGTGGGAATACTATTTATGTTATTGCGAGGGTGGCTTTCGTGAACGTGTTATCTCTACCGCGCAAATAGTTATGGCAAAGCCAGATTATCGAGCAGTGTCTTCGGATACTTAGCCTAATTGGATTGATAGCTTAGTCGTTGGCTTTGTTTGTTTTTTGCGATTGGCAAAGCAACATAAAAAAATCACTACTCATTATTATAAAAATACAATAAGCATTTTTTGACTAGGAATAAAATGGTATGTCAGTAAAGAATAAAACCATTGTTTGGTTCAGACAGGATCTTCGTATATATGATAATCCTGCATTATTATCGGCAGCCGATGCGGGTGATATTTTACCTGTCTATATTCTTGATGATATTAACGCAGCTGAATGGGCGATGGGTGCGGCTAGCCGAGTATGGCTGCATGAGTCATTAAAGAAACTCAATGAATCGCTTAACGGAAAACTGTTACTGCTTTGTGGTGATGCTGAAAAATTGATTGCTGATTTAGCAGAGTCGTCGAATGCGACAGCGGTGCATTGGAACAGATGTTATGAACCGTGGCGTATTCAGCGTGATCGAAAAATTAAAGCGGCATTAACTGAAAAAGGCATTAAGGTAGAGAGTACTAACGGTTCATTGCTGTGGGAGCCGTGGTCTATTACTAAAAAAGACGGCACTCCTTATAAAGTGTATTCGCCTTATTTTAAGCGTGGTTGTTTGGGGTCTGTCGATATCATTCGCCCAGTAGTACGCGCACCTAAAGAAATAAATTATGTGCGTCGCAATAAAGATATTCAGGGCTTAACATTGGATGAGCTTGATTTACAGCCAAGTATTCCTTGGGATAAAGGTATTCTTGAGGCATGGGATGCCGGTGAAGATGGAGCGCATAACAAACTCACTGAGTTGGTTGAGCGCCGTTTAGAAGGCTATAAGCAGGGTAGGGATTTTCCTGCCATGGACAGTACTTCGCGCTTGTCGCCGCATTTGCATTTTGGTGAAATTTCGCCGCATCAGGTTTGGTCGCAAGTACGTCAGGTTATCCCTGTGCAGGAAGAAGATTTATCGCATTATCTTTCTGAATTAGGTTGGCGCGAATTCTCTTATTATTTATTATTTCATTGGCCAACTTTGCCTGATCAGCCTTTTCAGCCTAAATATAAGGCTTTTCCTTGGGGTGCTGATAAAGAAGGATTAAAGCAATGGCAGCAGGGTAAAACGGGATTTCCTATTGTTGATGCCGGTATGCGTGAACTGTGGCAAACCGGTTATATGCATAATCGCGTGCGTATGATTGTGGGTTCGTTTTTAATTAAGAACCAACTGATTCATTGGCATGAGGGCGCGCGATGGTTTTGGGATTGTTTAGTGGATGCCGACTTAGCCAGCAATAGTGCTAGCTGGCAATGGGTAGCGGGTTCGGGTGCCGATGCTTCTCCGTATTTCCGTATTTTTAATCCTTTGTTACAAAGTGAAAAGTTTGATGGTGATGGCGACTATTTAATTCGCTATGTGCCTGAGCTAAAAGGTTTGTCTAAAAAATATCGTCATAAACCTTGGGAAGCGCCGGCCAATGTTTTGCAAGCCGCGGGCATTGAGTTAGGTGTCGACTATCCGCATCCTATTTTAGATTTAAAGGTGACGCGAGAGCGAGCGCTGGGTGCATTGAAAGCCATGAATAATCAACTGGCCATGGACTAATGCGTCATTTTATAGGCTTAGATTAGTGCCAGTTAAAAGCCAGTTAAAAGCCAGTTAAAAGCCAGTTAGAAATTAGTTAAGCGTCAGTTGAAAGAAACGCAGCGAATTTATTGTTATAGGTGATGTCATAAGATGAGCAAGTTTATTCTATCCAAAGACTGGGCGAATATTATGTCATCACGGGCGATTCAATTGCATCCCTCTTGGCTTTCTCAACTTGAGGGCGAGTTTGATGCGCCTTATATGTTGCAGTTACGTGATTTTTTGTTACAACAAAAGCGCTTAAATAAAGTGATTTATCCGAAAGGTGAAAACATTTTCAATGCTTTTAATAGTACGCCTTTCGATAATGTTAAAGTCGTGATTTTAGGGCAAGATCCTTATCATGGCCCCGATCAAGCTCATGGCTTAAGTTTTTCTGTCCCTGAAGGTATTCGCACACCGCCCTCATTAATTAATATTTTTAAAGAGCTTAACAGCGATTTAGGCTTAGCGATTCCGCCACATGGTTGTTTGCAATCATGGGCAGAGCAGGGCGTTTTGCTGCTTAATGCCGTTTTAACGGTTGAGCAAAAAACTGCGGGTGCGCATGCAAAAAAAGGTTGGGAAACGTTTACGGATAAGGTGATTGCCTTATTAAATGAGCAGCAAGAAAATATCGTTTTTATGTTGTGGGGTGCCTATGCGCATAAAAAAGGTAAGCTTATTGATAGTGAAAAACATCTTGTTTTAAAATCCGTACATCCGTCACCGCTGTCTGCCCACCGAGGATTTTTAGGTTGTAGACACTTTTCACAAGCGAATGATTATTTACTCGCAGAGGGCATTGAGCCCGTTGATTGGTCTTTAAGCTGAGTGCGAACTTCTTAGAGGTAGGCCGCTAAGCAGTCGCTTTTCATTGTTTATCTAAATGATAACGAGTTAAAGATTAATAATCGGTATTGCTGCTTTTGAACTAGCAGATTCAGTACTTAACCCTAAGTTGTTTTTTTCTAGTATACGATCAGCTCTATAGCTAGAGCGCACCATAGGGCCAGCTGCTATTTCGGTAAAACCCATTTCTAAGCCTTTCTCGCGGTAGGCAGCAAACTCATCGGGATGTACCCAGCGTTCAACGGCTAAATGACTTTTAGTTGGCTGTAAATATTGACCCAGTGTCAGAATATCGACTTTGTGACGACGCATATCTTCCATGGTGCGGAAAATTTCATCATCGGTTTCTCCCAGTCCTAACATCAAACTGGTTTTTGTTAAAATAGAAGGCTGCTCTTGTTTGGCAAAAGCGAGTACATCTAAGGTTTGTTGATAGCCTGCTCGTGGATCCCTTACTCGTTCTGTTAAGCGCTCAACGGTTTCTACATTTTGCGCAAACACTTGTAAGCCTGAGTTAACTACTGTTGCTACATCATCCATTACACCGCAAAAGTCAGGGGTTAATGCTTCAACCGCTGTAGTGGGGTTTAGTTCTCTAATGGCGCGAACGCAGTTGGCGTAATGCAATGCGCCGCCATCGGCTAAATCATCGCGATCGACGGATGTGAGTACTACATAGCGTAAATTCATTAATTGTACGGAGCGCGCCGCATTAGCGGGTTCTTCATGATCAATCCAGCCGCCAGGATTGCCGGTATCGACGGAACAGAAGCGACAGGCGCGAGTACAGACTGACCCCATTAACATAATCGTCGCGGTGCCATTACTCCAGCATTCATTCATATTGGGGCAGTGGCTTTCTTCGCAGACAGTCGCAAGACGATGCTCGTTAACGGTTTCTCTGACAGCATTGAAAGCAGGGCTGGTCTTCATCGAAATACGTAACCAAGGTGGCTTGCGTTCTGTCGATGGTTTTTCGCCGTTGGTTTTTTTGATGCCATCTTTAATAGCCGAAAAACCCTGAGGAGTAGAAAATTTGACGCCGCTTGCCGGTTTATTCTTGGCTTTTTTTGTCGAGTTTTCTGTATTGTTGCTTGGGCTTGAGCCTGACATGCAGTGTTTCCAGATGGCTATGTTGAATTAGGTTGTCGTGGGTTTAAAGGTGCTAAAAGTAAGGATAAATTAAGCGATAACTCACTTTGTCACTTTAAGGAAAAGCAATGCTGGGGTCAAACCTAGAGAGGCCTTTTTAAGCTGCATAGTGAATTTTGAGACCTGACCTTAAAGGATTGATCCGACTTTCGTCATTATGCTCGTTGATTCTGGTAAAAGTACTTAGGTGGTAATAATTATCTAAATGCAAATGATAATGACTTGCATTTAGATTTGTATCTCTTTAATATTCGGTTTCCTCACGCGACAAGAGATAGGTCTTTTGGTTTTGGTCTGCCAGTTATATGGCGTATCAATTAATCCATTAACTTATCAAGTGAAGGTCTACTGGTTTATGGATTGTCTGATTTTGGTCTTTTTATTATAAATATAAAGATACTGACTGACAAAATTGAATAGAAAGCAGGGTTAATCAAGAGAGTATTATGAAAAGAATATTGAAAAAAGGGCGCTTATTAAGCGTGATTGTTGCCTCATTAGCGCCGTGTTTGGCTTTTGCCGACCATGCTGAAAAAGCAGAGTTTTTTGAAGAGATTACCATTGTTGGTACTAAGCAGAGTGCTCAGCAGGTAACGGGTTCTGCGCACGTTATTAGTGATGATGATCTTGAAATATTTGCCTACACCGATATTCAGCGTATTTTGCGTTCTGTGCCAGGTGTTAATTTACAAGTAGAAGATGGCTACGGTCTGCGTCCAAATATTGGTATCCGTGGTGTCCCTACTGAACGAAGTGCTCGCGTTGTTTTATTAGAAGACAATGTCCCTGTTGCCCCAGCGCCTTATGCAGCATCATCGGCTTATTACTTCCCGACTATGGGCAGAATGTACAGCGTTGAAGTCTTAAAAGGGCCTTCTGCAATTACTCAAGGCCCTAATACTATTGGTGGCGCGATCAACTTTGTTTCGACACCTATACCTACTTCATCAGAAGGGAATTTATTATTAGATATTGGTGAAGATTCTACGACACGTATTCATGCTAATTACGGCAACGTGACCGATAGCGGCTTTGGCTTTATGGTAGAGACGCATCAATGGAAATCAGATGGTTTTCAAACCATTGATAACAGTAATACGAATACTGGCTTAGATGTAGAAGATTACACGGTTAAGCTTTCCTATGCGCCAGCCGATTCTCGTCATGCATTTGAATTAAAGTATCAATATGCACAGCAAGATTCTAACCAAACCTATTTAGGTTTAACCGATGCTGACTTTAAGGCTAATCCTTATCGTCGTTATGGTGTGTCAGCGTTAGATAATATTGCGACTGAGCATAATCAGCTTATTTTACGTCATGAATTTACTATTAATGATGCTGCAACGTTAACCACAACGGCTTATAACAATGAGCATAAGCGTAGCTGGTATAAGTTACATAGGCTTAATGGGCAGAGCTGGGGCAGTGTTATTGAAGAAATTAATACGGGCGGAACTAGCGCAAGTGCTTATCAAGCGATTTTAGACGGTGGTGATAGCAGTGATGGCGGGGTACGTTTACGTGACAATAATCGCCAGTACTATTCGCGCGGTGTTGCCTTTAAGTTAGATGTTCAAGCAGGCATGCATGATTTAGAAATGGGCTTACGTATACATGAAGATGAAGAAGACCGTTTACAGCGTGATGATAATTACACTCAGACTGGCGGTACCTTAGTGTTAGCTTCACAAGGTGAATTAGGTGATGCTGGCAATCGTGTTGCACAAGCCGAGGCTCTGGCTTTTTATGTACATGACACTATCACTATGGGTGATTGGGTATTAACACCGGGTATTCGTTTCGAAGATATCGAGTTGACGCGCCGTGAGTTTACAGGCGGCAGTGATCGAGTATTAGATGCTACTAAAAATCGTGATAACTCAGTTACCGCCGTATTGCCAAGCTTCGGTGCGCTTTACCAAGTCAATGATACGCTGTCATTGCTTGCCGGTGTGCACAGCGGTTTTGGTTCGCCAACCAGTAAAGAGGGTACACAAGAAGAAGAGTCTATTAACTACGAGTTTGGTGGTCGCTATCAAAGTGATGATCTTTCTATTGAGTTGATTGGCTTTATGAATGATTACGACAACCTAGTGGGTGAATGTACGGCTTCATCGGGCGGCAGTGATTGTACTATGGGCGATACCTTTAATGGTGGTGCGGCAATGGTGAAAGGACTGGAGTTTTCGTTGAATAATCGCTTCGATTTAGGCTCATCGGTTTCAATGCCTATTGCATTCGTTTATACCTATACAGATGCACAGTTTGACTCAACGTTTGATAGTGAGTTCTTTGGTAATGTAGACGCAGGTGATGACATTCCTTATATCCCAGCGAAACAGATGACATTGACGGTAGGTCTTGAGCAAGGTGATGTGCGTTTAAATGCAAACGTAAACTATGTTGATGCTGTTTGTGTTAAGGCCTCTTGTGGTGCTTTTGAGGAGACAGAAGACTCAACAACTTTAGATTTGTCAGCTAACTACCAGGTAAATAGTGACTTATCAGTGTTTGCTCGACTTGAAAACGCAACGGGTGAAGAGAGTATTGTTGGCCGTCAGCCCTATGGTGCAAGACCGAATAAAGCACGTACTGCTGCAATGGGTATGCGTCTTTCATTTTAATTGCGTTGCTTGATGGTTTTAATAGCTTTAAATACTTAAGAAGTTTCATAGCTCTACCCCTTAATGTGCTGTTATGTTCTAACGATAAATCATTTATTTATCGTTAGAGCGGCAGCATTTTTTTTTAACGATAACCAGTTCTCGTTTCCTCTAAAAAACAGCGTAACTTCCTCCGGCTTGCCCGTCTAATGTTTGACCCTTAGTTATACTTAACAAGTACTCATTTTTTGATGCAGTACTGATTGATAAGGCCTAATAACTGAAGCATTTAGCTCAATTAAGCTTTATCAATTCTTATAACCTTTTTATTCAACATTATGACAATGGAATAGTTATTTATGGTTTTTGGCTTTGATCCAACGAGCTACGATGCAGTTTTATTTGTTGACCATAATAAGGTCATCAAAGAAATGCTGCTTACCGAGTTTGAAGCAGTATTAGATGGTGTTGTCGGCGAGTCTGATTTTGCCGGCACGACTGCGCATGCGGTTTATCTAAAAATAAATCGTCGTCTAGAAATTATAGGTGCGGTCTTTTTTCTTATTAATTTTGATGCTAAAGGCAATGCCGATCGACGTTGGAATATACCGTTAGCACAAATGGTTGAAACTGCGGCCTTTGGTCCTGAGTTAAATGGTATTCAAGTACGCATTGCCTCTCATAGTCAATGCCAGATTCCTTGGCATCAACAAGATTTATGGGAGCCTGATTTATCTGTCGCTTCTAACACTTTGAAAATATTAGCATCCAGTATTCAGAATAATCGCTTAGGATTATTGGTCGATGATGTCGTAGATAAACCCCCAGTACTGAAAGATATTGCTGCTTCTGCGAATTTGGTATCTAGAGATAGCGTTAATGCTAATGCTAATGCTAATGCTAATAATCATCATGCGTCAGATATTCAGGAAGACCGAGAGAAAGAGCGCCATAGCATGGCGCAGAATATCAAAAAGCAGCGAACGTATATCGCCAGTTTAAAATCATTACATGAACAAGAAATGGCTGCGCAGCGCAAGTTATACTCTAAAGATCGAGAGATGTTTTTATTAGCCAATAAGAAGCTTCAAGAGCAGATAGAAACTATAGAGTTAAAGTATTGTGATTCCTTAATTAATGTTGAGAATAAGCAATCGTCATTCGATCAGCAGTGCGCTGAATATGAACAGCGTTTAGAACGCATGATGGATCAGCGCGGCATTGATCATCGCAGCTTACGTGTTCAGTTTAATAAGGATTTTCAGGCCAAGTTAATAGAGCAGACGGCAGAAATAGAGTCAAAGTTAGAGATGCGCGAGGTTGAAGTCTATTATCGTGAAGAGCAGATTAATCGTTTAAAAAGCGAAGTGTTAGAGTTAAAAGCCTACGCTAAGCAATTAGAGTCACAGTCCGTCGCATCACAAATAAGCAGCTTAGTTGAGAACGGTGTTTACTTTGTTATATCTCAGCCAGGTCTTGGGCCATTAAGCATTGAGGCTGAAGATTTGATTCGATTTAACAGCGAGCCTAGTACCTATATAGCAGAGCGTTTAGGGGTTGCTCTGGACACTTATGAAGCTTGGCTTGCGCATATTAAGTTGCCTCTATGTGCTGGCGATAATCGTAGTGGAGACAGCTGTGGCGAGCATCTTGAGCCTGTTACTTCGCCGCAGGAGTTTGTTGTGGGCATATCGGATTGTTGTACTGCGCATCAGCAGGGCGCTTTAGTAGCGGTTAATGGGCGTTAAGCTGCCGTTTTCAATTACATTCCTGCGCCGGCTAACATACTTTTAACCACGGTGACAATAGTAATAACAAATAGAACTGTAAATATAATACCGGCAGTAATATAAATATAGATGCTGCCTTTACCATTAAAATCTTTTTCTTGATTCTTTTTACTTTGTACGCCAACAGCAGCAGCTAATACGCTGGTTAATATATGCAGTATCGATAGCTTTTGCTTGCCTTCACTGCTTTTGTCGTTATCAGTATCGAGTGTAGTTGTGGTTCTTTCGCTTATATCGCTCATTGTCATTTCTTGTCCTGTTGCTTATCTTTTTACTAGCTTTGCGGCTAGTAAAAAGATTAATCAAGGATAGGCTGTAACCAGCGTGTCATTTCTTCAACACCTTTTCCATTACGTTTAGAGATACTTTCTAGCTGATCGTTCCCTATTTTTCCTGTGGCGAAATACTGCGATTCAGGATGTGAGAAATAAAAGCCACTGACGGATGCTGCTGGCGTCATGGCGTAGTGCTCGGT
>Ga0129327_10001411_pt1 | contig 14244 bp, 12 predicted proteins | sample CPBDNA_6_FD_111799 | JGI IMG/M metagenome (GOLD analysis project Ga0129327, IMG submission 111799) | Freshwater to marine salinity gradient microbial communities from Chesapeake Bay, USA - CPBay_Spr_31_0.8_DNA | ecosystem: Environmental > Aquatic > Marine > Coastal | place: USA: Chesapeake Bay... | reverse complement strand
ACGCATGATGACGACGATCTCTCTCTCTCTCTCTCTAGAGAGAGAGAGAGATTTCAGTAGAGGTCTGCGTTTGATTCGCGCGAGTGAGAGCGAGAAATGCAAGAAAATTTTGTGAAGAGGATAAAGAGGCAACCCCTCGTCTCCTCTAACGGTTTCAAAAGGACTACATACGCGGCGGAAAGGTCACTCTTCTTTTCAGAATTACAAAGTATACAAAGGCTCGATATGTCTGCTCTATACGTGTTGTTGTTGTTCCTCCTCTACGCATCTCTGCTCTATGTTTTTTATGTTAATGTTACTCTCGTTCGTTCCGCGCGCTCGACGACTGAGATCTTGCCAGACCTCTCTCTCTTAATCTCTCTCTTATATAATGGAACGACAACAAATTAAACTTTCGGATAATAGTGTTCGTTCGTCCCTTCCGGCCGAACCGGTTCTCCTCTCACCACGTTGTTTACTACTCGTTGTTCTCGCATCATCGGTTCCATTCTTTGTGCTTGTACCACTCCCGGTCCGTAACTTACGCGTTGTAAACTCCCATCTTCCCCGACCACCACCTGTGTGCCTTCCATCACTTCTCTGCGTCTATCGCACGGGCAGCAGCACACGAGCAAACCGAACGGGCCGAAAAAAACAGCCAAACCGATGCAGGAGAGGCACGAGATTGGGCCGAAGTATTGCTCCTCTCGTATTGGGGCAGGGAGGAGCACCGTTTCTCCCGGTCGCGCGTAAATCACTTGTTGGGACATCTCTCTTTCCAAAATGGAATGACGACTCCAATTCGCCAGAGTTTTTACTTCCGCTTTACGGTACGAGTAAAAAACAAAGGAGATATCGTCGTCGCTTGGTATTAAAATGAGTTCTCGAGAACAGCACTACGCGAAAGTGCGCGAGGCTTTGACCGACGCGTTGCGCAAGATTGAGACAGATGAGGACGATGATGATGATCAATCGAACGTGATGATGATTCCAACACCGTTCGTGGAATTTCAAGACGAATTTCCCGAGCAGATGTACCCGGAAGTACGAATCGAGCGAGCGATTGGAGGAGGAGTAGGAGGAGCAGGAAGTAGTAGTAGTAGTAGTAAAAACAACAGTAACAACAACGAAGTTATACTCGTGGAGAGCTCGAGGAACAGTTTTCGTGTATCCGTGAAGCTGAAGCATTCGGACGAATTAGACGCCATCTTGACCAAGCAACTGTCTCGGTTCATGCGCCAAAGAGCGGAGCAGTTTTCAATCGTACGGAAGAAAGCGACAAATAGCGATGCGTTCGATTTAAGTTTTCTAGTCACGCAGAAGCACAAGAAACAGTTCGTGAATTCGAGTTTAGTAGCGTTCATGGTGGACTTTTTGAAATCCGTGGACGGGGAGATTAGCGAACAGAAGTTATCGGTGAGCTCGAGAGGGAGAGCGGTGGCGGAGGAGTTTCTTGGCGGTTTTTGCTGAGTGTAGTTTATAATAATGTGTACAGCTGCCGCGTATTTCTATTTCGTGTATGTATAATTTGTGTCTATGTGTTTGGTGTATCTATCTCTTCTTCTTCTTCTTCTTCTTCTTCTTTGTTTACACTAGTTGCCGTCCAGGACGCGACAAAAATCAGCTCTCACGATGCACCGCGCGGTCTCGCCAAACCCGTTTCGGGCGAGAACTTCGCGAAAGGGTTGGAAAATTTCAACTCTGTTTCCGATGGAAACGTTCAATTCTTTTTGTAACTCCTTGGTGAATAACACGGTGACGTCGTATTCTCCATTATCGTCCAAAAGGTCGCGGAGTTCTTTCTTTTCCTTTCTCTTTTTTAAGAAATCTTCTTCGTCCTCTTCTACATTTTCCTCCTCGTCCTCCTCATCTAAAATGTCGCCGATGACTTCAGCTTCGGTCTTTTTCCTATGCATCGGTTTCGCGTACCCGAAACATCTGAAAATTCCTCTTTCCATCGTTACCGAACGCACGTGGAACGTGATGCCGTTTTCTCGTGAAGACCCTTCGTCGTATTCAAGGCGATTTTTCTTTACGTTTTCCTCGAATCGGAGTTTGTTGATTTTCAACTTTTGCAACGCGCGTTTGAGGCGCGCTTTAGGACCGCTCCCCGTGAATTCGGCGCCTCTTTTGGATTTCTTGCCTCCACCTCCGACGCCGTCTAAGAACAAATCGTTCGTCGGTGATGCGAGTTTCGGTAGAAAAGAAGTGACTTTCTTCTTTTCTTTTTCTTCTTTACCTCCCGCTTCTCCTTGTTTTTGCGTCTGGTGGATTGGGGGCGCGCCATCATCGTCGTCGTCGTCATTGCCTGTATCATTCCTCTGCGTCGTTGTTACGGCATTCTTGGGCAACGCGACGACATCTATGTTGGTCTCATCCTCACCGCCGTTCTCGTCGTCTCCACTGTCGATTATGTCGTCCTCGATGTCGTCCTCGATTTCCTCCGTGCCGTTGCCCAACGACGACTGCGTCCCGTCCAAGCTGCTGTTCTTTTTGCTATCGTATCTTACTTTTTCTATAACTGGAGCTGGTTTTACTACGCCTAATACTTTATCTCGCGTCGAGGTTGGCATCTTTGACGTCGATCGAGGGAGTTGTATTCCTCCTTGACCACCATCACCACCACCCCTTGTTGTCAGCGGTAACGCCTTTGGTGCGTTGATATTGTCGTCTTTTCTACCTGTTCCTCCAGTTGTTTCTTTCGTCGGTTTGTTTTGCTGCACTCTTTGCATCGTCGTGGGCAAAGTCCCGCGATTACTCGACGGCAGCTGTTGAGACGGCTGCTGCTGCGTAGAGGTCATGACTAAAGCCGTCTTCCGCACGTTCGCTTGTTGGCTCTGTCTTCCTCCTCTCGCGGCGGTAGTTTTTGTCGTCGTAATTTTACCCCTCTTCGACGGTGCCGACGTTGCGTTCGCGTCTTTCGCGGATCTTTTCCTCTGGTTGTTCGTGAACGCTTTCGTAACTTGCGTCGTTTGAGCAGTAGCGGTAGTCGTCTTTCTCTTCTTGTTCTTGTTGTTCGCCGCGCCGCCGGACGGCGACGACACCGTTTGCGTCGACGGACCATCCATACTTTCTCTGTGCTTCCTCGGACTCCTCCGAACGGTCACTGCGGTTGTATTATTATCGTTAGTAGTCGTTCTCGTCGCTCTCACCACTGCTGCTGATGCGGTCTTACGCGCGCGCGGCGACGTCCTCCTCTCGAACCCATCATCCAAACTGTTATTGTTTGTATTCTTCGCCATCGGCGTCGTCATCGCGACGGCGCCGTCAAAGTCATCTTCATTTGTCGTCGTCGTCGTCATCGTCGCCGTCGCTTCTAAACTCTCGTTCCCGCCTCCCCACAACCCAAACCCACTGGACGGGTCTTGAAACCCCATTTGAAACCCTTCGTTGACATCCAGATTCATCATCTTTATCCTCCGCTCTTTCTCTCCTCCATCTTTTCTTCTTTCGTTTGTAGCATTCGTAGTCGCATTCGCATCATCATCGCTCCTGTCGCGAAAGTTCTGTTTCCTCAGCAACGCTTTCTGGTCTACGTACGTGATCACCTCGTGCGGCGGCTCGAGTTCTTCATCTTCTGTTTCTTCGTTCTCGTCCACCACGAGTTGTTCGTTGTTTCTGTTCTCCCTCTGCGTCATCGTTTCAAAATTGCAAATCCTTTTCCTCCTTCTCAAACAATCGTATCACAAACACACAACAACGCGCGACAAATTTGCGCCTCTTAAAAAGAAGAAGAGTCGCACGACTCTCACAGCAGCAGCAGCAAAAGCGTGCGTTTGTGCGTCGACCCAAAAAGCAGGAACAAAAGCCTCCTTCTCTTCTTCTTCCTCTCTCTCTGTGTTTAAAATCACCTAATGACAATAACAGAGAGGGAGACCTTTTTGTGCGCAAAACCAACCAATTAATTGCCATAAAAAAAACCAAGGCAAATGTTTAGGGTATTAAACCCTAATACTTGAGAGTCTCTTCCTCCCCTTCTTTTTTGTTTGTTCACCGTACTAACGAACAGAAATTATGTTTCTTCGACGTCCTCTTTCTCTTCTTTCCAGCTCGGGGTTGAGAAGACAACAAGGACAGAGAGGCGGAGAAAGACACGGGTTCAGAGGAGGAGGAAAGAAGAAGCGCGCGTCGTCTTTCGCGACTTTGACGACGAGTACTAATGATACGAATAAAGAAGAATCATCAATTTTCCAATCTCGCTTGTATTCCCCGAAACCGACGCGTTTGTCGCACATCCAAAGCGCGTACGTGCACCTGCCGTTTTGCAAACAAAAGTGCCACTACTGCGATTTTGCGACGCAAATAATAGGAGACAGAAGAACAGGACGAGATGGGGGGAAAATAAACGACGCGATGGATGCGTACACCGATTTCGCGTGCCGGGAAATCACCCACCAAGGACGGTTACGTGGGACGTACGAGAAGACGAGCTCGAGAGGAGGAAGAGAAAAAAACGAGAAAGGGTTGGAAACGATTTTCTTTGGAGGAGGGACGCCGTCGTTAATGTCGGTGAAACAAATGGAAAAGTTACTGGTGAGTTTAGAGAACGCGTTTGGAATCGATTGGTCTCAGGTTGAGATATCCATGGAGTGCGATCCCGGGACGTTTACGCGGGAGACGCTGAGAGGCTTCGTAGGATTGGGCGTCAATCGAATATCGTTAGGCGCGCAGAGTTTCGACGAGAACGTTTTGAAAGCGTGCGGAAGAACGCACGGGGTTTTGGAGATTTACGAGAGCATAGAGCACGTGCACGCGTTATTAGGGAGTGGTAGGAGTAGTGGTGGTAAGAGTGATAGTAAATTTAGCGGGAGTAGATCAAACTCAATCGAGACGTGGTCGATCGATTTAATCAGCGGTTTACCCGGGTCGACGTTGGAGATTTGGGAGAAGGGTTTATATGAAGCGATCGAGTGCGAGGCACCGCACGTGTCCGCGTACGATTTGCAAGTGGAAGAGAAGACAGCGTTCGGGAAGTGGTACGGGGACGACGATTCAGACGATTCAGACGACGGGTTGCTCTTTTTAAAAGACAGCAGTAAAAATCGAGACAAGCGCACGGAGGAGATGAAAAGAGCGGATGCGAAAGCGAAAACGTTCGAAGAGCGGATGGAAGAAATCAGACGAGAAACGGACGACGATTACAGCATAAAACAGGGAAAGAAACTAGAGAAGGAACGGCAAAACAAGAAAGTGGCGTATAAACTCGGCGACCGGTTACCTCTCCCTTCCGAATCCGTCGTCGCCGAGCAGTACAAGTTAGCGTCTGAAATCTTAACCTCGCGCGGCGGCTTCCACCGGTACGAAATCTCCTCCTTCGCTAAAGGCGTAGAAAACGAATGCAAACACAACAAAAACTATTGGGACGCTATAAACGGCTCGTGGTACGCGTTTGGTTTATCTGCCACCAGTCGCATCGACAACGAACGATTAGCGCGACCGAGAGGGATGAAACAATACTACGGTTTCGTCCAAGATTTCGAACAAAATTCCTTCGGCAGCGAAGAGGCGTTTACGCAGCTACGAAAAGATTGCACGGACGAGGAAGTTTTAGATGAAATCGCGGACGCGATTTTAGAACGCATCATGCTAGGTTTTCGAACCGCGCGAGGCGTGGACGTTCAAGAGCTCGAACGTTCGTTCGGAGCAAAAGTCGTCCAAGAGTTATTCGACGCGTTGCGCTTCGTCGAAGAAACGTCCGCCAATGACGTTGGAAACAACACCTTTGGCAAAAAAGCAAAGGAGAAGGAGAGGAAGCTGTACGAAACTATACCACGGGACGACGATTCAAACAAAATCAAAGCCGTGCGCTTGACCGACCCGGACGGGTTCTTGGTCTCCACCGAGATCATCGCCACCGTCATCTCTCGCATGCCTTCGTTGAAAGACATTTGAGGAGAAAGAAGTTTGCGTTAAAGAATAAGTACGGTAGATAATTATACGCCGGTGTAATAACAATAACAGAACAAAGCCTAATGCTACCGCGACAATTCTCTCTCAGAGAGAGAAAGAGAGAGAGAGAGATTCACCACCAACTCCCCGTCGGCCTGGGCACTTCTTTCAACTCGTACTCCTCCTTGACTGTTTCCCTCAACTGTGCCTCGTTTTTTTTCTCGTCCCTTTTCCTCCTCTCCCGTTTCCTTTGCGCTAACACCGGCGCTCGAAAATCGTTCACCTCTTGTTTCGCGTCTTTCACGTCCAACCGGCCTTGAATGATGTGCGAGAGACCGAAACTTCCGAGAACGGCAAACGCGACGAACGGGATTCCGAGACGGAGGAATTCGAGTTGTTTTCTCTTCGTCATCTTCTTCTTTGTCCTTCTTCAGTTCAACCACCCAAAATCTCTCTGGAAAAAAGGAGAGGAGGGGAAACGAATGACGAGAGCAAAAGCCACCATCTCTTTTCAATATAAAGCTCTTTTCATCGATGATTCATTCTCTCGTTCTGGATGTTGAGACGATATTCGTTTTATGGGGAAATGTCTCTCGTTTTTTCTCCATAAATTCAGAGAGATAACGCACAGAATATACGCACACTTGTATTACTCTCGATGTCCTCCGCAACGAAAACGCTCGCAGCCGTGCGCCGCTTGACAAACACCACCAGTTTTAGAGGGTTTCGAACGTCCTCTCAGGCGCGAGGGAACCCGGGCGATCCAGGTACGATAGTATAAAATAAGCTTCGTTTGATCTAAAATCTAACCCCCCTAACCTCTCTTTCTCTCTTTGAAACAGAATACATCCACGCGAAAGAAATGTACGCAATCAGGGACATTTCTTCGCCAAAGTTAGTGTATGGGATGGCGGTTGCCGCCGTCGTCGGGGTTGGGGTGAGCATTCCACTTTTCGCGGTGAACTTTCAGCAAGGGAAAAGATGATGATTTGAAGAGGAGGAGGAGGGTGACGATGATTCGAGCGAAAGAGAGATGGATTTGTTTTCCACCCACCCCGCGCGAAAGCGCGCGTGTACATCAAATACTGTGAACGTAGTTTTAGCCGGTGTGTGTAATAACGTACCGTGGCAGAGTTAAAAGTTCTACATATATAAAATCAAGTGATAGTAGTATTACATGTGAAAGACGCGTTTTTCTCGCTCCTTATTTACTCTCTCTCTTTTACTCGTTCCCGTCTTCACCACCTCCCTCGCCTTCGTGTATCTCCACCTCCTCGTCTTCCATTTCCTCGTCTTCCCCGCTCCCGACGAACAAACTCGGTTTCTTCATGCTCACCCCGTATTCGCTCAACACCTCTCCCAACGTCTCCGTCGTCAACACGACGCGTTGGTTTATCTTCCTCAGCTTTTCATCTTTCGGCAGCGCGGCTAATTTGTTCGCTTGCACTTTAAAACAGTCGTCCGCGATTTGTTGCATGAACTTTTGCGCGGCTAAGGAGATTAATCGTGTCACTCTTACGTCCGGTTCCCCGACGCCGACTGTTTTTAACACCGAATTCGTGTACTGATCCGGAATCGTCGGTGCCATCTCGTCTAAATCCTCCAAAAAGCGATACAAATCGGTTTCCGAGATGCCTTCGGCGCCTAAAATATCTTCCGCGGTGTGCGACGGCGGGAGTTTGTTCTCGTCTAATTCATTTTCTTGGTCTTCTTTTTCGTTGTCTTTCTTTGCGTCGCGAGTGGTGGTCGTCGTCGTCGTTTCAAACAAAGAAGACACGTTCGTTTTTTGTTGGACGGATGCGTCTCCCAATTGTCGCTGCTCCATTTGAATGTATTATACCTCGCTTTAAAACTCCTTTTCCACGCTCTCTCTCTGTGTATATAACAGAGCTCTCTCTCTGTCTCGCACGAATTCTTTTCCTCTTCTCGTCTTCTCCTCGTTCTGGTTTTGCGCGCGATGATAACAACAACAGCAACAACAACACCAACCTTAAAGTATTATAAAAGCGAGAGATGTTTGAGAGAAGAGTTGTGTGAGAGAAAGGAAAGAGGAAAAGAAAAAAATTCCAAATTCCAAAATTTAGGGTTTTAATTCAGTTAGGGTTTAAGTAACAGTCGTTAAGCATCCAAAAGAAGAAGGAGAAGCGCATTCGTAGCACACGACGAGATGAGTTTTGCGACGACTTTTACTTCCTCTCGTTGTTCGCTCTCGTTGAGCCATGGTTCTTCGATGAACCCCATCCTCTCTTCGTCGTTTTCTTCTCACCGAGGAGAACGAGGATGGGTTTCGCATCAAAAGAATACCACTACTACGAAGAGTACGACTCCTTTTACGAATGGAAGAGGGAAGAATTTGACGGCGGCGGCTTCGTGTGCTTCGTCCAATCATCGTCATCATCATCCGACGACGACGCGAGGAAAAAACTACTTTCAAAAGAAGAGGACAACTTTGAACGAGACACATGCAACGGTGAATGGTTTAAACGCGATCAGAGGCGCGAAGAATACGCACTCGAGGAGAAGACCGCGAGGGGGTGGTTCGAGTGCAACGATCGTCGGAAAAAGCTTTTCTTCTTCGCAGCGAGAAGAACGACGAACGACGAACGACGAGGACGAGGACGAGGACGAGGAGATGTTTGCTGAAGAGACCGAAGAGGAGGAGAACGACAACGTTTTGATGGAAGCGCCAACGTCGAGAAGACAGCATCGAGCGTCTGAAAAAGAAAACCAAAAGCCGAACAACAACAACAACAAGATGTTAACGAAGATGAACCAATCGGACATAACGAGTCAACTGTCGAGATTGGACGACGCGAAGTCGATATTAGAAGTTGTCGAAGAGAAATCCGAGCAGTTCAGCCCGAATAACAGCGTGCAAGCGTTACACAGAATAGCGGTGTCCTTGACGACCAGAGCAGGGAGGTTACGGAGGAAAGAAGCAAAATTCGTGTTGGCGGATGCGAGATTTTCTGTTTTGTTGGACTGCGTGGAGACGCACGCGAATAAACTGGATAAGTTAGGTTTGGAAAGACGGAAGTGGTCGTACGCGAAGTTGGCGTTACCGAGCGAGTATAGGATGCGCGCGGCGTTGAGCGTGAGACTGTTGGATCGGGCGAAGGATTTGCAAGGGGATTTGATGGATGCCACCGACGCGGGATTTATTTTAAATCGAGTGGAAGAGCAATACGACGTGTTTAATAAAGTCAACGCGAGCACTGCTTTGCACCGATTGGCGAGGGTGATCACGCAACCGAACTTTGGGAGCAATAATAATAATAGCAAGAAACGAGCCGCGAAATCGCGAACGGTGAAATCGACGACGGTAGTGAACACTTTAGGAGTAAGCGGCGCAACGACGACGGCGTCAGAACGAAAAGAAGAAGACGAAGAGGAAGGGAACAACAGCGACGAAGAAGGAGGGTACAGACCCGTATCCACGAAAAAAGAACTCCTAGTCGATCCAAGATTCCAAGCTTTACTGGAAATGTGCGAAACGAAAATTCCGGAAATGTCTCCGCTGGGTCTTTCCAACGTCTCGTGGGCTTTAGCCAGGTTATTCTCCGACGACCCGACGAGAGTGAAATCGTTGCTCTCTGCCATTTCCAAACGATCCGCGTTGCAAATGAAGTACGCCGACGCGAAGTGTTTGTCGACGATTTTGTGGGCCTTGGCGGCTTTAGGATTTGAGCCGAGATCGAGATTGCTCGCCTCGGCGCAGCGAAGAGCGTGTGAGATTGAGGAAGAGTTTCGAGCGCCAGATGTCGCGAACGCGCTATGGGCTTACGCGAAATGGGCTCGACTGTTTAGTGGCGGCGTAGGCGCTTTAAAAGAATCCGTCGATTATAGCGAAGACGAAAGCGTGGACGAAGGTAGTTCGAAAAGTTACGGCGGCGATCGAGCGGTGATCACCTCGCTTTTGCGTCAAAGCGAAGCGGTGATGGAAACGTTTTCCGCGTACCAGTGCGCGAACATATGCTGGTCTTCGGCGACGTTGAACGCGAAATTGCCGGAAACGTATTTGGAAAACTTGCTCGAACGCATCGCGAAGGAATCCGATTCCTTAGATGGGGTCGCTTTGACCCATGCCGCCTGGGCGGTCGGCGTTGTCGGGTCCCCGGTGCACGGCGAATCGGATGCGTTCCAAACGTTGATTTCTGCTTGTGCCGATCGCGCGGCAATTGAGAAGACGACCGAGAACAAAGACGAAAACCGAAGAAGAAGAGTCTCTAAAGCTGGTTGCGCGGGCGCGTTGTGGGCGTGCGGCAGAATCTGTTTCGAACCGTCGCCGGAAGATTGCGAAAAGCTGATGGTGCGTTTGTTCGACGGGGAATCAAACAATCTCGACGCGCAAGCGTTAGCGTACGCCGTTTGGGGAATTTCAACCATCGAAGACGTCGAGTTGGACGAGCGACGACGAGAACGCGTCATGGCGAGATTGAAAGAACTGGTCGAAAAGGAAAACGTCGGGCCGACGCACGCGGCGGCGTTTCGAGCCGCCGCGGTCGGTGCCGGTTTAGACGCTTCGGCGTTGGCGGAGACGCTCAAGGTGCCCGCGTAATAGTAAATCGTGTTTATTGTTGTTGTTGTATATTATGCGCTACTACATGCTTTACTATCCATTTACGATGCTATGGCTGCGCGTTACAAAGCTTTGTTCGTAAGAAGGTATATTCAATCGTTTTGATTTTTGCTCGATTTTTATTATCCGCGGCACCGGCGTGCCCACCCTCGGTCATTTCATGGTACAAGATGGTTTCTTTAGCTTTCGCTTCGTCTTTGGCAACTTTGTGTGCCTTTTCCACGAATCGCCTCGCGTGCGACGGGTGGACTCGATCGTCCGCGGTGCTGCACGTAAACAGCGTCGGCGGCATATTCGCCACCGAGCGTTCAGAGATTTGATGGTACGGCGACCAAGCAAGTATTTTCGGTTTCATGTTTTCAATTCTCGGGTCGCCATATTCGTTGATCCAACTCGAACCGCTGGTTAAGTAGACGTATCGCTCCATATCAAGCAACGGGCACTGACTAACGATTGCGCCAAAGGATTCGGGGAAGTGCGTCGCCATGGCGCCGGTTAATAAACCGCCGTTCGATCCGCCGATACATCCTAGTTGTTTCGGCGTCGTCGCGCCAATCTTGACTAAATCTTCCGCGACCGCGTTGAAATCTTCGAAGGATTTCCACCTGTTTTCTTTCTTGGCGCAGTCGCTCCACTCCGGGCCGAACTCGCCTCCGCCTCGAATGCACGCCAACGCAAAATTCATGCCATGGTTTAGAAACGCTTTACCCGTGCTCCCGGAATACGACGGCAAACTGTTAATCCTAAATCCACCGTACCCGTTCAAAACGGTGGGTTTCGGTCCGCTGTTTTCGTCGTTACCTTTTGCTCGGACTAAGAAATACGGCACTTTCGTGCCGTCTTTGGACGTCGCTTCGTTTAAAGTTACTGACATGCCCTCGGAATCGAACCACGAACTGCTCGACTTCAACGATTGCGCGTTTTTTATGCCTTTTAATCCACCTACTTCGCTATACAAATACGTCGACGGGTTTAAGAATCCACTCGAAGACGCAAACAAAGCATTGGTCGAGTTTGGTTCGGCGCCGCCGACGGAGAACGTTTGACAATTTTCCGCCTCGTGCGCGCCTTCCAAGATGAACGCATTCGTCGCGTCGTCGAATCGATAGACGGTAATCTTCGATTGTAAGTTCTCTAAACTAGAAACGTACAAATAATCTCTCGAGTCTGTCGCTCCTTCGTACGCGCACCGATCGTTTGCCGGTTCGTATAATATTTGAATGTCGCACTTCGGTTCCTCGCCAACAGTACGTGCGCCAGCGCCGAGAAACACCGCGTCCAAATGGCCCTCTTTCACGAACGTTTCGAAATCGCACGAGAGTAAACTCCCAGCTTTATACACTTTCCCGCCAAACGACCAAACTTCTTTCGGCATTATCAGCACTTTCTTCTTAAATGTCTGGATGCGACAACTTGAAGCGATCCATTTGACTTTTGTCAAATCCTTATCGCCCTCGAACCAATAATAATACTCGATATCGTTGAACGTAGCCATGCGATAAAACATGGCGTATTTTTCATCCTTATCGTAATAAAACGAACCACCTGCGGACACATCGGTTGGTTCGCCTCTAAAAATCTCCGTCGCGTCTTCCAATTTCGTACCTCTCGACCATTTTCTCGTCGTCAACGGATAGCCGCTGGGGCTCATCGTCCCTTCGCCGTAATCGTAACCGACCCACAAGGTGTCTCTATCAACCCAACAGACGGTGTGTTTCGAATTCGGAATATAAAAAGGGTTCTCTGTCACCCATTTCTTCTCCATCGCGTCAAACTCTCGCACCTCGCACGCGTCCGTCCCGCCCTCGCTCAAGGAAATCAAACACCTATCCGCTCGCCGATACTCCCCGGGACCGTAACACAGAAACCTCGCCCCTTTATACACCCACGATTTCCCTTCTTTTTCCGCCAACGCATCGATATCTAACACCGTCTCCCATTCTGGATCTTTCTTTTTGTACTCTTCCCACGTGGTCCTCCTCCAAATCCCTTTCACGTGGTCCTCGTCTTGCCAAAAGTTGTACAAGAAATCCCCTCGAACTGAGACCGTTGGGATGCGATTTTTATCGTCGAATACTTCCAACAACTCCGCGTGTAACGGCTCGTTCTCGATGGGAGAAGAGGAAGAAGGAAACAGTTCTTGGAGTGTCCGTTCGTTTTGCTCGGCGACCCACGCTAAGGATTTCTCGCTTCGCAAGTCCTCTAAATACTGATTGCAATCCACGTCTGGAGTTTGGTTCGAGGCGGACATTTTGATGATAAGTTTATGTTTTTCCCGCGATGAGGAGGAGGACGATTTAGACGCAAAACGCGTGGTCTTTGCACCGTTAAAGCGCGCCACTGCGACTGCTGCTGCTGCTTTTAATGGTGGTGGTACTAGTCGTGTGCGAATAAAGGACGTAATGGTTGATGGTGTTCAAAACGTTTTGTGCTCCTCGAGACGATGATGCGAAAATTTGTGAAGAAGTGCAAGACGAAACGCAGAAGAGATCGATAGAGTATTAAAACTTACTGACGTCTTTGGGATAACTCCCGAGGACTCGCAAAAAACTCGTTTGCTCTTGCAAATTCCTGAGCGCATTTTTCGCGCGTTCCTCGGCCATGCTCGCCTCGAAGTCGACGTAAAATAAATACTGGAACTGCATGGAGTCTTGCAAACCTTCCGCCAACGGCGCGGTTTTAAGAGGTCTGGATTCGATTTTCGTCAAGTTGATGTCGCGCAAGGCGAAGCAGGCTAAGGCTTTGAAGAGAGACCCCGGGCCGTCTTTGTTGGCGAACACGATGGAGGTTTTGTATGGAACGCCTTCTTTCGGAGGTAACGGTTCTCGAGCCAAGGCGAGGAAACGGGTCACGTTGCTCGAATCGTCCTGGATTTTTGAATCTAAAATTTCCATGCCGTATAACGTCGCCGCGCGTTCCGAGGCAACCGCGGCGACGTTTTCCAAATTTTCCTCTTGAATTTTCTTCGCCGACCCGGCGGTGTCCTCCGCGGACTCCTTGATGACGCCTAATCGCGTTAAATAATCGTCGCATTGCGCCAACGCTTGCGGATGCGACATCGCCCTCGTCAAATTTTCCTTCTTCGTCCCGGGCAACGCCATCAAACAATGATTGACTTTAAAATTCACCTCCCCGACGACGTGTAAATCGTGCGTGAGAATCAAGTCGTAGTTCTTATGAATGCTCCCACCTAAAGAGTTTTCGAACGGTAAAACCGAGCGGTCGGACTTTTGCGACTCGGTCGCCTCGTACGCTTCTTCAAACACTCCGCACGGGAACGGCTCGGCGTCCGGGTACGCAGTCAACGCCGCTGCTTCTGAATACGCGCCCGGTTCGCCTTGGTACGCAACTTTCAAATTCCTCGGGCAATCTTTGAACCCGGGGAGGTAGTTGGAAATCTCCTCGTCCGTGGACGACATCGCTTTTGCGTCGTTCAATCGTCTCGCGGTATTGTGCTTCTCGCCGTTCCCGAAGAGCTCCCAAGACGTCCAATTCGATTTATTCTCGTCGAGATTGTCCCTTCTCCTATTAGGGAACATCGTCTTTCGTCCGCTCCAACAAAAGGACGTACCACCACGACTACCACCACTACCACCGAGAGCACCACCCCTTCCGCTCGCCGCCGCGCGATGGTGCTTCTTATTCAATCCACAAAAACCAGCAGACGCTCGTTCCAATTTGAGTGGAATGTTTCTACAAAAGCTACTCCTTCTACTCCTACTCGCACTCTCGATGTTGTTCCCGCGACTCCTTCTGCGAGAACTGCCACACCACCCAGAACTCGTCGTCGTCGTCGT
>Ga0129327_10001409_pt1 | contig 14260 bp, 11 predicted proteins | sample CPBDNA_6_FD_111799 | JGI IMG/M metagenome (GOLD analysis project Ga0129327, IMG submission 111799) | Freshwater to marine salinity gradient microbial communities from Chesapeake Bay, USA - CPBay_Spr_31_0.8_DNA | ecosystem: Environmental > Aquatic > Marine > Coastal | place: USA: Chesapeake Bay... | reverse complement strand
TCATATTTAAAGCTGTGCTTATTTTCTTCTTTCATGATTTTGTCCTTTTTTAACTATTAAACGGCTGCGGATCCTGAGATCTCAATGGCGGTTTGGCCATCTGATTGTAGAGTTACCTCATAATCATTCGTTACGATTGCATCAGCAATTGCCCGCGTGAAGCTTCGGCCATCATTGATCTGGACCAAGTGAGGCGTGCGAGATTGTGATTTAATCGCTCTGAAAAATTCGATGTTCTCCTCAGTATTGAAGAAACTGAACTTTACAGTTGAGAAGTTAGTAGATACATCGTTAGAGATAACCTGAGACACTGCACCACCACCTGCTGATTGAACCATAACGGTTTGAGCGCCGAAGCCCTCTGTCAGCGTGCAACTGTTTGGTACAATGGCGATATTAACCCCATCAATGGAGATCTGTGGGGTCGATAAAGTAAAGAAAGCCATGCTTATACTCCTATATTATTGGTTTTGCGCGAAGGTGATAGTGAATGTTCCACGCACTTCACGTAACTGAGTTACCGTTCTTACAATGTAGCTGACATCGGCTAAGCCATTAGCCAAGTCTAAATTGACAACCATGTTTTGCTTGAAGAATTGCAAGGCTTCTTCGCCTGCTTCAGTCAATACAAAGCCTGGACCTGCCAAGTCAGAATACAACTTGATAGAGAACCCACGAATTCCCGCTTCGTTTGTCATGTTGTGGCCCTGGATGACATCACCAGCAGTTAAACGCGTTTGTGCATACTGTGATTTAAAGTTGTTAAAGAAGTATTCACGAATCGCCGAAGGTGTATCAACATAGTTAAGAAACTTAAATGTGATATCAGGCACAGCAGCAGCATTTGTGCGATAAGTCGTTACAATTGTATTTGCGATTATCGAAGATCGAACTGTGTTACTGCCAAGCATAGAAACGCCAGCATCGTCGATTAACTCGAGAGCCTCTTCTTCAGTAAACCCTTTGTCTTGATCGATAACTGGAAGCAATTGGAATGGCGTATTGTGATACGGAAGTGAGGCAATATGCGCGCCACCAAACGTGTCTCTAGAACCATTGCCAGAGATAATGAACTGGGCAATGTTTGCGCCATCAGTCAATCTAAGTGCTCGTATCGCTGCGAACTGAGATGCAATGTTAGTATCTAATTCAAAAACAGAAGACCCTTTGTATAGATCCTCAGCAACCAATTGGTTGCCCAAAAGCATCAAGCTTCTGCTGTTTAGAGGAGACCCAATGGCCTTGAGAGCCGCTAATGTTCCAGTCTCAGACATTACGCCAACACCGTCTAAAACGTTGTTGTTGATATTGAAGCGGTTGTCTAGATAAATCTTGATTACAGACTTGTCGTAATTTGCTGGCCATACAATTGTTTGGTAGCGCGTATCACCGAGTATGTCAAAGATGTTAGTTAGTACTGGGTCAAGAGATCCAGCCGCCATGGCAGCAATAGCTACAGTAATTCCAGCAACCTCACCTTGAGAGCGCAAGCTGATGCTATTACCGAATGCGCCTTTATGGACCGCCGTCATTGTTACAGCGCCAGCGATATTTGCAGCTGTTACAGAGACCTTGGTGTCGGCTGTAATTGCGGCAACGAGTGAGGCACCAATATCTGTAGGCGTATCACCAACAGCAACTGGGATTTCAAACGAATGTGAGCGCTTAGATCCAATCAATACTGTGAATGTTCCAGCCTCTGTTGCAGCTGCGCCCGCGAAGGTTACTGATCCAGTCGCCTGAACACCGCCAGCGTTATCATCAAGTGCGATTGCGTCTAAACGGACAATTCCTTTGAAGTCTACTGCTTTAAAGTTCCGAATCATGTCGGATAAGAAAGAATTCTCACCGAATAGAGCATTCTCTTGACCGTCATTGCCGATCTCAGTAGTTAACGATCCGCTGATCGCTGATCCTGATGCTGTCTTTTGACCGATGAGCACTACACGCTGCTCTGCATTCTCGACCGCTTGTGGGGCTCCGAGAATATTAAACGTAATTCTTGGGGGTGAAATTGTAGCCATTATTTATCTCCTGCTTTTTTCTTTTTGATATCGTCCGGAAGAAACTCAACGCAATTATCATGCAATGCATCTTTAATTCGTCGAGACCAATATTTGTCCTTTACGCTCCCGCAAACATCCGTCTCTAGCCTTAGTATGTGGCCGGCCGGGAGGTTTTTAAGGGGTTGATTCAACTTTAACTTAACTTTCATTTCAAAATCCTATAATGGAATATCATCAAGATTAATAGCATTGAACATATCTATGTTAAAATCGTGATTAACATCACGAAATGCCACGTTTTCATCTCCACCGATTGTATCACCAAAAGTAATGTCAAAGCTAGCCTGAAATGCAAAGTCATGCATATATCTTGCTGTATCGTATTGAATCGTTTGATTTGACACTGGAACCACTCCAAATCTTTCCTGAGATTCAAATGCTGATTCGAATTTTGCACCAAGTAATGATTTGTATAGTGCTACTTCAACATCCATCATTTTGTCTTTAACTGAACGTCCTGAGATTGTATGAGTGGCTGGAGCAAAAACATAAACACTAAAGTTTTTAATTAGTCTTACTCGAAAATCATCTCCAGGAGAGAAATTGTTTCCTGCATCATTCAAAATGTTTCTGTCTTTTGACGATATTGTTGATGTTATGTCTATGAACGCCCAAAACTTATCCTGGCCTATTTTCGTATAAGACTGTACTGCCCTATTGAAATCCGAAACACCGGATATTCTAGGAAGCGCGCGAGCAGACATTACGCTCATGCTCTGCGCAAAACTTGGAGCGTCAGTTGCAATTGGATATGTAAAGGTATCTGTATCAGTTACAGTGATAGACTTAAGCCCAGAGTAGCCTCTATTTTTTCCATCAATGACAGTGATCGTACCGGTCGCAGGAGTGGCTGGCGCACCAATTACTTCATAAGTAAACTCCCTCCTATTATTAACAGATAATACATTAACCAATCCATTGTATTCCGACTGATCCGCGCCAATAATAAATGCCTGTGAGACTCTAGCCCCAATGCTGAAAGCTGAATATCTCTGGGTTAAATCATGATCCTGCAATGTTGTAACGGTTGCTATGTTATCAATACGTATTATTGTATCTATTTCAATTGGCCCATCAACTTTCGACATATTAACGCTATCTCCAGTTGCCAAGCCATGATCTACTGATGTAATGGCCGTGGCCGTTCCGGCAGAGCTTGTTAGAGAAATTATTTCGGTGTTGTCAGTAAAAAGGTCGGTGTGTTTAGGCAATATGTTTGCAAGCTGTAATGCTATTTGTTCGATCTTCATTTTTTAAACGCCCTTTCAATCTCTGTTTGGAAATGCTCAACCGTGTTCTTCTCATTACTATCTATGGTTGCTATCAGATAAGGTCTAGCAGACATGTTCTTTGTTCCATCTTCAAGCCAAGCAGCGTATGGCGTATCAGCAAAGTACTCCATCTTGTAAGACGATCCAGATACGTCGTATCCAATCGACTTAGCTAAAGCTCCGGTGAGATTAGCCGGGGTTTCTCCAGGCGCTGATGCTCTATGTAGCCTTGTTACGCCATTGACATTAACGGAATACACCTTACCGGTCTTTGTTCCGCTCTTAATGCTATTAACGGCATCCTTCTTCAGGTCTTTACCCATCTTATAGAATGCTTGCGTAATGCCTTTGTTCGCAGCCTTCTGGAATAGGGCAACATTCTGTAGCTCTCTGAAAATCGTATTCGAACCCTTGTCCGTAAATTCAATCTTCATGCAAGGTTTGCCTGATTATTTATAGTTCCACGCTTAGATGCTTTTGCCAAGTAAAACTTGTTGTCATTATCAAGGTCTTCAACTCTGATTATATCATAATACTCATCCCTGAACTTTATCCAGTTCTCAAATGTAATGTTCGGTATATATCTAAAGTAAAAAAAGTGAGTTACAACTCTTTCGACGTTTGTTCCGTCAAATGTAGTCATTCCTGAAACTGTCACTATGTTTGCCCACACTGTTTTAACTAGTGTGAAGTCTTCATTGTAATCAGTGTTAATGCTAAACGTTGGCGGAGTGATTGCTCGAGCTTCTATCTCAATCTTCTTGTTCATCGCGCCAACACAGACGCTTCGATTGTTTTTCTTGATTGGTGCGCAAACAGCCATCTAGCACCTCCAGGTGTTTCCTATCAAAGATCGTATCTTGTATTGATTGTATGCAATTCTAGATGCATTCGGGAGATTGTCAAAAGTGGCTGGAGATGACTGACAGCAGTCTCCCCTGTTTTCATACAGAGAACATACGTGAGCTAACAATCCATTTCTTATTTCTGCTGGTATGTCAGAACTATCATCACCATAACCGGCTTTGAATATTATCTTGACAGATTGCAGCCTATTGTCTTTGTCCGTTGGCCAGCTCTGGTCTTCTGCTAAAACAACTCTGCTATAGGACTCTTCATCTGTTACATCATATACAGCAGAAGAAATGGAAGTAAATAATCCACCTTTCAAATACTGAATCAGGTCTATTGTTTGTAGCGGAGATCTTCTAATCTCATAACATCCCTCAAAACAATCCCTAAAGGTTGCGAATGTCGTAGTTACAAGAACTCTATTTGTATACTGTTCAAATACACCGGAAGCAGACTGAATAAAAAGAGTCAAAAGTGCATCCTCTGATGCATCTAACTCATCAAGCTTGCAGTACGATTTTACTTCGGCCAATGAAACGGGAAGGTTCACAGGAGGAACAGTTATCTTATAAGTATAGGCCTTAGACTTAAAGGCTTGGCCCATAGCTGAAAATGAGTTATACATATTACTCATCAGATCCTTTCTTTTTCTTAAGCTTTTTCTTTACAGGAGCTTGTTTTACTTCTGCCTTCTCGATCTTCTTCTCTTCAAATATTTCGGCAGTTCCTGCAGAAATCATTGGTAAGGCAATCTCAGATTCAACATCTGAAATCTCACCCTTCTTAAGAACGACCTGCTTTCTTGATGGGTCTTTATATGCACATCGAGAATCTTTTAAAACTTTAATTTTCATGCGTCACCTCACTTAAGGGGCGGCTTCCCGCCCCAATGAATCCCTATTAAGGATTAGCAACAGGAGCAGACTCTGCTTTTCTGGTCATTAGAACGACAACATGCGCACCTGTGGTGGTGGCTGTTGAAACGATTGAAGCGCGAAGGAATCTTTTGTTACCAAAAACTCCGACAGTGCCCAAAGAATCTAAAGGACTGATTGCAGACAACGAAGGAAGCGCGCCAATTAGGCTTCCAGAGGGAACCGCTGTAGCAGAACCAAATCCAACGTCATCGTCTTCTTCCAAAAGCAAGTCATAAGTGCCGTCAGTGTAATTAGCAGCCAATACAGTGTACATAAGACCAAGGTCATAGTCAGCAGTATCGATAATTGCGCCTGCAGTAGTAGCATCTGAAGCAATAACCGCATTAAATGCGTTGAATTGGTCCAAGTCTGAACGAATATCTTGAGTAGCCATTTGTATTTTCCTCTATAGGGTGCCGCCCTGCGTGACCAAGGCGGCAATTATTGTTAAGCAGACAGTTTAAGAATCTTTAGAGACTCGTAGTTAGTAACAGCACCGCCGACTCGTTTTGTTGTATAAAACAATACGTTGCCTTTTTCGGTAATGTCGTCACGAATAACTCTAAACCCAAAACGATCGACGATTGTATATGCAGGTCGGAAGTCTCCGTAGACTACAGACAAAGAATCGTTAGCGATTTCTGGCATGTCGTCGGCAAAGATTACTCGTTTGCCGCGCAACATCAAGTCATTGCCGTCTCTCAAAGATGTTGGGCTCAATAGATATTCACCTGTTGAAGCCTTAAGAAGCATAACTTTGCTCCAAGTGCTTCGCTTCATGAGCCAAGATGCATTTGGCTGATAGAATTCTTTGACCGAGTTTTGAAGGTTGATTATTCCGTCAGCAGTAACTGTGCCAAGTGTTCCAGAGTTTACTTGCTCAATAGCATCGCGCTCATAAACGCCAGCCGCTGCCCAAGCAGGAAGAGTTAAGAAGCCTTTTGGTTTCTTGCTTCCGTCGCCCACAACAAATGCAGTGTTTTCTTCACGAGACAATTTGTCAGTTACTTTTTGCGACAACCAGGCTTCGATATTGAATCCAGCATCATCAAGCATTTTTTGAGTAGCCTTTGGCTGCGCAAAATGCTCATGTACAGGAATAGACAACATGCCGATATCAGGAGTGTTGGTCTGGCCGCGAGATTGAACTTCACCGACCCATCCGCCACTTGCTGCTTCGTTATCGTCAACAATCATTTCAACAACGTCACTACTTGTAGTCATTACAGTGGCTAACTGTCGAATTGGAGAGGTCTCAAAAATTCGATCAACCATTTGAGAGGCACGTTGAGGCATAATCCAATATCCGCCACGTGGGTTTACGCCAGCAGTTAATGTTTTGATCTCATGCGCACGCTCTGACTCATCAAGGCCGTACAAAGATTTCTCTACAAGCTCATCAGCGATTTGACCGATAACTTCTCTATCGATTGATTCACCTTTGCGCAAATATCGAGTCATTTGATTCAAATATGCTTCGTTACCTTTCTCGATGCCAGGAGCGCCGACTCTGCAGAATTTCTTCTCAAGCTCAAGAGCAGCTTTCTCGCCAGCCTCTTGCTTAGATTTCATTTCTTGAAGTTGCTCAGCTGCTTTTGCAGAATCTTCAGCAAGCTTCTTGATCTCTTCGGACTTCATTGCATCAATTCGGCCTTCCGCATGTTTAGCAGCTGACTGAGCATCATGAACACCCTTCAGGACTTCATCTAGTTTCTTGGAAATAACGTCGTGGGACATTTCTAACTCCTAATTTGTTTAATTATGTTGCTTAACTTTTGTTCAATTAGCAGATCATCAATTCTAGATATCGCATCTCGCGAATCGAAAACATCCGGTGAAGCACTAACAGCATCTCGCTGCTTAGAGTTCTTAACTAAAGAAATAAAAGCTTTTCGTTCTTTTCTTGATAGCGGCCTTGGGTTCCTTAGGAATTCCTCGGCGCCTTTCAAGCTTTTAATCCTATCTACAAATGAAACGCTTGAGGATTCTTCGGATATATCTTCTTCTAAAATACCATCTTCTGTACAGAAGATGGTATTTTAGAAGAAGATATATCCGAAGAATCCTCAAGCGTTTCATTTGTAGATAGGATTAAAAGCTTGAAAGGCGCCGAGGAATTCCTAAGGAACCCAAGGCCGCTATCAAGAAAAGAACGAAAAGCTTTTATTTCTTTAGTTAAGAACTCTAAGCAGCGAGATGCTGTTAGTGCTTCACCGGATGTTTTCGATTCGCGAGATGCGATATCTAGAATTGATGATCTGCTAATTGAACAAAAGTTAAGCAACATAATTAAACAAATTAGGAGTTAGAAATGTCCCACGACGTTATTTCCAAGAAACTAGATGAAGTCCTGAAGGGTGTTCATGATGCTCAGTCAGCTGCTAAACATGCGGAAGGCCGAATTGATGCAATGAAGTCCGAAGAGATCAAGAAGCTTGCTGAAGATTCTGCAAAAGCAGCTGAGCAACTTCAAGAAATGAAATCTAAGCAAGAGGCTGGCGAGAAAGCTGCTCTTGAGCTTGAGAAGAAATTCTGCAGAGTCGGCGCTCCTGGCATCGAGAAAGGTAACGAAGCATATTTGAATCAAATGACTCGATATTTGCGCAAAGGTGAATCAATCGATAGAGAAGTTATCGGTCAAATCGCTGATGAGCTTGTAGAGAAATCTTTGTACGGCCTTGATGAGTCAGAGCGTGCGCATGAGATCAAAACATTAACTGCTGGCGTAAACCCACGTGGCGGATATTGGATTATGCCTCAACGTGCCTCTCAAATGGTTGATCGAATTTTTGAGACCTCTCCAATTCGACAGTTAGCCACTGTAATGACTACAAGTAGTGACGTTGTTGAAATGATTGTTGACGATAACGAAGCAGCAAGTGGCGGATGGGTCGGTGAAGTTCAATCTCGCGGCCAGACCAACACTCCTGATATCGGCATGTTGTCTATTCCTGTACATGAGCATTTTGCGCAGCCAAAGGCTACTCAAAAAATGCTTGATGATGCTGGATTCAATATCGAAGCCTGGTTGTCGCAAAAAGTAACTGACAAATTGTCTCGTGAAGAAAACACTGCATTTGTTGTGGGCGACGGAAGCAAGAAACCAAAAGGCTTCTTAACTCTTCCTGCTTGGGCAGCGGCTGGCGTTTATGAGCGCGATGCTATTGAGCAAGTAAACTCTGGAACACTTGGCACAGTTACTGCTGACGGAATAATCAACCTTCAAAACTCGGTCAAAGAATTCTATCAGCCAAATGCATCTTGGCTCATGAAGCGAAGCACTTGGAGCAAAGTTATGCTTCTTAAGGCTTCAACAGGTGAATATCTATTGAGCCCAACATCTTTGAGAGACGGCAATGACTTGATGTTGCGCGGCAAACGAGTAATCTTTGCCGACGACATGCCAGAAATCGCTAACGATTCTTTGTCTGTAGTCTACGGAGACTTCCGACCTGCATATACAATCGTCGATCGTTTTGGGTTTAGAGTTATTCGTGACGACATTACCGAAAAAGGCAACGTATTGTTTTATACAACAAAACGAGTCGGCGGTGCTGTTACTAACTACGAGTCTCTAAAGATTCTTAAACTGTCTGCTTAACAATAATTGCCGCCTTGGTCACGCAGGGCGGCACCCTATAGAGGAAAATACAAATGGCTACTCAAGATATTCGTTCAGACTTGGACCAATTCAACGCATTTAATGCGGTTATTGCTTCAGATGCTACTACTGCAGGCGCAATTATCGATACTGCTGACTATGACCTTGGTCTTATGTACACTGTATTGGCTGCTAATTACACTGACGGCACTTATGACTTGCTTTTGGAAGAAGACGATGACGTTGGATTTGGTTCTGCTACAGCGGTTCCCTCTGGAAGCCTAATTGGCGCGCTTCCTTCGTTGTCTGCAATCAGTCCTTTAGATTCTTTGGGCACTGTCGGAGTTTTTGGTAACAAAAGATTCCTTCGCGCTTCAATCGTTTCAACAGCCACCACCACAGGTGCGCATGTTGTCGTTCTAATGACCAGAAAAGCAGAGTCTGCTCCTGTTGCTAATCCTTAATAGGGATTCATTGGGGCGGGAAGCCGCCCCTTAAGTGAGGTGACGCATGAAAATTAAAGTTTTAAAAGATTCTCGATGTGCATATAAAGACCCATCAAGAAAGCAGGTCGTTCTTAAGAAGGGTGAGATTTCAGATGTTGAATCTGAGATTGCCTTACCAATGATTTCTGCAGGAACTGCCGAAATATTTGAAGAGAAGAAGATCGAGAAGGCAGAAGTAAAACAAGCTCCTGTAAAGAAAAAGCTTAAGAAAAAGAAAGGATCTGATGAGTAATATGTATAACTCATTTTCAGCTATGGGCCAAGCCTTTAAGTCTAAGGCCTATACTTATAAGATAACTGTTCCTCCTGTGAACCTTCCCGTTTCATTGGCCGAAGTAAAATCGTACTGCAAGCTTGATGAGTTAGATGCATCAGAGGATGCACTTTTGACTCTTTTTATTCAGTCTGCTTCCGGTGTATTTGAACAGTATACAAATAGAGTTCTTGTAACTACGACATTCGCAACCTTTAGGGATTGTTTTGAGGGATGTTATGAGATTAGAAGATCTCCGCTACAAACAATAGACCTGATTCAGTATTTGAAAGGTGGATTATTTACTTCCATTTCTTCTGCTGTATATGATGTAACAGATGAAGAGTCCTATAGCAGAGTTGTTTTAGCAGAAGACCAGAGCTGGCCAACGGACAAAGACAATAGGCTGCAATCTGTCAAGATAATATTCAAAGCCGGTTATGGTGATGATAGTTCTGACATACCAGCAGAAATAAGAAATGGATTGTTAGCTCACGTATGTTCTCTGTATGAAAACAGGGGAGACTGCTGTCAGTCATCTCCAGCCACTTTTGACAATCTCCCGAATGCATCTAGAATTGCATACAATCAATACAAGATACGATCTTTGATAGGAAACACCTGGAGGTGCTAGATGGCTGTTTGCGCACCAATCAAGAAAAACAATCGAAGCGTCTGTGTTGGCGCGATGAACAAGAAGATTGAGATAGAAGCTCGAGCAATCACTCCGCCAACGTTTAGCATTAACACTGATTACAATGAAGACTTCACACTAGTTAAAACAGTGTGGGCAAACATAGTGACAGTTTCAGGAATGACTACATTTGACGGAACAAACGTCGAAAGAGTTGTAACTCACTTTTTTTACTTTAGATATATACCGAACATTACATTTGAGAACTGGATAAAGTTCAGGGATGAGTATTATGATATAATCAGAGTTGAAGACCTTGATAATGACAACAAGTTTTACTTGGCAAAAGCATCTAAGCGTGGAACTATAAATAATCAGGCAAACCTTGCATGAAGATTGAATTTACGGACAAGGGTTCGAATACGATTTTCAGAGAGCTACAGAATGTTGCCCTATTCCAGAAGGCTGCGAACAAAGGCATTACGCAAGCATTCTATAAGATGGGTAAAGACCTGAAGAAGGATGCCGTTAATAGCATTAAGAGCGGAACAAAGACCGGTAAGGTGTATTCCGTTAATGTCAATGGCGTAACAAGGCTACATAGAGCATCAGCGCCTGGAGAAACCCCGGCTAATCTCACCGGAGCTTTAGCTAAGTCGATTGGATACGACGTATCTGGATCGTCTTACAAGATGGAGTACTTTGCTGATACGCCATACGCTGCTTGGCTTGAAGATGGAACAAAGAACATGTCTGCTAGACCTTATCTGATAGCAACCATAGATAGTAATGAGAAGAACACGGTTGAGCATTTCCAAACAGAGATTGAAAGGGCGTTTAAAAAATGAAGATCGAACAAATAGCATTACAGCTTGCAAACATATTGCCTAAACACACCGACCTTTTTACTGACAACACCGAAATAATTTCTCTAACAAGCTCTGCCGGAACGGCCACGGCCATTACATCAGTAGATCATGGCTTGGCAACTGGAGATAGCGTTAATATGTCGAAAGTTGATGGGCCAATTGAAATAGATACAATAATACGTATTGATAACATAGCAACCGTTACAACATTGCAGGATCATGATTTAACCCAGAGATATTCAGCTTTCAGCATTGGGGCTAGAGTCTCACAGGCATTTATTATTGGCGCGGATCAGTCGGAATACAATGGATTGGTTAATGTATTATCTGTTAATAATAGGAGGGAGTTTACTTATGAAGTAATTGGTGCGCCAGCCACTCCTGCGACCGGTACGATCACTGTCATTGATGGAAAAAATAGAGGCTACTCTGGGCTTAAGTCTATCACTGTAACTGATACAGATACCTTTACATATCCAATTGCAACTGACGCTCCAAGTTTTGCGCAGAGCATGAGCGTAATGTCTGCTCGCGCGCTTCCTAGAATATCCGGTGTTTCGGATTTCAATAGGGCAGTACAGTCTTATACGAAAATAGGCCAGGATAAGTTTTGGGCGTTCATAGACATAACATCAACAATATCGTCAAAAGACAGAAACATTTTGAATGATGCAGGAAACAATTTCTCTCCTGGAGATGATTTTCGAGTAAGACTAATTAAAAACTTTAGTGTTTATGTTTTTGCTCCAGCCACTCATACAATCTCAGGACGTTCAGTTAAAGACAAAATGATGGATGTTGAAGTAGCACTATACAAATCATTACTTGGTGCAAAATTCGAATCAGCATTTGAATCTCAGGAAAGATTTGGAGTGGTTCCAGTGTCAAATCAAACGATTCAATACGATACAGCAAGATATATGCATGACTTTGCATTTCAGGCTAGCTTTGACATTACTTTTGGTGATACAATCGGTGGAGATGAAAACGTGGCATTTCGTGATGTTAATCACGATTTTAACATAGATATGTTCAATGCTATTAATCTTGATGATATTCCATTATAGGATTTTGAAATGAAAGTTAAGTTAAAGTTGAATCAACCCCTTAAAAACCTCCCGGCCGGCCACATACTAAGGCTAGAGACGGATGTTTGCGGGAGCGTAAAGGACAAATATTGGTCTCGACGAATTAAAGATGCATTGCATGATAATTGCGTTGAGTTTCTTCCGGACGATATCAAAAAGAAAAAAGCAGGAGATAAATAATGGCTACAATTTCACCCCCAAGAATTACGTTTAATATTCTCGGAGCCCCACAAGCGGTCGAGAATGCAGAGCAGCGTGTAGTGCTCATCGGTCAAAAGACAGCATCAGGATCAGCGATCAGCGGATCGTTAACTACTGAGATCGGCAATGACGGTCAAGAGAATGCTCTATTCGGTGAGAATTCTTTCTTATCCGACATGATTCGGAACTTTAAAGCAGTAGACTTCAAAGGAATTGTCCGTTTAGACGCAATCGCACTTGATGATAACGCTGGCGGTGTTCAGGCGACTGGATCAGTAACCTTCGCGGGCGCAGCTGCAACAGAGGCTGGAACATTCACAGTATTGATTGGATCTAAGCGCTCACATTCGTTTGAAATCCCAGTTGCTGTTGGTGATACGCCTACAGATATTGGTGCCTCACTCGTTGCCGCAATTACAGCCGACACCAAGGTCTCTGTAACAGCTGCAAATATCGCTGGCGCTGTAACAATGACGGCGGTCCATAAAGGCGCATTCGGTAATAGCATCAGCTTGCGCTCTCAAGGTGAGGTTGCTGGAATTACTGTAGCTATTGCTGCCATGGCGGCTGGATCTCTTGACCCAGTACTAACTAACATCTTTGACATACTCGGTGATACGCGCTACCAAACAATTGTATGGCCAGCAAATTACGACAAGTCTGTAATCAAGATTTATCTAGACAACCGCTTCAATATCAACAACAACGTTTTAGACGGTGTTGGCGTAATGTCTGAGACTGGAACATTAGCGGCTCTCAAGGCCATTGGGTCTCCTCTAAACAGCAGAAGCTTGATGCTTTTGGGCAACCAATTGGTTGCTGAGGATCTATACAAAGGGTCTTCTGTTTTTGAATTAGATACTAACATTGCATCTCAGTTCGCAGCGATACGAGCACTTAGATTGACTGATGGCGCAAACATTGCCCAGTTCATTATCTCTGGCAATGGTTCTAGAGACACGTTTGGTGGCGCGCATATTGCCTCACTTCCGTATCACAATACGCCATTCCAATTGCTTCCAGTTATCGATCAAGACAAAGGGTTTACTGAAGAAGAGGCTCTCGAGTTAATCGACGATGCTGGCGTTTCTATGCTTGGCAGTAACACAGTTCGATCTTCGATAATCGCAAATACAATTGTAACGACTTATCGCACAAATGCTGCTGCTGTGCCTGATATCACATTTAAGTTTCTTAACTATGTTGATACACCTTCGGCGATTCGTGAATACTTCTTTAACAACTTTAAATCACAGTATGCACAAACGCGTTTAACTGCTGGTGATGTCATCCAGGGCCACAACATGACAAACGAAGCGGGAATTCGTGGGTTCTCTATCAAGTTGTATTCTGACTTGGCAGGTCCAGGCTTTGTATTGACTGAAGCAGGCGAAGAAGCCTTGCAATTCTTCAAGCAAAACATGGTTGTCAATTTAGACTTGGCTAATGGCTTAGCCGATGTCAGCTACATTGTAAGAACGGTAACTCAGTTACGTGAAGTGCGTGGAACATTCACTATCACCTTCGCGCAAAACCAATAATATAGGAGTATAAGCATGGCTTTCTTTACTTTATCGACCCCACAGATCTCCATTGATGGGGTTAATATCGCCATTGTACCAAACAGTTGCACGCTGACAGAGGGCTTCGGCGCTCAAACCGTTATGGTTCAATCAGCAGGTGGTGGTGCAGTGTCTCAGGTTATCTCTAACGATGTATCTACTAACTTCTCAACTGTAAAGTTCAGTTTCTTCAATACTGAGGAGAACATCGAATTTTTCAGAGCGATTAAATCACAATCTCGCACGCCTCACTTGGTCCAGATCAATGATGGCCGAAGCTTCACGCGGGCAATTGCTGATGCAATCGTAACGAATGATTATGAGGTAACTCTACAATCAGATGGCCAAACCGCCATTGAGATCTCAGGATCCGCAGCCGTTTAATAGTTAAAAAAGGACAAAATCATGAAAGAAGAAAATAAGCACAGCTTTAAATATGA
>Ga0129327_10001408_pt1 | contig 14267 bp, 8 predicted proteins | sample CPBDNA_6_FD_111799 | JGI IMG/M metagenome (GOLD analysis project Ga0129327, IMG submission 111799) | Freshwater to marine salinity gradient microbial communities from Chesapeake Bay, USA - CPBay_Spr_31_0.8_DNA | ecosystem: Environmental > Aquatic > Marine > Coastal | place: USA: Chesapeake Bay... | reverse complement strand
AGCATTGTCATCTGTCTTATGTATACTTGATCTGCAAAAGAGTGTTTTATTTCTAAGTCAGGAGTATCTATGATACTAGTACCGTCCCCACAAAATCCCTCTAAATTATTGTTTGATACAATAAAGTCTTGAATTATATTAGTATTAGCATTTCGTTCTTTTAATTTCATTAAATTAAGATTTTACATAATTGGATGATACCGCAAATAGATTCTTTTGCCCTCCTAGGTCTGTTGTATCGTCTGTACTTAATTGAACTGTAGCAAAGAATCCTTTAATACCACTCATACTAGAGCCTGGAAGAACTTGTCCTGGAAGTCCTTGTGGTATTGTATCTTGATTGTTTAATTTAACACCATTGTTTACTAAGTTAGCAAAATATTTATTATCTTTTAAGTTAAATCCACTCTTATATGTAATACCAGACTCAATGTAAGAGCCTTGGTTGTAACTTCTAATAAAAGATGACTCATCTCTGTATGAGTTATTTAACGAGTCCAAAAGCAACTTTCCTGTTGGGTCTGATAAAAAATAATCTACTTGCCACCCATTAGTTCCTTCGTAATTAATTGTTTGAAAGTTTTTGGATAAAGACACAAGTGGATTAAAAGACAATTGTACTGATGTTGGGTAATACGTTCCGTAAAAAGTACCTCTATTATTAATTACACCTTCATCGTAATGTTTCCAAAGAGAACCTAATTTGCAAGTATAATAAGTACTATTTAATGTTCCTCCAAAACTAGGGTCATAATCCCAAAAACTAGACCAACCATTATTGCTTTCATTAAAAGAAAGTGTATCGTAGTTGTATGATTCTTCCTCCCAGTCTTGCATTGACACAACGTACTTGTCATTATAGTTGTCGTAAGCTCCAACAATTTTATCTGAAATATTACTATAAAAAGTAGCCAATGTAGGAGTAACCCCTCCCTGTCCTGGGAAACTTGTTATGTTTCCGCTAAGAGTTACAGTAACCTGATCAACAACAGAATTGTCTATATCTATAACATATAAAGAATCTGGAAGTATTTCCCCACCAGACAATCTCATTCCATACTGTATTTTTGAAATACTGTATTCTGGAGTACTTGTAAGTGTTAATAAGTTTGTTGGAGTTGCTGGCAATATAGACGGAAGAGATAATTCAATTTGAGTAGTTTTTAATGCCTCTGATATAATAGACAGCTCATCTCTAAAATAATCTCTCATACCATATGCACTTATTTCAGTAAGACCATCTCTTGACAGTCTCATAATTGCGCCTCTGTTTTTGTCGGAAAAGTACATTCTACCACCTTTAAATGCAAACGACTCAGGGTTGTCACTTATACCGTACTCTCCGTTATATTGATTTATCTGCCCCAAGACAAGTTGAGATGCTGTAAGTGAAGGATTACCGTCAGCTGTGTATATTGCATCTTTATCAATCAAGGCGTTACTAACTTTGTCTTCTTGAAATATTATTAAGTTTGTATCTGTCGTGTAAAGCTTTTGTATTGAACCATACCTAGGGTCAACTTCTTTTGTTATATTTTCTCCCGTAGAAAAAACGTTGGTTTCGTTCACACCACTTCTAGCATTGTACAATCCAGAGTATATTAAACCATTTGAAAGCGAAAGCTCGGTATCCTCTGATTCGGATAAATAAGCCTTTGGCCCAAAGTCAACTTGCTTGTTGTTATATCCACCTCTTATTCTAGACTCCTCAATATACCAAGACACACCATTAGATGGTATCGTAGAAGATGCAAGCAGGGGGAATTGAGGGTATCCCACTGGATTCCAAGGAAGAGCAGGCCAAGTAGCAGCTCCTACTGATAGTGTAGGGTAACCAACATCAGGGTCGTCAGAATCACTTCCTTGTATTACTTTTTTTAGTAAAAAAGAATTAAAGTATGTTATCTCTTCAATAAATCCCATATTTTTTATTATAAATTATTTTTATTATAAACTTATTAAATTTAACTTGGACCATTATAAACTAGTACATCAATAGATAGACGCTCAAATCCTTTTCTATTTCTACCCCAACCAACTGCAACTCCAGAAGCATCTGTTGAGGAGTCATAAACTCTAAAAAACAATCGATACTTAGTGGGAGCACCTCCCCCTGCTTTTTGTTGATATACTATATTATCATTATTGAACTGAAGAAGATATTTTCCGTTTGGTGCTTGTATAAGTCGAAATGTATTTTTCATTTCGGGATAATAGGTAAAACCCGAATCTTGACCTTTCCTCCATCTTTGAGCATAAGTATTATTTGTTAAATCCACCCACTTTGAGTTATTAGCATATGCTGGGGGTTGTCTCCAAATATCCTCAAACCTTAATGCCTCTAAAGTAACAACCATTCCTTTCTTTTTGTCAGAATCATCAGGTGAAGCGGAGCCATTGTTAATGTTAAAGACTTCTAAATCGTTCCATCCAGAATTGCGTTGTCTTTTAGCTATGTCTGGAAGGTTAGGAATCATCCTAGTGACTCTCCTACCATTAGGTCCTACACCTTCAATTGGGCTTGGGGGATTTCTGTACGCAGCATAAACAAATGGTTGGCTACTCCAATAACTAATACTAAACCCTTGTACATTAGCAGGATTGTAAGTAAGAGGACTTAAAATTTCAGATACAAAGTTAAGACCTGGTTTAGCCGTACCTAAACACCACTCTAAAAATTGTGGTGCGGAAACTGTTTTGCCTTCAACTATTGGCTGTACGTTTATTAAATCATTATTAGAAGACTCCTGTATATCTATAGAATAGTTTTTTGTGACAGAACCCTCTGTTACTGCGTTTGTAAATTTAAAATTAAAAATATAACTATTTGTTTCATAACTTCCAGCAGTGTGAACGAAATATTTGTCTGCATTTACTTTAATTCTAAATTTCTTCGTATTTAAGTTTTGTTCTAACGAAAACAAATTTAAATCTTCAACTTTCCAAGGAGGGCTTGACCTATTCCTAATACTAATTATTTCTCCTGTTATAACAGAGTTAGAATCAACAGCAGCAATGTCGCAAAGAGATACTCCTTCATTTGTAACTATGTCAAAATCTGATGGAGTTGCAAAAGATAAAGGTTGTGTTGACTCAGACAAGGACCACGACCAACCATTTATACTAGCTGGCCTAAAACTGCTTTCTGCTGTTTTTATTTCGTTATTTAAGTCAGATATTAATCCTCCAGTTCCTGTTTCATAGAATATATCTATGTTGGAATTTACAGCCTCAGTTTCATATACATTAAGCCTGACTTTATTAAAATTAACTTGAGATTGATTTGATGCTACAACATCTCCTCCTGGTGCACCTATCAGCTTCTGTGTAGATACTTTTGCAATGTATGGGTTTGCCCCTAAGTCTGTGGTGTTGTAAACTGTAGAGGCTCCTGTACCTGTAGATGTACTAGGTATGCCGTAAAAGGGAGAAACATTATAATCTCCACCATCATTAGTTTTGTTCATTCCAACCTCATCCCTAGTGCCTATTAAAACAACCTTGTCTGGAGTTGGGCTAGGTAAGAATTGTTTTGAGGTTGCAGCAGTATCACTAAATTCATTATTAAAAACACGACCATATAAATTAGCAGAGCTTGAGTACTGTAAATCTTGTGCTCCTACTTCTTTTAAGTCTCTAGGTACTTTGTTTATGTTGTCTGAAAATAATGTTATGTACGCTACTCCTGAAGAAGAAGTTAATCCTCCAGCGTTTAACTGAGGAGCAAAATTTAATATGGTAGGTAAGTAAACATTGTAATAGTCTTGTTCTTTTTGTTGTACAACTACTTTGTAGGTATACCAACCTAATGGATTTGTTGCACTATATAATCCTGCATACCCTGGAAGGTATCCTTTGTCTTCTGGAATTGGTGTTAAAAAGTCTAACTTCAACGACTCTCCCCTGTAAACACTTTTATCAAGACTGTCAATAAATCCTCCTATAGTTTCGTAAGGAGTATATATAGTTGAGTTTTTAGATGTAATAACATCTGATTGCCTTCCAAACTTATCTACTAAAACAATGCCAACCTTATAAGACCTATTTTGTTTTACAACACTATTGGGGTACTCTAACTCGCTTAAAGAATTTAAATTTCCAAGTTTTGGTTTCTCTGAACTAATAATACTATAATCTAATGTTGTTGGTCTTGCAGTTCTAACTAAATAGTTTCCATAAATAACTCTATTGCCAGAAACTTCTTGAGCTTTTGCTCTTATTGGTATTTTATCAGAAGCCCTTGTAGACTCTTTTGAAGTTAATGTCTTGACTGGAGATTGAGAAGTATATGTATAAACGTACTTATTAGATGTTCCTAAATTTAAGTCATCAGTAGATATACTTTCTAATACTTGAATTGATGTTTTGTCAGATTCCTTATAAAGTATTTCTATTTCTCTAACATTTAAATCTTTTGTTAATTGTGCAGAAGAAGATATACCTTCAGGCATAGGTATTGATAAGTCTACTTGATTTATTTTGTTTTCAAAAAAACTAACAATACTGCTTTTTATAGCGTTATTTTCGTCTGAATTTGCATCTTCATCGTTTATACTAGATGGTACTTTGTCTTCTAAAAAGTATCCATCTTGGTTTGGTATAAATACAATTTGAGAGAAAGGAGCATCTAAAGAGTACTCATTGTCATCGTACTTAAATCTGTAACTAAACCTTATGAACCTATCTGATATAAAATTTGTATCTCCTTTAAATAAACTATTGTAGTATGGGTTCCCTCCAAGAACAACTTTTTTGCCTATAGTTAAATTAAGAGTTGCTGTTGTGTGAGTAATTTTATAATTACCACCATCTTCTTCAACATTGGTTACAGTTACTCCACTTGAAGGAAGAGTTTCTGGGTTATTATTACTAGCCAAAACATACAATGTAGACCCTATCCAATTTTCATTTACAGCGTCAGATGTAACAAAATAGTCAGTTGCTGTATCCAAAGGGGACGCCATTGTTAAAGTTTGAGTGAGCGGAAGGTCTATAGACGTAACGTCTTTCATTGTATTTTCCTTCTCAATATTAATATCTCTAACTATCAATATTGCGTTTATTGTGGTTCCAAGAGATGGAGAGTCGTAGAAATTTAAACTTGAAGGAGATGAGAATGATAATTCTTGGTCTTCGCTTAAACCTTGACCTTTTTCAATTACAATAGCAGCAGACAACCAACCACTTATAAATGTAGCTTTAATTTCTAAATCACCATAAGTTGCATTAGTAAAATTAATGTCACCATCAAAAGCAGTAGCAGGCAAAGCTGTTGTCTCTGCATAAACTTGATTTTTTATTTCTAAAGAAGTGTTTGGCTGTAAAGAGTAAGGTGTTATGTCTGGAGTTACCTTGTTCTTAAGAAAACTAATTGGCTTCCAGGGGTAATACTTTGCAACAGATACATCTTCTTCTTTTGAGTAATATGAAGTATCTCCAATAGCAGTGTTTACATTTATTTTTCTTGGTTGATTTCTATCGTCTGTAAAAAATAATAAATCTTCAATTAGGTTTATCCCTAAAACAGGATTACCTTTTGCAAAATTTAAAAAACTACCACTAACTAGTGTTGTACTTCTGCTTGAACTTACATCATACATACATATGTAATGATGAGATGTTGATGGAGCATAAGTAGATAAACCATCAGAAGAAGAATCATTCCAATCTGTTATGAATGCAAAAATTCTATTATTTGTAGAGTCAATAAAAAATCCTATTATCTCTAAATTAACCCCCTCTAGCTCTACACCATTAAAAGCAAATGATGTCTCTATAGAGTTGCCACTAACATTTTGTAATAATCCAGAATCCATTCCTTCTGAATTTATTACTTCAGCATTTCTTGCATCTATGTATTCGTTTTTAGATATAAGCCTAGGGTTAAGGTCTTTATTCATCTTAGCCCCTGTAAATATATTTTTAACCTCAGCCATATTTTACGATTTTATCCATTTAGATTTACCTCTCATTACTTGAGTTATTTCCTCAAGTTTAATATTAGACAATCTTATTTTAGCATTTCTTAGCTTTGCGCTTCTCTCTCTTTTTAATCTATTAACGATGTACTCAGGTTGATTAATTCTTGTAGAAATAATTGCGTGGCTTATATGGGCGTACATAGCCTCTTCTATCATCTTAGGGACCCTAGTATCCAAGTCGTACGCTAAACCGTCTGAGATGTACTCTATGACGATTAGACGGTCTTTTAAATTGCTTGAGAATGTAAACACTCCTCTTACTTCATCAATTCCAAACCATCCGTTGCTTTGAGTTAATGATGGGTCCAAACCGTATCTTTGACCATAAACGCCTCCCCAGTATATGTTTTGCATATTAATTCCATTAACGTCAAGACCTTCGTTAACAGAGTCCGCATTAAACAATCCTGTTATTTTTTTATCGTCAGCAGTTCTCCATCTTTCTACTGTTTGTGGTGGATCTGTGTCTACGTTCTCCTCCAAGTTGTCTTGAACTATTTGCCCTGTTGAGTCTTGCTCTGGAGCTTGTGCTGGATTTATTGTAAGGTTTGTGTTTGGGTATATGATTCTTTTTACACCTAGCTGGTCAATCCAAGATAGCCTGACGTAGTTTACATAGTCTTGTGGTATAACAGCAGTCAAGCTTGGAGATATAGTTAGTTCTTGAGACTTAATAGTTCTCAATGTATCGTAACTAAACTCTTGCATACCACGCTTTGCGTGAAATATTATATCTGTTCTTTTAGCACTTGGTATAAGTTTACCTGCCCCAATGTAAGCAACCATAAAGTTATTAATAACATCATTTAATGATGTGTATTGATACCCTCCGTAATTACCTTCTATTGCAGTCTCTATAAGATTAATAATAATCTCTGCATTATTAATAGGTGCTACTGTAAATGTAATTGTATTTGTTGCAGATAAAGCATAGTTAGTTACAAGAGTACCATTAACTGTTACAGAAAAGTTTGTGTTAGAGACCCCTGTTACTGTTGCAATTAAGTTAGTATTAAATGTAGATACGAAAATTCTTGTACTTCCATCCCCAACGAAGGACTGCTGTCCAGCGTAGTATTGTGCATTAGTTTCGGTGACTAAACCACCATTTGGATTTGACATATTTTATTAGCTTTTTTCGTTTATTTCATCTCTTTGTACTTGGCTTGCAGCAACCTGTATAATCTGTGGGTCTTTTATAACAACACCAAAGTAAAATAATGTTCTAAGTATAAAGTTAGTCTGCTCTGAAATATCTAACTCTATCTGAGTGGAACCATACGTGCTGTTTCCATTAAAGTCTGATGCCTGTAAAAGTATTTCAGCAGGACCACTTCCTCCTCCCAGAGCAGTTGCATCTACAGTAATTTGTTGACCTCCTGATGGTAGGTAGTTTATCCCTGGCTTAATAACATCAACACTTGAAATAACTCCATTATCTACCGTAATTGAAAGTTGCAAGTCGGAGCCTGGACCAAAGGAGTTCCATTCAGGGAACAAAGGGTCATTAACAATTCCTCCATATGTACCATCTACATAGTCTTCAACTGAACTAATAACGCTATTTGTTAGCGAATTAGGTCCTGTGTTTATAGAAGTTACATTGTATACTGAGTCATCATATATGTATTGCCCAACACTACCAACAGAGTATCCCCATCTAGGTTCAGAAGGTATTCTTAAATAGCTAACACCTATTGATGATGTTATTGTATTTGGCTTTACATAAAGCCTGTTGTTCTCAAGTAAGTATGTTGGAAATGATTCTGTGGATTTTGTTAGGGGAGATTTTTGAATGTTGTAGAACTCCATTCTTTGAAGTCTTTGTAGTTCTACTTGGTCTTTGTACGTTACAGTCCCTAGCCTATAGATTGGCAAGTCATTGCCTGCTTCTTTTAATTCAAAGTATGTATCAGATGGAACATTCGCATTATACGTTGTACCACCAAATGTTTTAAATATTGAAATCTTTTCATCAATATTGGCAATTCTGTCTGCGTAATCTGTATCGCTTTGAGGAACTCTTAACTGTTGGTTTAAGTCATCACTGTATTGTTCAAATATTTCTAATTGAACTTGGTTAGAAATTCTATTGAACTCATCTGGAGTAACATAGCCTCTTTCTTCTTTGTTAAGTATTAACAATACAGTCTTATATACCGTATTTATATTTATTGCCATATTAATATTTTGTTTTATTTACAAAGATAGGCCAACCGAAGTTGACCTACCCCTATAAATATAGTTACGTATTAAGAGAATTTTTTCTCTATACTTTTATAAACTAGCATACCCTCGTCAGTTTTAAACCAACTTGCTAATGCAGAGTATGGATGTTCATCAAAAGGAACAGTCATAAGCTTCTTGCCATTGGCAGCCCAAGCAAATGTTTTCTGATCTGATGATAATTTAATTATCCCTGCTTCTGCTGCTTTAATACCAAAACTTCTAAGTTCTACATTTTCGTCATGTGCTAAACTTATAAATAAAGGTGGGTTGCTCTTAGCTAGCAACATTAAATCTCTTTTAAGTTCCTTGGTACTCATTTTGGATACAACGCTTCCTAATTCAGTTCTTAGTATTGCCTCAGCATGATCTACATCAAGAGTATTAGCTAAGTTTAAAGCCTCTATTTCAATTTGAATGTTATCCAATTCATTTACAGCATTTGCAACTTCATCTTGCTCTTTAAATGTTATACCTCTTTGTGGGTGATATAAAGATAGTAATTTTTGTAAATTCTGTTTGTTCTTAGGAACCATTAACACTCCTTGTCTAAACATAATATGAGCAAGAGTTACTGGACCTTTTTGTTCATCCACAAATGGAGACACTTGATTTGTAGCGTATCTTAACTCTCTTTCGTAACCTAGCTCTTCATCAAAATACATCATTGGATGCATTCCTGAGTGTTTACTAGCTAATGTCATTGTTAATGGGCTTTGATTATTTGCAAGGTAGTATCTTCTATCCTTTATTTCCCAAGTATTTTTTGTTTTTTCTTTTGCTTTTGTAGCCATGATATATAATAAAATTTAATAAAAAATAAATAAAACCTGGAGTCGCAATATGCGACCCCAAGTAATATTTGTTGTTTGCAATTATGCAGCTGTGAACAATACGAAATTGTTAGCAGCTTGAGTTACTAAACATCTCTCAGATAAGAAACTTACTTCCATTTTATCAAAAGTAGAAGTAGAAGCTCCTCCAACAGAACCAGTAATCCAAGACTTCATTCTTCTATCGTCAGCTTCAGAAGCTCTGTAACGTACGTGCAAGAATGGTCGTCTGATGTTAGTACCTAACATTTGATCGTAAACTGTGCTTGTTCCAGCAGGAACCATAACACCTTTAACGTTATCAATTAGCCCACGAGTTGTAGCATCGTTTAAGTATTTCCAATCAGTCTTGTAAAAGTCGTAAGAACCTCTTCTGAAACCGTCAAATCCTAAGTTCAATGCCATTTCTTCAGAGTTTTCAAATACACCGTAAGATGTACCACCTGCTCCGTAAGAATTTTGTGCAGCTAACATATCATCAAAGTCTAAAGAAGTTTCTCGGTCTAAGAATAACATATTCTCTTCGATTGCTCCCTGCTTATCAAGATTTTGTAATATAAAATCAAAGTCTTGCAAAGCACTTCGTGTTCCAGCACCAGCTGTTCCAGTTCCATTTGCGTAGTTTTGGTATACGTTACCTCTTGCAGTAATAGCAGCAAAAAGACCCTCAGTACCAGCAGTAGTAATTCCTGCTCCTAAAGCAGACTGAGAAACAACTCCAGAACCAGCAGTAGCAGTTTCTCCTTCAACAACAGCCATCTCTAAGTAATCTTGGAAACGTAATCTTGTTTCTCCTTCAGACTTCAAGTACCATAAGTATCCGTTTGTTCCATCTTCAGCAGCAACTTCAACCCATCCAATTTGTGCAGCATCAGAACCACTTATTTCATAAGTATCCTTAATGATAATTGGCTTGTTGTTATACTGTGTGAATTGAGCATCAAGAGAACCAACCATTCCGTCTGTACCTTTTCCAAACTCAGAGCCGTAAACAAATAAGTTTACATCAGCAGTAGTTGCTGCTCCTACCGTAAGACTAGATAAATCAGCTGTAGTGTAAGATAATACAGTAAATGATCGAGCAGCTTGGTTAATAGCAGATACGTAACACTTTAATGTCAAAAGTCCAGTAGCTGCATCAGCAACAACAATAGTATTACCTATTCTTATTGACATATTGTGGTCAGAACCTAAAGTAATAGTTGAACCAGTAGTAGTTGTAGCTCCAGTAAGTTCAACACTTAAGTCTCCTGTTCCGTTCTCATAACCAATGTGTAATCTGTTTTGCTCAGACCAAATAACTTGGTCAGAAGTCATTGGCATTTCTGCTCCAACCATACGTAAAAATCCAGATAAAGTTCTGTTTCCGTATCGCTCTACCTCAGCTTCATAAAGCTCTGGTAAGTACTGCTGTGCAAAATCGTTTCCGCTTCCGTCAGCAAAGTTTAAATAATTTGATGCCAAAGCAGATTTAGTTGGCATTGGTCTTAAGTTAAATGCACCTAGTGGGTCTACACCCGTTCCAAATTGTCCCATTTGTTTTTGTTTTTTGTTTTTTTAATTGTTAAATTGTGATTTTTTAATCTTTAATTTTGAAGAGTCTATACCGTTTACGGCTTTAACTTTAAGACCATTAATAAAAACACTGTCACTTGCTGTCTGCCTTGGAGTGTCTGAAATGTTCTTTGAACTATTTACAACATCTTTGACGGCATCTGCTTTACCTTGCTCATAAAAATGACTTGCAATCTGATCCATATTCTCAGCAGCGTGCATTGCCTTGTGATAGCCCTTGTGGTCTGAGACCTCCCCTTTGTCATTCAGAAACTTTCCGATGAAGTTGGTCATGTCAGACTGTTGCTGTGCAATTTTTGTTGGGTTGTTTACACCATATCTAAATTTCTTCTCTCCGATGTTGTATTCAAAACCTTTGAAATCATCATTTAAAAGATTAGATGTGGCTTGTTTAAACCTGTCTTTTCGCTGCTTTGATAAGTCTTGCTCTTCATTGTATCGGTTGAAAAAGTCCATTGCTTTTTTCTGCTCTTGGGTTACGCCTGGTCTTAACTTAATCTCATCGTAATATTTACCCTTCAAGTCTTCCAAAAACGTCTTCGCTTCTGCAACCTCCTCTTTAAACGCAAGCTTTCGTTTGCGTATGTCTCTTTCTTCATCTAACTCTTCGTTATACGAGAAGTTATCTTCTAAAAGGAAATTTATCTCATCATCATCAAGATGTGGTTTGCTTTTTCTATAGTACTCTTTCAACAATGTATTGTTATCTACTGTGCTGTAATCTGCATTTAATCTAACATAGTCTTCAACATTGCCACCTGTTTCTTCCATAAATGAAACAAGTTTTTCAATATTTTCAGGAAGTGGCTTTCCAGAAACACGTTCGTCTCTAATTGCTTCTTTTATTTCTTTAGTAACTTCTTTTACTTCCTCTTTTATTTCTTTTTCTTCTTCTTCTGTTATTTCTTGTATCCCAGAAAACCCTTCATTTTGAATGGAGCTTTCCCCTGATGATACTTCTGCTTCCACTTCTGATACAATTTCGGCTGGTTTATCTGCAACCACGTTTGTTGCTTCTTGCTCTTTATTGGCATCTTCTGATTTTATTTCAACTTTTGTTACTTCAGGCTCAGTGTCTTTTTCTTTTTTAGACAAATCTACTTTAATAACTTCAGGTTGTTTAACTAACTTTTTCATTGATGGCTTCTTTTTTATTTTAAAGTCGCCCTCTTGTTTTACTTCTTCTGACATAATATAATATAATATAAATTAAAAAAATTATTTTGGATCAAACTGACCTAGGCCAAAGTTTCCACTTAATGTATCATTGCCTTTTGATTCAAAGTTTTTTGGCAATAAATTGTTTTGTCTTTGTTCAATCATTTCTGATTGTTGAGTTCCAGATATTCTTGTTCTTTTATCTTTTCTGTCTTCAATTTCTTGCTCTCTTTTGGTCTCAGATTTTATTTTTGCTTGGGCTAATTGCATATTAAAGTTAAACTCCTCAGCCATAAGTTCTCTCTTTATCTGAGCCTCTGTTTGCATTCTCTGTATCTCAAACTGAGACTTAGCTTGCTCAATGCTTACCTTCTCTGCTGTTAACGCTTGTTGTTTTTGAACCTCAGACATTGCTGCTTTCTCTGCAAGTTCTGCATTAGCTTGTGCTTGAGCCTGTATGTTATTTTGTTGAGCCTTTTCGGCAGCCTTTTGCTTTTTCTTTCTTTTATTCTTTAGCATTTCGTTTGCTAACTGAATGTTTTTTATTTGCCTAATATCTATTGCGTCCTCAAGGTCTATTCCTCCAGTCTGTAAGGCAACTTGTATATTCTGTTCTAATTGAGCCTTAATTTCATCGTCTGGCTCTAACTCTAAGAATATACCAAAGTCATGTAAGTTTAAGTCTTTAATTTCAGATAACGTTGCTACGTTGTATTGGCTAATACTATTCTGTAAAGAATTATTTGTTAAAGCAAAACCTAAAGAGTCTGCAATTCTTTTAGAGATGTTTTCACACGTTCTAAGCGTTAAATAAGAGCTTGCCTGTAGTATGTGTCTCGTTGCAACATTGGATTGATTAGCGGCCATCTTTTGAAGTCCTACGAGTGCATCTTTAGATGGTGCTGAACCATCTCTTGCCTCATTTAATCCTGTAACGTCTCTTATCATTTGTAAATAGTACTGATAAGTCTGTATTAAAGAATTTATTTTTGCGCCTCCGCTTGATGTCTGAAGTTCTTGGATTGGAACCTTTCCTCTGTTTAGTTCCCCATCTTGGGTCATAGACCTACCTAACACACTACCAGTTTGGAAGTACATATTTAAAGCTTCAGCTGCGTTGTAATTTGTTCCATTACCTAAGTCTACTTCTGCCAATCCATCTACATCTAAGAATACTCCATCAGGAACCATCCTTGACATTACTTGCTGTAGTTTAAGATGAGTTAATTGAATCATATCTGCAAATCCAGTAATTTTATTTACAACAGAATCAATTCTTCCGTTGTACATTCTTGGTGCACATATTGCATAGTTCATCTCAACCTTAGTTGTGTCAGCAAAAGGTCTTGTCATGTTTTCTGCAAGTTTCCATTCTAACATTTGGTTGTTACCTAGAATTTTTGCTCCACTATAAAGAACCTCTATACTCCTAGATACTTTTTTAAATGTATCGCTTTCTGGGGGGTTAAACTCATCATTCTTTTCTATGGCTTTCTCCAACCCGTTTGGACCTTGCTTTATTTTAAATACTTGACTATTGTAAGTCTTGTACTCAAAGTATAATACTTGAACAGTATTTTCATCGTAAGCATTCCACCCAGTAATCATTTGTCTATTCCCAGGCATATCCTCTATGCGCTTTAACTCATCGTTAGGTATGTTTGGAAATTGTTTTTTTAACTCAGGTATTGTAACAGACTTCACTTCTCCAACATAGTATATATCTTCAAAGTTTGGGTCGTCTGTGTAAGAGTAAACCATTCTAGCTGGGTCACAGTACTCAGTAACAACACCATTAGCTTTGTTCCAATTAGTCTTTACAGCTCCAATACCTAGTACAGTTAAATCGTAATTGTATCTTTTTCTTACTTCATCAAATTTGTTCTTAGCAAGAACTTGATTTATAACTTCTTCTTCAGCTATTTCAATTGACTGCTTATAGTCTAGCTGCATATGAAGCTCTAACTCTTGATTATCTTCAGGTAAACTTTCGACATCATTAGTATTGAATGCATCAACACCAATACTTTTTTGCAACTCCATTAAACCTTCCTTAGCAGCCATGTCCTCCATTATAGCTGTTGCATAATCAGTTCTTTCTTTTAATGCTTTTGGGTCTTGAGCATAAGCCTTTATTTCGTATTTCTTTTCAGTCATACCGTTTGTGACAATATCTACAAACTTTGAAATAACGGGTACTGGCTTCCAATCTAAGTTTAAATAAGACAAGTCTCCATTTATAGCTAACTCATCTTTATATTTCTGTACAGGTTGCTCACCTCTTGCGTAAAGTTTTAACGAATGAAAATGGTTATAATTTGTTGCAAATCTATTTCCATTACCTCCTTGCCTAAACCACTCTGACTCAATGGCTCTACCAACTTGAACGCCATACTCGTAGCTTGATTTTTCTGCGTCACTAACAACTTGGCTAGGAAATACACTGTTTGGGTTTGCGCCTACGTTCATTTAATTTATTATTTTTGAATAACTT
>Ga0129327_10001407_pt1 | contig 14271 bp, 12 predicted proteins | sample CPBDNA_6_FD_111799 | JGI IMG/M metagenome (GOLD analysis project Ga0129327, IMG submission 111799) | Freshwater to marine salinity gradient microbial communities from Chesapeake Bay, USA - CPBay_Spr_31_0.8_DNA | ecosystem: Environmental > Aquatic > Marine > Coastal | place: USA: Chesapeake Bay... | reverse complement strand
TATATGCTTTTTTGTTTTTATCTTGAACCAGCCAAATTGCAATCTTCACTTTATCATTTAGTCGAAAATTTAGCGCGTAATTTTTTAAGTTAGTAACTTCACCTAAACGGTTTCCTGTTCCTACACAAGTATCTAACCCATATTGATCATCTCCCATTGTACCTACATCTCCTGCTTTACCTGTACCACCATACTGAGAAGTAGTAGCAGAGTCATTCCCTACTACTAAAAAGCCAAGGTTAGCAAAATCAAGCATTTGGTAAACAAGATTTGTTTCTTGTCCACCATTTCTCTTTGCACCTACTGTCACACCAGCATAAAATTTCCCTTGTAATTTTTCTTTTAATTCCTTATCCTTTCGAATCATTTCAATAAATCCATGAGCAATCGAGCTTCTGTCTCCAAAATAAACAGGGCCTCCTAAAATAATGCTATCTGCCTCTAATAAAGCCTTTTTTAACTCCTCTAAATTAATTGGATCTTTGAAAGCTGGAAAATATCGAGATAGCCCTATATGTTTAATATTAGCTCCTTGATTTTTTGCCCCCCAAAGTGCAGCGGCAAGGGCTACTTCTGAGTTACTTAAACCTCGTTCCTTATTTCTTTTTTGTAAACTTTTATAAATCTTATCAAAAGGTAACCCCTCTTCTCTACCAGCTTGAACAAATTCCTTCAAACGGATTTTAGATTGTTCTTTTAAATATTTATCTAATGAAGCCCTTGAGGTAATATTATTTAAATCTTGTATGAGCTCATCTGATCCGGTTTTGAATCTTGCGTTTCTAAGACTAGCCGACAAACCTAATATTACTGGTTTATTATTTTTCATGGTAAATATAATTTTCTTAGTTAAGATTTTCTATAATAATAAAACTTTTGATAGCTTCTAAATTAGGTGGATTATATATTAAATCTACTCTTCCAGCATTAAAAGGAATAGGATTTTTTAATATTGATTTTTTTTGTTTCAAGAAGCCATTTTGCTCGCCCGCAAGTGTATCATCAACCAGGTAATGTAATAGATTTTCTTGCATACACCCTATCTCAGTTTGAACCCCATTTCCTATTATTACTTTAAAACCTAACTTTTGTGCCGCTTTAGCTATAGATAATGTCTCAATTAACCCGCCTTGTTTCATGGCTTTAAGCTTAATATAGTTAGCACATTGGTATTCATTTGCCAAATAAACTTCTCTCATCGAGAGAATATCTTCATCGAGCATAATGGGTACATTACCTCTATTATTAAATAATAACTTCATATCCTTCCATAATCCTACAGCTATTGGTTGTTCAAATAATTGTAAGGAGATATCTTGAGCTTGGGATAAAAATGTTAAAGCTTGTTGTGTGGAATATCCTTGATTAGCATCTACACGAATATTTATCTTTTCACCTGCAATCTCTCGTATTCGATGTAGTGTCTTAATATCATTTTCTATATCAACTGGAGGGAGTGCTACTTTTACCTTTAAAGTTTCATATCCTTCTTCAATTAATTCTCTAACATTTTGTTCTAATTTAATAGGATTTTTTGTTTTCACTAATCCTACTAATGGAACACTCAATTTATTTGTTACCTTAAAGTATTGCTGCCAAGGTATTTCTTGTTTTAAAATTATTTCATCAATAGCACATAAAAGAGCCGAAGCAGCAAAAGGCATATTTTTTCCTTTATCTAATAATACTCTTCTTGCCTCTCTAAGTTTCTTATTTCGAATATATTCGCTATATTCTTTAGTAAAATTATAAGCATCTTTAATTGTGGCTTTCGAATAACCAGGAAGTGGTGTTGATTCTCCCCATGATTCTTCTCCTCCTTCTAACACTATTCTAACTAATATAGTATCATAATAATACACACTTTTAAAAGAAAGATGATATGGTTGTTTCAATGGTATTCTCACCCAGTAAAAAATCGTATCTTTAATAATCATTAAAAAAATTACAACTTAATATTAAAAAATACAACAAATCATTGTATATGTTTTTTTAAACATCTATAGAAACTCCCAACTCTTGCGCAAAATGGTAAGGCTTGGGTTCTCAAATACTACAAAGGATTTTGTTAAAATGTCTATTTAATATTCTCCTTTTTAGCTTTTAGTATATGAAGTCCACACTCCGTTTTTTCTGGAAAACTTGACCACCGCCCTGCTCTCTCAGATTCCCCCTTACTTATAGATTTAGTACAATGAATACAACCAATGCTCGGATAATGCTCATCATGTAGGGGGTTATATTTTAAGGATTTCTTAATAATAAAATCCCAACACTGTTCTCGTGTCCAATCTGCTAAGGGATAAGCTTTAGTAACATCTAGACTAGGCTCAAAAAAATTTAACTTTTCTCTTAATATCGATTGGTCTCTTCTTAATGCATGTAGCCAAATTTTCTTTGTTGGCAAAATTTCAATTAAAGGCTCTACTTTTCTTACATTACAACACAAATCAGGATCTTGCTTATATGCTTCGAAACCTATATTTTGTTCAATTTTTTTTTCAGATAGTGAAGTTGAAATACTAATAATATTTAGCTTCCAATCTTTTTTCACTTCTTCTACTAATTTTAGCGTTTCTTTAAAATGGAAACGTGTATCAATAAAATAAATGGGAATATCGGGTTTAATTTCTTTCAAATGGTACATTAGCACCATACCCGAATAGCCAAAAGCACTAGTCATTCCAACATCGTCACCAAAAACATCAAAAATCAAATGTAGTCGCTCTGGTATAGTTTTTTTTTCAAATTGTTGGTTTAGGTTGCTGAAATTTTCAGCTACATTATTGGAAATATTTTGCATTGATTTTTATTAAATTTTAAAATAGAATTGATTAGTCAAACAAAGAAAAGGCAAAATTTATATTTTTATTTTAAGATATCTTTTTCATATTTGCGAACTTCCTTTAAAATTAGGAATAAATAAAACGCATAACATAAAAAATCAATTCCTGCGTAGGCAATTAAAAAGGAGTTTATATTCGTAAAAGAAAAAAAATATAAACTTACAATCGATAAGAAATATACTATTTGCCAGATACTAGTTAATCTTATTTTGTCTAGTACAGGGAGAATTGTTGCTACTGGTAATACTATAAATTGGATGCATTTAGCAAAAATCAATATTTGTGCAAACTTTCCAGAAACACCCCATATAGATCCAAAGATTAATTTAAATAAAATTGGTCCAAAAATACCTATAAGAAATGTCATCAAAAAAGCTACAAGGGAAAGGACTTTTAACAATAAAATCACCTCCTTTTTTATTGAATTCTTTTGGTTCTTTAAAAAGGAAACTCTTTGATAAAAAACCTGAGAAAAAGCTGCCGCAATTAAACTAGTAGGAATAGCTAAAACTTGCCTAGTTAAACCAAAATAGCCCGTTTCCGTTTCAGAATAATTATTTAGGATTATGAAAATAGGTATAGAAACAGAAGCAGTGTTTAATAATGCGGGAATACCATTATATAAAGGAAAATCTACGAATTTTCTAGCAGCTTCTTTCATTTGTTCAAATGAAATACTTGCAAAATCAAATCCTTTAAAATATAATTGTATAATAGTTAAACATGACAAAAAAAACCAGCCTATAAAATAACCAACCGTTAAACCATTATATAACCCCATATAACCCAAAAATAAACTAAAGAGGGCTATGGCAGTAGTCTGAAAAATTTTGTTACCAGCAATAGTTTTAAAAGCTTCCTTTTTTTGTAGCCAATAATTATTCGTTTGAAATACACCTTGTGTAATAATAAATAATGGAATTAAATACCATACATTATTATATAAAATATCGCTAAAATCTTCGACATAAAAAAAAAGTATTATAAAAGCGACAATAGCAAAAAAAATTGAAATACAATAGGATAAAAAAACAATATTATTTGCTACCTTATCATCTTTTGCTAAGACTACAGTCATATCATATCTTCCACAGGCAATAGCACTCAACGGGTTAATAATAGCCAGCAAAAGTGTAAATATTCCAAACTGTTCTGGAGAGTACAATCTTGTCATTAAAGGTACAGCCAAAAATGATATAATATGTGCTACTCCCATTCCTCCCACTAGGAGAAGAAACGATTTAAACAAATTAGATTCTAATTTCTTTGCTTTAGATATTTTAATCAATTTTTTATTAAACAATGGTTCGTAGTGACTTTTAAAGAAAAGATAAAAGTCTTAGTTTAGTAGCGGCTAAACAAACCAAAAAAGACTTTTATCAATGAATGTAAAAACACTCACCGTCTCAATATTGGAAAATATGCCTAATATAGGCAAATGCAAAGCAATTTTTTAATAGAAAATTTTTGTTATTATAAAGTTCGATTTCAAATTGGGTTTTTATATCGAGATACCAAACAATATGTAGGATTAGAACACTGTCAAAGCAGAAGTGAATCAAAATTACATTTTCATTTATACTGCCTTGGTTACTATTTCTCTGTCTCTGGTAAAGGCAACTTACCATCTAAGTCAACCTTTAGAGTACCGAAAAGCATTTTCTAGGGCAGATATTAAAACTGAATATTTCAATGAACTAATGCTGAATTTAATTATTAGGGAATGTTGGATAGCCCCACACTCTCCAATAATTATCACTATCAGGGAAAATATTCTAAATTATGGTAAAATCAGAGCTTAATTTTACTGCGAACCATTGATTAATAGCGTATGCTATTTTCAAAAACAGATTTTAGCTACTGAGTCTAGCCTAGTTGGACTAGTTATAAAACTTGAACCGCAACCAAAATATTTGTTTAGAAAATCATATTAAATCCTTCTATAATCCTTAAAAGATAAAGAGTTCTCAGAGAAGTAAAAAAATGAAAATTATTTTCATTCATAAATTTCGTGCGTGCGAAAACATATTATTTTTTTTCTTACTTTAAATTAATTCCTTTTGAACTTAAAGCTTTTCGAAAATATAATAATTACATTATTAGATGAAGAAAAAATTTCCTATTAGCAAACTACAATTGCGCTTTTAAATCAACTAAAGCTTCTCCAAAGAAAGAATATTTGGTAGTGCTATAATTGTTAGGTCATTTATAAGTGAGGTTCATAAAGAACGCTGGTTTATAAAAAATTACAGCCTTAAATATATAGCACTACCGAACATTTAAATAAGGTCATAAGAACTAAAATTATTCCTAATTCTTTCTCGATTATTACACTTCAACCTAATTTGGCTTGGGTATAAGCGTATTGTTGTTTTTTAAACCTTACAAGTAATGCAGAAAGAATCCCTAAGCCCATAAACAAAATCAAGCTTTCGGGATGCCTAAATAATAAAAAATGAAAGAACAAAAAAACAAATAGAACAAGAATTCTGCTCTTTATGAGTTCCCTTATAAAAAAGATTGGATAAATCCTTAAACTTCTGACAAACAACTCTATAATTCCTCCGCAAATTATAAATACAAAAATTAAGAATGCTAGAAGTCCAAATCTAGTCCATAAATCTAACATAGAATGCACGTATCCACCAAAATACCCATTTAATTTAAAATCATATAGAACATCAAATCCTAATGGATTTCTTTTTATCAGATCAAAAGTTTGGGCGAAATATAGATTCCGTTCATATTGGCTTCCATCAGATTTTCCTTTAGAAAATTTATAAAATGTACCTAATACCCTTGATTTAGAAAGAAAGTTAGACTCAGGATTCACATTTTGGATAATTAGATTAAAACTAAATAGAAACAAAACTGCTATTAGCATTAATTTTTTTCCAATACCACTAATTAGCATTGCTAATAAAAAACTTATTAGCGATGCTCTTGATCCAATATATAACAACAATATAAAAACTATTATGAACTTAAAGAAACCTAGTCCTCGCTTAGTAAAAATTTCATAAAAAATAGCGAATAAAGCAAGTGTATCCCCAGTATATTGATAATAACTACCTTTTTTTATACTAATGAGTGAAATTAATTCTAGGTTTTTAGCCAAAAGGAAACCAGAAATTTGTATAATCAGTACCCAAAATATAATATTAGTTAATCTATTATTACAATCTAATGCAAACTCTAAACCAAAAAAATAAAATAATGGGCAAAGTATTGCTAATGATAAAAGGTGTTGAAATTGAACAAATGGATAATTTACTATAGTAAAATAAGTTACAATAGCAAAAACAAAAACAAAAACAAAAAAAAGCAAAACAAAAAAATCTGATATTAATCGTAATCTAATCTTTTTGTAATATCCAAAAAAACACAAATTCCAAATTCTAATACCAATGGACAAAAAAATAAGTAAGATTGACAAAGTAATAGTTATATTTACTCTATAACCAAATAGTCTAATAAATGAGAGAAAAGGAAAAAATAAAAAAATAAATCCTCCCAATACATTTCCTGTTGAAATTAATTTCATTGTTATAGGGGTTTTAATCTAAGTCTTCCAGTTCTCGCTTACAATAATAGTCTGCACAATTTTTTACTAAACCACTATGGGCTTTCAGTCCATAGGTTCATAAAACAGTAGACTGAAAGTCTGCGACAAAGCAAGTTTCACTTGCTTTGCTAATATAAAATGAAATTGTCTCCTGTATCTCCATTCGAAGGGTTTCTATAATGCTCTAAATAATCATTTATCATCTCTTCCAGTACACTCTATGTACTATAGCCTATCTCTCCAAAATGTTTCTCCAAATATCATTTCTTTAATTCTGAATATTCTATTTAAAGCTTTCTTGAGCTTCGAACCTTATATTTTTAACTAAATTACTTATCAACTTATTTGATACTCACTCTATATGCATATAATTTTCACTCACTACTCCTGATAATATATGAACATTCTCTCCATCACTTATTTGAATAAACAATGCTCTACAACATTTCTTTAGTTCTCTTTAAAAACTGCATATCTATATTTCGTCACCCAAACTATATGACAGATTAATCTTGTCGTGCTATGACTATTCTTTCGCTGATTTCTCATGATTTTAACTAACTAAAGTCTTGCAATGAAATTGCATAGTTTTGACTAGCGTGTTGAAATCAATAAAAATGGCAAAAAAACAAAAAGTAGTAAGATTTAGTAATTACGCAAAAATCTAAAAATCTACACTCCATGTTAAGCACCACTCCGTTTATAATACTAGTACTCCGCCATCATTATTTTTTTTGGTTCATGGGGTAATTTAGTGGAGGTCACAAGAATTCGACTAAAACTCGATTTCGAAAGCTATTAAAATCATCGTAACCAAAAGCTCTACGTTTAATCATTTTGATGCGATTATTGATGCCTTCTACCATTCCATTGCTCCATCGACCGTCAAAATAATTGAGAATATAATCATACCAATTTGTAAAAGTTTTGATAAACTTATTGAGATATTTATTATTTTTTTCCAGTACATCAATCACCCAATTTGTCAATTTTTTGTCAGCTTCTTTTGGCGTAATATCCTCTTCTAAAATCGCTCGAAAAGATTTTTTCGCTTCATAGGCTTCTTTTAGTAAGATGGGTTCTTTGACAATTTTTGCCAAATTAGAGTTTCATAGCAAAAACTCTGAATTTAAAATTTTCGAAATTAGTCATATTAAAAGTGAAGCGTTTTACAGTTCTAAGTAAATTATTAGTTCCTTCAACCGCACCACTAGATAGTCTTGTTTTGAAATAATTTAGAATATTCTTTCGATGCCTACTAAAAAGGTCGACAAACTGGTTGAGATACCTATTATTTAAACAAGTAGCCTTCTCTATCCAAAGGTCTACTTGTTTTACGCCTATATCGTAAGAATAAGTAGTATCAAAAATAGTTTGAAAAGTATTCCGCAGTTGATAAATTTCTTCAAGTTTAGGAGATACTTTAAAAGCATTTTCTAATTCTTTTTTTTCTAGTTCACTTAAATTTTTAGGCCGTTTTATCAGTTTCCATTTTAACCCTTTGAATACCGCTTCTTCTTTATCGTCCCGACGTAGTTTTTTTCTAAAACTATCAAGTGCTTTATTAAGATGAAGTGTCCAATGAAAACGGTCAACATGAATTAAGGCATTAGGAAATATTTCCGCAGCTAAGTCTTGAAAAGGCCCCCACATATCTGAACAAAACTCTTTGACTTGATGACAAAATTCCGTTCCAAGTCCTTGAAAATAAGCACGTAAGGATTTTTTATCTCTATATTCAAGTATATCTAATAATTCATGAGTATCTAAATCAACGATAATAGTAATGAAATCTTTATGACCTTTTTTAAAAGCAAATTCATCAATGCCTATACGACGAACTTTTGACCATTTAATAGCCCGATTAAGTATATGCCGATAACAAATACGCTCTACTGTTTTATGATTCGTATCTGTTAAAGCACCTACTTGTAAATGGCTTTGTTTCGCACTCATTTCAAATATCCATTTACCTTGTCTTTTGGTATAACTTTTATTGGGTGCTACAAAGTCAAAAGTTTCACTAAAAGTACGAGTCTTAAATTCATTACAATTACAGGTGTATTGATGTACCATTAAATGAAGAATTACTTTACGACCACTAATATCTAAATCTCGAACTTCTCGACGATATTTTGGTCGTTTAATAGATACTTCTTTTTTACAATTTGGGCACTTTTGACCTACTTCACTAGTTATTTTACAATATAGGTGAAGCTCCCTTGTTCCCAATTCAACTTTTTCTACCTCTAAATTAGGAATAGCTAATAGTGTAGAATATAATTTTAAATCTTGACTCATTTCCTGCTTTTTTTTGAAACAGAAATTTAGTCATTTTTATTTATTTGGCAAAAATTGTCAAAGAACCGTAAGATGTAAGAAGGATTTTTTAATAAACTCTTCAATTGTGTCTGTAGTTCAAGCCCTAAATCTTTCCCATTTTTTAGAAATAACCACTTGACGTTTTTTAACGCTTCTTCGTCTGGAAATTGACGGCGTAATGCTTTTCGGCTACTATCTAAAGTCTTTTGCAAATGAGCAAAAAAATGAAACCTATCTACTACAATATCAGCATTAGGAAATAACTCTTTTGCCGCATTAATATAACCTTCCCACATATCAGAGCTAAATACTTCTATACCTTCACGAAAAACAGGTCCTAACTTGTTAAAATAGACGATAAGGTTAGCTTTACTACGATCTTCTAGTATATCCAGTACCTCTCCCGTTTCCAAATTAACCAGTACACAAACAAAGTTTTTATGACCTTTTTTAAGAGCTATTTCATCTATACCAATAGCTCGAACATTCGTAAATAAATTAGTGTTTTTAATTGCTTCATCAGACCATTTTTTAAAGATACGATTGACCCTATGCCATTCCAAATCTTCTTGTACACTCACATATCTTAAATCAACCCCTATGCAGCGTTTGTAAATGAAATTTTCATATTTGATTGTCATTCTTTCATGACGATTGACAAAAGCAAATTTCTCATAAAAAGTACGGTCACAATCCTTACAAATAAATTGGCGAATTGTTAGCTCTAAATTTACTGTCCGACCGGATATTGATAAATCTCGTATGTCTCTTGTGTAATATTGATTTATTTTTGAACACGGCTTTAAACAGCATGGGCAATGTGCTGCACCTAGCTTGGATTCACAGCAAATTGTTAGCTTCTTTGGCTCTAGTTTTACAGAGGTAACTGTTAAAAAAGGTATGCCTAAAAGTGCCTCATATAACTTATTCGATTGCATTTTGTAAAGCTATACTTTTTTTAGCTTTTCAAGTATATTTTGCCCCTCCACTAAATTCCCCCGTGAGCCTTTTTTTTTCAAATTCCAATTGCGAATATCATGCACAATAGAAATAGCTTTACGAGCTTCTCCAATTCTAAAGCCATAACCCTTCAAAACATGTTCATAACTACGAGTATGTAATTCCGTAAAACCGCCACTAAATTCAAATTGCTCTTCACCTATAGTTATTGCTCTAAAAGTTCTTGCACCAGTATCTCGAATTCTTTGAGGAATATTATCATAATCTACACTGAGTACCCAATTCACTCTGGCTTTTTTCAGGCGAAGGAAACCAGCAGCTTTACTTTTCCCATGTTCATGCACTTCATTTTCGATAACATCTCCAAAAATCCACATTAACATATCGAAGAAATGAACTCCAATATTTGTAGCTATCCCTCCTGACTTAGAGATATCTCCTTTCCAACTCTGGTGATACCATTTACCTCTAGAGGTATAATACTGTAAATCTATATCATAAACTTCATTCTTCGGGCCTGCGTCAATCCTTTTTTTCAGTTCGATTACACTAGCATGCAATCTCAATTGAAGAATATTATATATATTCCCTGAGTATTCAGCTTCCAATTCCTCTAGCGCATCCACATTCCAAGGGTTTAGCACAATTGGTTTTTCACAAATCACATCAGCTCCAAGTCTAAGACCAAAACGAATATGCGCATCATGCAAGTAATTAGGGGAGCAAATAGCAACATAATCAATAGGTGTTCCTTTTCGTTTTAATTTCTCCAAATGCCTATCAAAGCGTTCAAATTCAGTAAAAAATTCTGCTTCAGGAAAATAACTATCAATAATTCCTACAGAATCAAATGGATCAAAAGCTGCAATTAAGTTATTCCCCGTATCCTTAATTGCCTTCATGTGTCTAGGTGCAATATATCCAGCAGCCCCAATTAATGCAAAGTTTTTCATAATCCTACTTTTTGAACTTTATTATCACTCTTTAAAATATATTTTTCACCGCTTTCAAAGCAAACTGCTTCTCCTTTTTCATCAAATTCTAACCGATGTCCATATTCACTCATCCAGCCAATTCTTCGAGCAGGATTACCCACAACTAGGGCATAGGAAGGAACATATTTTGTTACAACTGCACCTGCACCGATAAAAGCATATTCACCAATATCATTACCACAAACAATTGTTGCATTAGCACCTATAGATACACCTTTCCTGACTATCGTTTTAGCGTATTGTCCTCTTCTATTAACTCCACTACGAGGATTAATCACATTGGTAAAAACCATAGAAGGGCCTAGAAAGACATCATCTTCGCAGATTACTCCTGTATAAATAGAAACATTATTTTGCACTTTGACATTATTCCCCAAAATAACCTCTGGCGAAATGACTACATTCTGCCCTATATTACAGTTAATTCCTAATTGGCAGTTAGGCATAATATGACTAAAATGCCAAATTTTTGTACCTGCTCCTATTTCACAGCCTTCATCAATAACGGCTGTTTCATGAGCAAAATAGTTCGGTTCAATCATCAATGATTATTTAAAGAACTTTATTACTTTATCAATAATATACTGTTGCGTATCTTCCTCCATTTCTGTATGAATCGGTAAAGAGAGTACAGATTGGCAGAGTGCCTCTGTCACGGTTAAATCTTCTCCTTGATAAAATGCCTTAAAAGCCTCCTGTTTATATAATGGAATAGGGTAATATACCATAGAAGGGATACCATTTTCTGATAGATACTGTTTCAGTTCATCCCTTTTACCATTCTTTATTTGAAGGGTATATTGATGAAAAACATGGGTTGAGTTTGGCTGTCTAACGGGTGTTTGTATACCAGCGATAGGCTCGAATGCTTGGTCATAAGCTTTTGCTACCCTTTGTCTAGCGGTAGAATATTCGTCCAGTTTTCCTAATTTTATATCTAAAATGGCTGCTTGCATGGCATCTAAACGAGAATTAACCCCTATAACCGAATGATGGTATTTTTTAGCTTGCCCATGATTCGCAATCATTTTTAGTTTTGCTGCTAAGTCATCGTCATTGGTGTACATTGCGCCCCCGTCTCCATAGCAACCTAAATTTTTGGAAGGGAAAAAGGAAGTACAGCCAATATGGCCAATCGTTCCCGTTTTTTTAGTAGTTCCACTTTTAAAGGTATAATCAGCACCTATAGCTTGTGCATTGTCTTCTATTACAAACAGCTTATGCTTAGCAGCTAAGGTCATAAGATCCTCCATATCCGAAGATTGCCCGAACAAATGTACAGGAACAATAACCTTGGTTTGAGGCGTTATCGCTTTTTCTATAACCTCTGCAGTTAGATTAAAAGTATTAGGGTCTACATCTACCATGACAGGAGTTAATCCTAATAGTCCAATAACCTCTGCAGTGGCTACATAAGTAAAAGCAGGTACAATAACTTCATCCCCATTTTTTAATCCTAAAGCCATCAACGCAATTTGCAAGGCATCTGTACCATTAGCACAGGTAATGGCGTGTTTAACACCTAAATAGTTAGCTAAATTATCTTCGAAGGCTGCTACTTTTGGGCCTTTTATAAACCTAGCCGTTGACATAACCTCAATAACCGCTTCGTCAACTGCTTCTTTTATTTTTTTATATTGGCTGACTAAATCAACCATTTGGATGTTCTTTACTTGAACCATTTTGTAGTGTTATGGTGTTGCATTTATATGGTTATCCTAATCCATCATTGTGCAAGTCTCTTAATTCACTCGGCGAATGAATTCGACCTGTACAGATAAAATTAGGAGCATATGAAAATCTCAATTTTGTGCTATTTCTGACCTCAGAGAGGTCGCAGATTTTTAGATAATTAGCTACAAAAATGAGTATTCACGACCTCAGAGAGGTCGAATGTTAAAAAATGAGCGAAACTTATTACATGCGACCTCGCTGAGGTCGTAAAAGTTACCGTCTCTAACATTTTCTAAAGATTTTTGACCTCTCTGAGGTCATCAATTAGTAGGCTTTTAAGCCTTTTATTTATCTGTACAGGTCGAATTCATTCGCCGTTACGCCATGGCATCCCGAATAATCTTCCGCCCAAAAATATAACCAACCCCTAAAAATCCACCCAAAAACCCACCAATCAACAAAGCCTTCAATTTAGAAGATGCAGCTACTATAGGAATAAAAGTACGATTAATCATTTGAAATTCTGGCGTCTCACTACTCAACATAAATTCAACCCGTTCTTTATTTTTTAGAATTTCTTGATACACCCGATTGGTTGTTTCCACCTTACGAGAAAGTTGTTCAAAACTTAAACTTGAGGCACGTGAAATCAAGGCAGCATTTAGAATGCTATAACACCAGAATATCACTAACAACATTATTTCTTGAAAACTTTATCTGCGTCAAGTGTAAAACCTTTTAAGGTATAACTTGTTATTTGGTCGCCAATAGTTAAAGGGCGGGTAGTAGTATAAATACCTAATTCATTAAGGACATACATCAAAACAAATTCATGTTCTGGGTCAACTAGCCAATATTCCGGAATACCTGCATTTTGGTATATTTCTAGTTTATCCCGCATTTCTTTCTTGGTATTACCAGGAGAAAGCACTTCAACCACTATATCTGGTGCACCAATACATCCTTGCTTATCTAATTTGGCTAAATCACAAACAACGGTAACGTCTGGCTGAACAACTGTATCTATGCTGTTATCTACTTGATTATTGAATGGTAAAGGCAATCTTACGTCAAAAGGTGCAGCAAAAACTTTACAAGGTCTATTTTCTAAAAATTTATAAATCTCCCCAGTAATGGTGGTCGCTATATCTTGATGCCGCATATTTGGTGCAGGAGACATTTTAACCACCCAGCCTTTTAATAATTCAACCCTTTCTTCAAATTTCCATGTAAGGTAATCTGCGTAAGTATATTTCTTATTAAGATTAAGGTCTTGAAATGAATTCATGTTTTTTAACTTTAGTAAATTGTATACTTCAAAGTTAATGTTTTTTCTGCTATGGTGTTTTGATCTGGTCTTTATCACGACACTAGACAGGCAGAATAGTTAACTCCTCCACTCGGCGAAATAAATTCACCGTTACGCCATGGCATCCCGAATAACCTTCCGTCCAATAATAAACCCTACCCCTAAAAACCCACCCAAAAACCCACCAATCAACAAAGCCTTCAATTTAGAAGATGCTGACACTATAGGAATAAAAGTCCGATCAATCACTTGAAATTCTGGTGTTTCACTACTCAACATAAACTCAACACGTTCTTTATTTTTGAGAATTTCTTGATAAACCCGATTGGTTGTTTCCACCTTACGAGAAAGTTGCTCAAAATTTAGACTTGATGCGCGTGAAATCAAGGCAGCATTTCGGTCTGCCGCTAAAGCTAATTCCCTTTCTTGTTGGTTGAGTTTTAATAAAGAAGAATCTGCCTTTACTTCTAAGACTTTGAGTGTCCGTCTTGGGCGTCCTATCGTTTCTTCTACATAAAACTCATTTAGTTCTTTAAAAATAGCGTCAATGAGGTGAACAGATAAATCTTCATTCCTTGGCTCTACACTCAATCGAACCAT
>Ga0129327_10001400_pt1 | contig 14300 bp, 11 predicted proteins | sample CPBDNA_6_FD_111799 | JGI IMG/M metagenome (GOLD analysis project Ga0129327, IMG submission 111799) | Freshwater to marine salinity gradient microbial communities from Chesapeake Bay, USA - CPBay_Spr_31_0.8_DNA | ecosystem: Environmental > Aquatic > Marine > Coastal | place: USA: Chesapeake Bay... | reverse complement strand
TTAAAAAACTTGTTAGTTGCCATGGATCCAATACTTTTTAAGTATATATGTAAATTAATTTTTTATTAAAAACAAGATACCTACTCCTGAAAAATATAGCATTAATATTGCTACAGAGAGCAATAATTGTGTAAGTGGATCGGTAGAAGGTGTTAAAAAAGCTCCAATAATTGTTGAGATTAATATTACGTATCGCCATGCAGCCAACATTTGTTTAGCTGATACAATATTCAATAAGCCTACCAGGATTTGAATAATTGGGATTTGAAACGCTATTCCTGTACTATAAAAAAGAACTAGAATAAATTCAAAATATTGATCAAATGACCATAATGGTTCAATAACCTCGTCACTATAATTTAAAAAAAAGTTTAAGGCCGCTGGTATTAAAGCGTAATAAGAAAAAATTAATCCAAAACCGAAAAGGCATAGTGAACTTAACAACAATGGTAGAATAATTTTCGTTTCTTTTTTTGTCAGTCCAGGCAACAAAAACAGAATAAGTTGTCCAATTACAAAAGGACTTCCAAAAAGTAGTCCAGTATAAAAAGAAATTTTTACTGTTGAAACAAAGTATTCACCTGGTGAAAGTTGGAAAAATTTTACATTATTGACAGGTAGTTCTAATATTTTGACTAGAAATTTAACCTCAAAAAAAGCTACACAAGTTAATAATAAAATTACCCAAAACATATGAAAAATACGTTGTCGTAATTCTTCCATATGTTCTGAAAATGGTAATTCAAGAGTTACGGTCTCACTAGTTATAAAGTTAAAATCAGAATTTGTTACCATAAGTTTTGAGTTTGCATCTTTTAGATTTTAGAGTGAGAAAAGATCAATTGCAGAGTATTATAGTAAGTCAATATTTCTAAATAACTTTTTAAAATGTGTGAAAAGTTTTTAAATCCTTTTCACACAATTTTTTTACGATAAATAATTCATACCTTCAAGACGAGCTATAGCTTTTTTTAATTCTATTGATGCATCTAGTCGAGCTTTGCTTGACTCTGCATTTTCAACAGCTAATGTAGCTTTTTCTAGTTCTTTTGTAGCTTCATTTAACTCTACATCAACAAGTTCTTCGACGTCATTAACTAGAACAGTAACTCGATTTCGATCAACTTCAGCTAGACCACCACATAAAATAATCGGTGTCCACTTCTCGTTTAATTTAATTCGTAATAGTCCTGTATCTAAGGCTGTTATTAGTGCGGCATGACCCTCTAATATACCAACTAAACCAGTTAAGCCGGGTAAAATAACCTCGTCTGCTGTTGTAGAACAAATAACTCGGTTCGGAGTAAGAACGCGAATGTTCATAACCATATATTAATACTCCTTATTTTAGAGTTTCTGCTTTTGAAATTGCTTCATCGATATTACCTACAAGATAGAATGCTTGTTCTGGTAATTCGTCTAATTCACCATTTAATACCATAGTAAAGCCTTTAATTGTATCTTCTAAGCTTACGTATTTACCTGGTGAACCTGTGAAGATTTCTGCTACAAAGAAAGGTTGAGATAAGAATCGTTCAACTTTTCGTGCTCGCGCAACAACTAATCGATCTTCTTCTGATAATTCATCAATACCTAAAATTGCGATGATATCTTGTAATTCTTTATATCTTTGTAATGTTTCTTTTACAGTTTCGGCAAGTTCATAATGCTCTTCCGTAACAATTCCTGGTTGTAGCATTGTTGATGTAGAATCTAATGGATCTACAGCAGGGTAAATACCTTTTGCTGCTAAATTCCGTGATAATACTGTTGTTGCATCTAAATGAGCAAATGTAGTTGCTGGAGCTGGATCTGTTAAATCATCAGCTGGCACGTAAACTGCTTGAATTGATGTAATAGAACCTTGAGTCGTAGATGTAATACGCTCTTGTAAAGCACCCATTTCAGTTGCTAGAGTTGGTTGGTAACCTACTGCTGATGGCATACGACCTAATAATGCAGATACTTCTGAACCAGCTTGTGTGAATCGGAAGATATTATCAATGAATAATAAAACATCCTGTTTATTAACATCTCGGAAGTATTCAGCCATAGTTAAAGCTGTTAAACCTACACGCATACGTGCTCCTGGAGGTTCATTCATTTGACCATATACTAAAGCTACTTTTGATTCAGCAAAGTTACTTTCATTAATAACCCCTGATTCTTTCATCTCTTCATATAAATCATTACCTTCACGTGTACGTTCACCTACACCACCAAACACTGATACACCACCATGCGCTTTTGCAATGTTATTAGTAAACTAGGTGGGTCATTTATGACCAACACCCGTCTTCAAATCCGGACGTGAAAGTTTCCCTTCATCCGGCTCCCGGCTAAATTTCTTTTTAGAAGCAAGTTGTTTTGTAATTTGACTGTTGTCGAAATCATCGTGAATGGATACAGTTTGATCTTTTTGACTCTTTTGGATGTGACAGTGTTTGTGAAGTGCCTGTAAATTTGAGAATTTATCAGGTCCCCCTTTTGATCGAGGGATAATATGATCTGCCTCTATACGATCCATAGGAGTAAATTGTACATTACATATTGCGCAACAACCTTTCTGTCTTTTAATTAGTTTCCTAATGTTATTACTGAATCCAGAATACTTTTCAGTTCTCTGTGCCCAGTATAGATGGTTGCCATCGTATGGGGAAGCCTTTTCTTTAATCTTAATGTGTTGCGTTGAATTAACCCAACTCATTTTTGGAAGAAAGTTTTGTTTTATGGTTCCCTTTTCTTTACCCAGTGTGCTACCTGTTAAAATCCAGTTGTTTTTGTAGCTATTACCTCTAAAAGTATAGATATTTCCACTAGGGAAGTACTTTTCTTTTATTTTTGTTCGAGATCGTAATCCCTTCGATTTTCTACGGAATACCCACGCTCTGATTTGCTTAAAAATGATATAATCTAATTTTGAGAAATCTTGTTGGCATTGTGAAAATCGGAAATAATTTGCCCAACCGATGATTCTGCTAGATAACATTACAATTAACGCGTAACTTGAAGCTGATTTGTTTTCTTGTATAATTGTCCGGATGCGTTCTATGATTCGAGATTTACTTTCCTTAGAAGGACGTATTGATACTTTATATTCTTCTTTATGTGCTGTCTTGATTGAAATTATTTGAAAACCTAAAAACTCAAAACCTATTGTTGAATTTACTATCCTCGTTTTTGCCTTTGATAGTTGTAATCCAGCTTCTTCTTTTAACCAATTGTCCACTATCCCTTCAATTTTCGTTATTTCAGAAAAAGTTGTGGCAGTGATCACAAAGTCGTCTGCATATCTAGAAAATCCAATTGCTCTCCTTCTATCCCGTTTTCCTTTATTGCTGGGAAGTCCAGATAAAGTATAACCGGTATTGGCGTACCAATCTTTTATATGATTTTCTAATCCATGTAACGCAATGTTGGCTAATAATGGAGAAATAATTCCTCCTTGAGGCGTGCCTACTAAAGATTTAGTGACTTCAATAGGTTCATTTGCAAAGCCTACCATGATATCTGCTTTCAGCCATGCTCTTATTTGATTTTCCATTAGACCAAATGTAGAGGTTTTCTGAATCAATTTTTCATGATCTATTTCATCGAAGCATTTATGAATATCGGCGTCAAGTACAAATCGAGATTTTCCTCTCAAAGAAAGAAAAATTGAAGCAATGGCATCATGACAAGACCTTCCTGGCCGGAATCCATATGAATTCGGCTCGAAAATGGCCTCCCATTCTGGCTCCAAGGCGAGTTTTGCCAGCATTTGTTTTGCTCTGTCTTCGATTGTAGGTATGCCTAAGGGCCGAAGTCCTTTCTTTTTAGCTCCAACTCTAGGTATGTAGACTCTTCTAATTGGTTTAGCTTTTCCATCGAGCTTAAGCCCATATGCTAATTCAATCTTCTTTTCGTGTGAAAGGGCTTTCACACCATCCACCCCTGGGGTTTTACGTCCTTGATTTTCTGTAGTAACTCGTCTTACTGCTAGAAGCTTAGCGTCTAAACTTCCGATAATTCTACGCTGTAAAGCGTGGACAGTACTACGTTTTCCTTCCATACTTGCTTTATAAACTCTTCGTTGTTGTCTAGAAAGTCTTTTCTGAACTATTGTCCAGTTAATTTCTTTCCACGCTAATTTGCTCATTATGACTTGATTTGTTTATTTGAATTTAGCCCTTTTGAACGTCTGCATATCATTTTCACTACTATGTGCAAAAATACATTGGCTTCTTTCAAAAGTCTCTCACTTAATAATCGTAAAGACGGTCGTCCTACCTTTTCCAGAGGCTATCTGGTTCCGGAAATTATTAAGCTTTTCACTGTTCCTTTGATATATATAAGCAGGTTAGATGTGTACAATATACCTAGATTTCATTATATTCTAAGCGTAAAATCTTAATTAACATTTTACGTTGAAATCATTTTAAAAATTCTTCTCGATCCTTTTTAAAAGGAAAGTCATGGTTCGAAGATAGATACTTAAATACATTGAAGTAAGGATACTTACCCCTCTTAGTGTCATCATACTGCGTTCCCGATACCTTTGCTTAACTTCCTCATTGACTAAATGAGTAATCAAGGTATCAGAACTGAATGCTTAGTCATTCGGATGAATTTTCATCACCATAAATCAAAAGTTCACACTAATACTTTGAGGATTTTAATCCTTCTGATAAGGCTGTTCCTACTGCTGCTCCAGCTATGGACGTAGCAGCTGGTACTAATGGATGAGGCATTATAAATACCCTCCTAAAAATCCCAATATAAAATCGCCAATAAGTTTTAACATAATTTTTGATTTAACTTTAAATAAATGGGTGTGAGTGCAATACCAATATTAGTGTGTGGATCTTTCTCTTTAGCATTACTTATTAGAATGCAAAAGATTCTTTCCAAACAGGTCGCACAATTAATTCCATAATTAATACAGTTTTACCTACACCAGCACCACCAAATAAACCAATTTTACCACCACGACGGTATGGAGCTAATAAATCAACAACTTTAATACCTGTCTCAAAAATTGACGGTTTTGTTTCTAATTCTGTGAAAGCTGGAGCCTCACGGTGAATTGGTAACATTTCATCAAATGAAACGTCACCTTGCTCATCTACAGGTTCACCAATTACATTGAAAATTCTTCCTAATGTTGTAACTCCAACTGGTACAGTAATTGGAGCACCCAAATCAACAGCTTCAACTCCACGTTTTAAACCATCAGTTGAACGCATTGATACTGCTCGAATTTTATTGTCCCCTAATAATTGTTGAACTTCAACAACATTTCCAATTCCATCTTCTGTTGGAATTTTAATTGCACTGTAAATAGGAGGTAAGTTTCCATCTGGAAATTCGATATCTAATACAGGACCAATAATTTGAGTAACGTAACCTTTATTAATATTAGTTTTTACCATTTTGACTTAACATATTTAAATATTTAAGAATAAACATACTTTCGGAATTTAACATAATATTCAAAAATAGTATTAACAAATTTGAAATTTCTTAACTATCTACCATTGTACAACAAAATAGTTTGAATTCTTGAATAAAATCTCTTCTTTTAACTCCCATCAATCAAAATCTTCTAAAATGAATCTTCAGAAATAACTCTTCCTGTTACTTTTAACCAGTTTTGAGCACCTGGGTAATTGTCCGGCGCTAATTTAATGGCCTGACGCCAATATTCAGCGGCTTTATCAAAAAACTCTTTCGCTAATTCTAAATATTCATCTTCTCGCATTTCTAAATTATCCTCTTGTGTTTGCATTTGTAATGCATTAAGACCTTGAGAATGGTAAATAACTGCTATATTATTTAATGCTTGTGGTAGATTAGAATTTAATTCAAGAGCTTGATGATAATATTCAAGAGCTTGTGAATAATTTCCGTTATTTCCATAAATTAATCCAATATTGTATAGAGTATAGCTACGATCATAGGGATCTTCCTCTAATTGAAGAGCTTCATAATAATTTTCTAGTGCTTCTGCATATTTTCCGTCTGATTGTGCAGACATTCCTGCACGATAATACGAGAAAGCTTGTTTTTCTTGTTTACTGGCAGGTAAAACTTTTAATAATATATCAGCAATTACCGTAAATGTTTTATCGATAAAGTTACTCATTATGTATTCCTTTAGATAAAATTATAAATAACAAAACCATTCCATAGAATTAGTAATTTAGAATAATAAAATTACTAATTCTTGGTAATGTTTAAATAGAATTAGAAGCTACAAAAGGTAGTAATGATAAAACCCTAGCTCTTTTGATCGCTTTTGAAATTTGTCGTTGTTGTTGAACAGTTACACCAGTTGCACGTCTAGGAAGGATTTTTCCTTGCTCCGTAACAAATAGTTTTAGTAAGTCAATATCCTTATAGTCAATTTTTTGGTTTATACTAATCGGTGATAGCTTTTGTTTTTGTGTTAACATAATTAGTTATTTGATTTCCTTATGTACAGTTGGTTTATTACAGTGTGGACAATATTTTTTAAGTTCAATTCGTTCTGGATTATTTCGACGATTCTTTTGTGTTGTATATCGTGAAACACCTTTTGAACGCTTATTTGTATTTGATCGACATTCTGTACACTCTAATGTGATTAGAATTCGAGTGCCCTTATTTTTTGCCATATGAATTTGTTTAAGGTAATGATTTTTTAATAATATTTTTAGTATACTATATTGCACAAAAATTTTTATCTTATCAAGGTTTTAATCAAAAACTCTTAAAACCTTAAAAAAAATAAAATTTTTATATCAAAAACTTTCAATTTTGCAGAAAATATATTATATTTCCATAGATATAAGTATTAAATTAAAAATTTATAGGATTAATAAAATATTTTTATGGCTAATAATAAATCTGCAAAAAAACGTATTCTAATTAATGAACGAAATCGTTTACAAAATCGTTACTACAAAGGTTCGGTTCGCACGTTAACAAAAATGTTTTTACAAGATTTAGAAACGTATAAGACTTCTCAAGATCCAAGTGATAAGCAAAAAGCACAAAATAGATTAAACTTAGCTTATAGCTTAATTGATAAAGGTGCCAAAAGGAACGTTTTTCCTAAAAATATGGCGGCTCGTAAAAAGTCAAAATTAGCTTCCCAATTAAAAATGGTCTAATTAATAATAGCTATTAAGTTAACACTATCAAAAATGTTAGTTAAGAAAATTTTGTCCGCTCTTTTTAAATTTTCTTAACATTTATCATGTATTAATATAAATGAACGTTACCTAGTCATTTAATATAAGAATTATTAATAACAAAGATTATGAAGCAATCTCTAAATTATGTAACAGCTTTGCCTGATTTTCTTGAAATGCAACGGGTAAGTTTTTGCTGGTTTATTGCTCAAGGATTAAATGAAGAATTAATGATGTTTTCTAGGATTCATGATTTTAGTCATAATACAGAATACTTGTTATTCGGCCAAGAATACAGCTTGGTAAAACCCATTTATACCATTGTAAGAGCCAAAAAATTAGCCGCAAACTATGCCGCACAATTAGTTATCCCACTTGAAGTTCGAAACAAAAAATTAAATAGTGTCCGACACTTTGGCCAATTTCCTATCATCAACTTACCTCTTATGACAACAACTGCGACATTCATTATCAATGGGTGTGAGCGAGTTATTGTAAGTCAAATTATTAGAAGTCCTGGAATTTATTTTGAAAAAAATAAAAACCAACGAAAAAAAACTCGATTCAAAGCAAAACTCTCTGGTCACGCGCATAAATTAGGTCCTTTTTTACCGAGTGGTTTACCCTGGATAATTCCCCAAAATCAACCCTGGGAACCCTGGGTAATAGGAAATAAACTACAATACCAAAATCAAGATACCCGAAATAATCAAATAGAATTTTATCCATATTCTCTAAAATCATTTAAAGTTTATCGGATTATCTCGAAAACTGTAAATAGACCATTAAAAATAAAAAGAATAAAAGTCTTTTTAAATTGGTTAAAATTAAATAATAAACAACTAAATATTAAAAACCAATTTGAAGTACAGTCTATTCCTTATTTATTAAAATATTGGAATTCTTTGCTACAGTATCTAATTAAATATGAAATTCTACGAGAAGATTTTTTTAATAAACCGACTAACCTCACAAAACCTTGGTTACAAAAAATTATTCAAAACTGTAGCACTGAAATTTTCTTAAATAATAAAATTGATTTATCTGTCTCTAATCAATTAGCACAGCAATATACTAAAAAGATTCAACAATATCAAAAAATAATTAACATAAAATTCTTTGATAACTTAATTTTAATACCTTTTCTCTCAGAGAAAAAAAAATTCTTAAAACTAGAAAGTGTTTCAATTACTCCAAAAGAAATTTCAATTATTCCTAATTTACTTAAAAATAATAATGTAAAATTTGCTTTTTATTTTTCAACAAGTTTAAAAGAAGTATTTAAATTTAGGAAATCAAGTTTATATTTTGAAAGTTATAGTAAGATTGTTCAATTTAAAGATGATCATGAAATAAAAGATCTTTACAAAGAGAAATATGCTGAGAAAGATTTATATACAGCAACTTTAATTCCTGAATATGGTTCATGGATTCGATTTGGATTCCATAGAAATACGAAAATAAACCGTTATAAATATCCTATCAAAAATCAAGAAGATGAAATTAATATCCAAATTGATAAATTAACTCAAAAGCCCATAATTCAACTATTCAAAGAAATGGGATTAACAGATTGGGAAATTTGCTCTAATTTACACCATTCCGATTTCTTCTATTTCACAAAACCTATTTTAACTGGTTCAATAAATTCAAATCAACCTCTACTTCGCTTTGATCTAAGGTCAGATTATTATAAAAATATTTCCGAGTTTTCTCGGATTTTTGATGCACGTTATTATCGTTTAGGAAAAGTTGGTCGTTTTCGAATCAATAATAGACTCAACTTAAAACTTGCACATCGAATTCATACAATTACATATGAAGACATTTTTGCTATTTTAGATTGTTTAATAACTTTATCAATTTCGAAAACTACTGGGGATGACATTGATCATTTAAAAAATCGAAGAGTTCGTTCTGTTGGAGAATTACTTCAAAATTTATTCCGTGTAGGATTCCAACGATTAGTTCGAAAATTAGGAAGTCAGATTAATAAAAGGGAGTCAGGTCAAATTTCTAGTTTCAACATTGTTGGAGCAACTGTAAGAGAATTTTTTGGCTCAAGTCAACTTTCACAATATATGGATCAAACAAATCCACTATCTTCTTTAACACATAGACGACGAATTAGTGCATTAGGTCCAGGTGGATTAGATCGTGATCGAATTAGTTTCGCAATGCGTGATATTCATCCAAGTCATTATGGACGAATTTGTCCAATTGAAACACCTGAAGGTCAAAATGTTGGATTAATTGCTTCTTTAACAACATGTGCTCGCGTTAATAAATTAGGCTTTCTTGAAACCCCTTTTTGGCGTGTAATTAATGGCAAAGTTATTAAAACTGGAAATCCGATTTATTTAACAGCTGATATTGAAGATTTTTATAAAATCGCTCCTGCGGATCTTTCGACTGACGATAAAAATTATTTAACCCAAAATCTAATACCTGTTCGTTATAAACAAGATTTTATAACTGTTGCTCCATTTGATGTAGATTTTATTACAATTTCTCCAGTTCAAGTCGTTTCAGTTGCCACTTCATTAATTCCATTTTTTGAACATGATGATGCAAATCGAGCATTAATGGGTTCAAATATGCAACGTCAATCTGTACCTTTAATGTTATCTCAGAAACCAATTGTTGGAACTGGATTAGAGAATCAAATTGCTATTGATTCAGGAATGACAATAAATGCACAAAGTTCAGGTATTATAAGTTCCGTTACAGCGGATCATATTATTGTCCGAGAAGATTCTGGAAGAAAACTAAAATATATTTTACAAAAATATCAACGTTCAAATCAAGAAACATGTATTAATCATCGGCCAATTATTTGGAAAGGGGAAAAAATTAAATCAGGCCAAATGTTAACGGATGGTCCTGGAATAACAAGTAGTGAACTTGCATTAGGTCAAAATGTTTTAGTAGCCTACATGCCGTGGCAAGGATACAATTTTGAAGACGCTATTTTAATTAATGAAAGATTAGTTTATGAAGATGTTTTTACTTCAATTCATATTGAAAGATACGATATTGAAATTGAACAGAATGATGAAATTTCTGAACAAATAACCAGAAATATTCCAAATTTAAGTTTTTCAGAAACTCAAAATTTAAATGATGATGGAATTGTAGCACTAGGAACATTTGTAATCCCAGGTGATATATTGGTTGGTAAAATAGTTGCCAAAAATGATTCCGAACAGTTACCGGAAGCAAAATTACTTCGTGCTATTTTCGGTGCGAAAGCGAAAGGCGTTCGTGATACTTCATTCCGTATGCCAAATGGTAAATATGGCCGCGTTATAGATAGGGTTACATTTAATCGTCGAACAAAAGTTTCTTATAAATTCGAAAAAATTCAAATTTTTATAGCACAAATTCGAAAAATTAAAGTTGGAGATAAAATCGCTGGCCGTCATGGAAATAAAGGTATTATTTCACGAATTTTGCCTAGACAAGATATGCCTTTTTTACCCGATGGGACCCCAGTTGATATTATTTTAAATCCTTTAGGTGTACCATCAAGAATGAATGTTGGGCAACTTTATGAATGTTTATTAGGTTTTGCTGGGCATAAATTAAATCGACGATTCAAAATTTTACCTTTTGATGAAATGTATGGTCCTGAAGTTTCACGAATTCTAATTAATAAGAAACTTCGACAAGCGTCGATCGAAAATGACGAAGCTTGGATTTTTAATCCCTATTCACCAGGAAAAATGGTTCTTATCGATGGTCGAACAGGAAAAGAGTTTGAAAATCCAATTACAGTCGGAAACGCTTACATGTTAAAACTGATCCATCTAGTAGATGATAAAATGCATGCTCGTGCAACTGGACCTTATTCTTTAATTACTCAGCAACCACTTGGGGGAAAAGCACAACATGGTGGACAACGTTTTGGAGAAATGGAAGTTTGGGCTTTAGAAGGTTTTGGTGCCGCTTTTACATTAAAAGAACTTTTAACAATTAAATCTGACGATATGCAAGGTCGAAATGAAACTTTGAATGCGATTGTAAAAGGTCAACCAATTCCAAAATCAGGTGTTCCAGAATCTTTTAAAGTGTTATTACAAGAATTACGTTCGATTGGATTAGATATGAGTACTTATCAAATTGAAAAATATAGTTTAAATCAAAAATATGAGATAGAAGTTGATTTAATTGAAACATATGATTCATTATCTAAAACATTTCCTCCTACATCGAATATAGAAGATATATCATTCTAGTAACCTTAAATTAATAATAGAAAATGGTACAATCTGCGAAAGAATTTGATTATATAAAAATAAAATTAGCTTCTCCTCTCCGAATCTTACAATGGTCATATCGTAAATTACCAAATGGCCAATTTATTGGAGAAGTTCAAAAGTCTGAAACGATTAATTATCGTACGTTTAAACCAGAAATGGATGGTTTATTTTGTGAACGAATTTTTGGACCAAGTAAAAGTTTTGAATGTGCATGTGGGAAGTACAAATTAATTAGATATGAGGGTCTTATTTGCGAACGTTGTGGGGTTGAACTAACAGAGTCAAGAGTACGCCGACATAGAATGGGTCATATAAACTTAATTTATCCTGTTGCTCATGTTTGGTATACAAATAGTCGCCCTAATTATTTAGCTTTGTTATTAGAAGTTGAACAATGTGAAAAAAATTTAAATACAAGTTGGCAAATTCTTCGATTTTCACTGCCTGGTGTTTACGATCAAGTATTACGACCATTTTTTGAGGAATGGCCAACTGTATATACAGATCAATACTTGAAAAATTTGTATAAAAAGCTTTGTCGAACATTTCTCAAATCTTCAATTTCGTGGGCTGAAAAATCAAAAATTTGGTATCAAAAAATTTTTGAAATTTATCAAGAGTTACTATATTCGAAAGCAGAAAGTCTTTTTCAATTCGTTGACTTTATTGAGACAATTGATTTTACAAATGAAGCAGATCCAGTCAATTCTGTTTTTGATTATTTTGAAAACGAAAAAATGGTTGAGTTGATTGATCCTGTCAATATAACAAACAACATTTTAAATTCACGTGATCCCTCTGAGATGGATCTGCCAGATCCTGCTAATGATATTTTTTCTTTTTTAGATATATTTCCAAAAGAACAAAGAAAAGAATTAATTCGAACTCTTATACAAAAATCAAATACAGTAAAGCTTCTTGATGCTCGCGTAAAACGAATAAAACTAGCTTCATTGGCATATTTTATAGCTGAAGATGAAATTTCTTACTATGGTTTACACTGGGATTTACAACAATATCGCCGTTCTCGCGAGTTAGGGTTTACAACTTATCCTTTAAAACCCGAACCGAAACCAAAATTACAAAATCGTCGTTATAATACACCTAAGTATTTATTACGAATGACTCCTACATATTTAATTGGATCGGTTTTGATTAAAAAGGAGTTAGAAAATTTAAATATTGTTGAAGAAATCCAAAAAACTAGAAAATTCATTATTATTTGTAGCAAAATCTTACATAAAGAAAAACCTATTTATTATTTTTTACGTTGGTTCCGAAAATGGGAATTACAACGTGTTTATAGATTAAGAGATCAGTCTATTAAACGAATTCGCATTTTAGAAAATCTATTAGCAACCGGCTCAAATCCTGCGTGGATGATTTTAACAATATTACCTGTAATTCCGCCAGCTTTAAGACCCATGATTCAATTAGAAGGTGGACGTTTTGCTACGTCTGATTTAAATGAATTATATCGTCGAATTATTACTCGGAACAATCGATTACTTCGTTTATTAGAAATTGATGCACCTCAATTAATTATTCGAAACGAAAAAAGAATGTTACAAGAAGCAGTTGACACTTTAATTGATAATGGAAAACGAGGGAAAATTGCTTTAAGTGCTAATAACCGTCCGTTAAAATCTTTATCTGACATTATTAAAGGTAAACATGGCCGTTTTCGTCAAAATCTTTTAGGGAAACGTGTTGATTATTCTGGTCGTTCTGTTATCGTTGTTGGTCCTAGTTTAAAATTAAATCAATGTGGTTTACCATATGAAATGGCAATGGAATTATTCCAGCCTTTTGTTATTCGTGAAATGATCAACCAAGGTTTAGCAAGTAATATGAAAATTGCTCGAAATTTAATCGGACAAAATGAACCAATTATTACTCCAGTTTTAGAAAAAGTTTTATCGAATCACCCGATTTTCTTAAATCGAGCTCCTACCTTACATAGATTAGGTATTCAAGCTTTTGAACCGATTTTGGTTCAAGGTCGTGCTATTAAATTACATCCTTTAGTTTGTTCTGCATTTAATGCAGATTTCGATGGCGATCAAATGGCTGTTCACATACCTCTTTCATTAGAATCACAGTCTGAATGTTATATGTTAATGCTAGCACCTTACAATTTTTTATCGCCTGCTAATGGTGAACCTATTATTTTGCCAAGTCAAGATATGGTATTAGGCTGTTATTATTTAACTGTATCTAATATTAAAGGATTATTAGGATCAAATCATTATTTTACTAATTTAAATGATGTTATCTTGGCTTATAATCAGGATGAAATTGAGCTACATACTTCGATTTGGGTGCGATATAATGAAAAACTTATTAAACCTTTAAATTTCATTAAAAAGGTACAATTAAAGGACGAAAGTTGTATTGAATATTATGAAAATATGCAAATTCGAAATGATAAAAATGGAAATCTACTTGTTCAATACTTACAGACAACAACTGGACGGGTAATTTTTAATTACACAGTTCAGAACACGTTAAATCTTTTGTCGTAAATAATTATGTTAATTAAAATGAAAAAATGAAATTTTTATGAAAACTTATCTATACCAAAATACGTTAATCAGTAAAAAACAGTTAAAGCAACTATTATCCTGGAGTTTTACAAAATATGACTCTATGCAAGCTTGCTCACTAGCTGATGAATTAAAATATTTAGGTTTTAAATATGCCAGTAAAGCTGGGATATCAATCAGTATTGAGGATTTAAAAGTTCCTTTTAATAAAAATTTACTTTTACAAATCGCAAATCAAGAAATTAAAAGCGCGGAAAAAATTTATTCAAAAGGTAAAATTACTGATGTAGAACGATTCCAAAAAATTATCGATACATGGAATTTGACAAGTGAATCTT
>Ga0129327_10001398_pt1 | contig 14314 bp, 13 predicted proteins | sample CPBDNA_6_FD_111799 | JGI IMG/M metagenome (GOLD analysis project Ga0129327, IMG submission 111799) | Freshwater to marine salinity gradient microbial communities from Chesapeake Bay, USA - CPBay_Spr_31_0.8_DNA | ecosystem: Environmental > Aquatic > Marine > Coastal | place: USA: Chesapeake Bay... | reverse complement strand
CGCCGAAAGCCAATGCGTACGGGAGCCAGGACCACACGGTGCGGGAGAGGCGGATGTTATAGAGCCAAGCCATCAGGATCGCGAATACGTGGAATGAACCACCCAACCAACCCGCGACCGCCCAACTGAGCAGGATTGCAATGATCAGTGCGGAAACTGCGGCGATCCATAGTGCGCCGGCTGATACGGTTAGCGCCACCGTAGGTTTACTCGTGCGCCCCACGCGGGCATCTAAAGATGCGTCGAAGGCGTCGTTGCTCCAACCAACCGATAACTGGCCAATGAGAATCGCTGCGAATACGGTGACCAGTAGCCAGCCGGTCCAACCAAGACTCCACGCAAATGCGGTGATGACCAGCGAAACGGCGATTGTGGGCAGCGGATGTGCAGCCCTAACGAAACTCTGAAGTAATCGCATACCCTGACCGTAGGCGGTCGATTACTTGGTGTCGTAATCAGGTGCGAGCGAAACGAGATAGATACTTGACTCGACGTCGGTGAGTGAACGCTCACGTGTTTTTGATCGCGCTATATTAAGGAAACTCGGCTCGTTACTTGCGCGCTAACCCGCGGGTTGATCATGAGAGACAAGGAATTGCGATGGCTGTGCGCTTTGAAGAGATCGACTGGCAGGACACGCCTCGAGGAGAGATCTCTCTCCGACGCCGAGTAGACCCGACGCTGGGAGTCAACGTCTATGAGGTGAAGCTGGGGGAGGAGTTCCTCATGTCCAGCCTGTTCACCGTTGCTGAGATCGAGCTTGCCCGAATTGGACTTGCACAAGTAACTGGCGATCGCATTGAAGTGCTGGTGGGTGGTCTGGGATTGGGATACACCGCTGTCGCTGCATTGGCCGATCCTCGAGTCCAGAGCCTGACCGTCGTTGAGGCGATTGCTCCGGTAATCAACTGGCATCAGCGCGAACTCTTGCCCGATACGGCAGGGCTCGCAACTGATTCGCGAACCCACCTGCTCGAGGGTGACTTCTTCGCACTTATTGATGGACCGGTGGGTTTCGGTGCGGGCCGACCAGATCAGTACGACGCTATCCTGTTGGACATAGATCACACCCCGCGACACGTGCTGCACCAAAGCCACTCGTCGTTCTATTTAAGGGAGGGTCTGCAGTCCATGCGGCGTCACTTGAAGCCGAACGGTGTATTCGCGCTCTGGTCGGACGACCCGCCGGATCAGGAGTTTCTTGGGGTCTTGTCTGGTGTCTTCACTGAAGCATCGACGCACGTTGTGAGTTTCCCCAATCCACTCACCGGCGGGGAATCAGCCAACTCCGTGTACGTGGCCAGCCGCTGAATTCTTGCTCCACAACTACCGTCGTTGATCATGGCGGGCGTGTCGGAACCATTGCATACGCGACCCGAGACATTTACGATGTTATACGGTGCATGGGACTAACAGGTCCGTATTGACATTTGATGTGATTTGACCGCGCTGATGGAGTGGAGTATCGAGTGAAGAGGAGACGCCTACCCAGGCCGTCGGAGATTCTTCCGCTGATCGGCACGGTAGATCGCAGCAAATCCCGACTTCAGCGCAGGTTGGAGCGCTGCGCGAGCGTGTGGGATGTGCGCGAAATGGCCAAGCGGTCGACTCCGAAATCGGTCTTTGACTACACCGACGGTGGCTCGATGTCTGAGAGCAGTTTGGACCGTAGTCGTGACGCATACCGAAGGGTCGAGTTCACGCCACGCGTTATGCGCAATGTTACTGACGTTGATCCCGCGACCACGATTCTTGGTAAGAGGCACGCATTGCCTTTCGTATTTGCGCCGACCGGGTTCACCCGCATGATGCATCACTGGGGTGAACCAGCCGTTGCGGTTGTTGCGGAGCGGGCGGGTATCGCCTACGCGTTGTCGACATTGGGCACGACTAGCATCGAGGAGCTGGCAGCTGCAACACCGAACGTGCGTCGATGGTTTCAACTGTATGTATCACGTGATCGATCGCAGGCCGAGGAGTTAATGCGGCGTGCGAAGGAGAGTGGTTATGACTCATTGATTCTTACGGTGGACACGGCTGTGGGTGGTATTCGTTGGCGCGAGGTTCGCAACGGTCTGACGATCCCCCCGCAACTCACCCTTAGAACAATTCTGGACATGTCCCGCCATCCCAAGTGGTGGGCGAATGTGTTGACAACCGAACCACTAACTTTTGCTTCACTATCCACTTCTGGCGGCACTGTTGGTGATCTTCTCACGCGAGTTTTTGATCCGGGTATAACTCCCGAGGACATCAAGTGGATCCGTGACAACTGGGATGGCGCGGTAATGGTGAAAGGCGTGCAGGCATTGGAAGATGCACAGATCCTTGCTGATCTCGGCGTCGATGCGATCGTGCTCAGTAACCATGGCGGCCGTCAGATTGATAAAGGGAACGTCCCTCTTGAGTTACTCCCCGGTGTTGTGGACGCGGTAGGAGACCGCACACAGGTGTATATCGACGGCGGCATTATGAGCGGTACTGACATCGTTGCAGCCCTCGCATTTGGAGCCACGGGAACGCTGGTTGGCCGCGCCTATCTGTATGGATTGATGGCGGGCGGTCAGGACGGGGTGCAGCGAGTCGTAGACATCCTGTCTAAAGAGATCAAGACCACATTGCAACTCATGGGTGTCACCAGCATTGATCAACTCGACCGTTCGATGGTTCGACTGCGCCCCTACTGAGTGGATCTGGGCCCTCCTAGCGTTGGAATGCTGAGGCGACCCCGGAGTCCACGGGTACGATCAGCCCCGTGGTGCGCGAGAACTCATCTGAGGCGAGCGTGCTCACTACGGCAGCAACATCTGCCGGCAAGACTTCGCGCTTCAATATCGTGCGCTGAGCATAGAAGACACCGAGGTCTTTTTCTTCCACTCCGTAGACTGCCGCCCGATTCGCCCCCCACCCGCCTGCAAATATTCCGGACCCGTGAACAACGCCGTCTGGGGCAACACCGTTTACACGGATGCCGTACTCGCCTAACTCGACAGCGAGCAGTCGCACCTGATGCGACTGATTCGCTTTGGCTGCGCTGTAGGCGACATTTGCGGGGCCTGCAAGGACAGCGTTCTTACTTGAGATGTAGATAATGTCACCACCCATTTTCTGGGCGATCATCACTCGCCCACACTCGCGTGAGACGAGAAATGATCCTCGAGCCATAACATCGTGTTGCAGGTCCCAGTCATGGAGCGTGGTCTCGAGCAGGGGCTGACTCATGGAAAGGCCTGCGTTGTTCACGACCAGATCAACGCCACCAAATGCCAAAGCAGCGGCGGCGACCATGGTGTGTACCGCGACTTCATCTGTCACATCGGTCTCCACCGCAACCGCAACGTCAGGACCACCGAGTTGCTCCGCGACGGCGAGCGCTGCCTCTATATTGCGATCGGCAATGACAACAACTGCTCCATCGCGGACGAGTGATTCGGCGGTCGCTTTTCCAATCCCACTGCCCCCACCTGTGACAAGTGCAACGCGACCAGCATGTCGCTTGGGTGCTGGCAACCGCTGCAGTTTCGCCTCCTCCAAAGCCCAGTATTCGATGCGGAACTTCTCCTGTTCGGAGATGGGATCGTAGGTGGAGAGCGCTTCAGCTCCGTGCATCACGTTGATGGCGTTGAGGTAGAACTCTCCTGCGACGCGGGCGGTCTGTTTGTTCGCGCCGAAGGAAAACATGCCGACTCCAGGGACGAGGACGATCGCAGGATCTGCTCCGCGCATGGGCGGACTCTCCGGTGTAGCCCACCGCGCGTAGTAGGCGGCATACTCGGACCGATACTGCTCGTGCAGTTCGTGCAGTCGAGCCTCAATCTCCGCTATGGGTGATGATGGTGGGAGATCGAGCACCATCGGTCGCACCTTCGTGCGCAGGAAATGATCGGGGCACGAAGTGCCGAGAGCGGCAAGTTCACGGTGACGTTCGCGTGACAGGAAGTCAAGAACGACATTGCTGTCCGTCAAGTGTCCGACCATACGTCGATCGGTCGAAGCCATGCCGCGAATGACGGGTGCCAGGCGGGCAGCAAGTGCGTAGCGCTCCTCCTCGGGCAAGGGTTCGTATCCTGGTAACACAGCACCAAAAGGGTCGGGGCGGCCGTTTTCGTTGATGAATCGCTCAGCGGTACCGATGATGTGCTCAGAGTTTGCCTCGCACTCTTTGGATGTGCTGCCCCAAGCAGTGATGCCGTGTCCGCCTAAAATGCAGCCGATCGCCTGCGGGTTGCTGCGTTGGATTTCGGCAATATCTAGCGCGAGTGCAAAGCCCGGTCGGCGCCAAGGCACCCATACGACGGTGTCACCGAAGCATCGCCGGGTGAGTTCTGGGCCATCAGCGGCAGTGGCAAGAGCGATACCAGAGTCGGGGTGGAGGTGATCCACATGGGCGAGTCCGATCAGTCCGTGCATTGCCGTGTCAATAGATGGGGTGGCCCCACCGGTGCCATGCAGGCAGTAGCTAAAGGCCGCGACCATGTCGTCGTCGTGCTCCTCGCCTCGGAATACGTCAATCAGGCCTCGCATTCGATCAAGGCGCAGGACGGAAAGTCCGGCTTCGGTGAGTGTCCCGAGGTCGCCGCCGGATCCCTTAACCCACATGACCTCGATCGGTTTACCCGTGACGGGGTCGACGACCTCACCGCAGGCTGAGGTGTTGCCACCGGCGTAGTTGGTGTTGCGCGGATCCGAGCCGAGCCGATTCGATCTGCCTAGTAGGTCAGCGATGGTTGACGGCTTCACAATGACTCCCGATGTAGTAACAATGTAATAAGATGTTAGATTAACAAGGTATAACAATGCTGGCAACCAGGAGACCCATGGCCATCGAAGGATCCCTCGCCGCCGAAGAGCGTCAAGAACGGCTGCTGTCGACGCTGCGCGAGGAGAATCGTGTGGGGATTGAGGACGCAGCGAAGCGGCTCGGCGTGCACCCGATGACCATCCGCCGGGCGCTAAAGACCCTCGAACGATCGGGACGCGCACGACTCGTGCGCGGTGGTGCGGTCTATGTGGGCACGGCAGAATTTACTGTGCGTCAGTCACGAGCGCTGACGGCCAAACGCCGCATCGCAGAAAAACTGCAGCCACTCATCCGAGAGCACGACTCGATCGGTCTGGACGCATCGAGCACTGTTTATTGCCTGGCGGAAGCCATGCCAGATGTCTCGCCGCCTCTCGTTGTGACTTACGGCGTCCAGACATTTCAAGCACTACAGAACACATCAAAGGTGCAAATCATCTTGTCCGGCGGGGAGCTCGATCCGCGCACCGGAAGCCTGGTCGGCCTAGTCGCGCAACAAACGATCGAGCGATTCACGCTCTCGTGCTGCATCTTGTCCACCACGGCACTGGACCCCGACACCGGAACCATGGAGCCCACCATCGAGGAGGCTGGAATGAAGCACGCGCTCGCGAATGCATCCGATCGTGTGATTCTGGCTATCGACGCCACCAAACTTTCGCAACGCTCAGCAGTGCGTTCGGTTGACCTGTCCGAGATAGATGTGATCGTCACCGAGCTTGACACGAATGACGTTCGATTGGACCCGTATCGCGAGCTGGTGGAGTTGCGATGATTACCGTGTGTGTCGCTAACACAGCAGATATTCTGCGCGAATTGACACTTGTCCAGGATCCATATCTACATCCACATCTACTAAATGAGACGAGGAACTATGCCTGACCTTAGTGGCTCGACCGCCATCGTGACTGGAGGCGCCCGTGGTATCGGGCTCACCTTGGCAGGCGCTCTTGCTCAGTGCGGTGCTTCGATTGGACTGATCGACCTGCTCCCAGAGGTGTCCGACTCGGCCGCGAATCTCGCCAAAGAGACAGGCGTTGTTGCCGCCGGCGTGATCGCTGACGTCCGAGATGCCAAAGCGGTCGAGGCAGCCGTGGAGCACCTGCAACAGCAGCTGGGCACCGCCGATCTTCTGATCACTTCTGCCGGTATCACCATCTGGGGTGATAGCACAGAAGTCACGCCTGTGGACTGGCAACGAGTCCTCGAGATCAACTTGAGCGGGACCTTCTACGCAGCGCAATCCTTCGCTCGGCGCCTGCTCGCAGAGGGCCGGCACGGTTCAGTCATCTTCGTCTCGTCGATGTCGGGCCGGGTCGTAAATATCCCGCAGTTCCAAGCTTCCTACAACTCATCCAAGGCTGCGGTGAGCATGTTGGCCAAATCTCTCGCAGTGGAATGGGCGCCCTCGGGTATCCGGGTCAATGCGCTTGAACCGGGCTACACACTGTCCGACATGACCCGCCAATTCATGGATGCTAATCCTGAGCTTGCAGCACAATGGACCTCGCTGATCCCCATGGGGCGCATGGGTGAGCCAGCCGATCTGGTCGGTGCAGTTACCTACCTCGCATCGTCTGAGTCCTCGTATCTCACCGGTCAGTCCATCGTGATTGATGGAGGCTACACCGCCATATGACGAAGAGCAGTTTCGCCGCGGTTGACCTCGGAGCCACGAGCGGGCGAGTGGCCCTTGGAACCTTTGCACCCGAGGGCTTTACCCTCGACGAGGTTCATCGATTCGCGAACACCCCGATCATTATTGACGGAGTGTTGTGCTGGGACGTCCAGTACTTGTTTGAGGAGACACTTACAGGTCTTGCCCGCGCGTATACGCGTGTCGCGCAATGCGGGTCCACCCTTGCCGGAATCGCTGTCGATTCTTGGGGTGTCGACTACGGAATTGTTGACCAGACCAACTCCCTTGTCGCACCGGTTCGACATTATCGCGCCGCGGAAGATTCGTTCGTCGAACTAGCTAATGAAATGGTGTCTTCATCTGAGGCATACGCCCGCACGGGAATCACCGAACTTCCCATCAACACTTGTTTCCAGTTCATCCGTGATGTACGTCTTGGTCTTTTGCAACCAGGGGTGACCGCGTTGCTGACGCCAGATTTGTGGACCGCGTGGCTTACCGGAGTGCGGGGTGCCGAACGAACTATCGCTTCTACCACAGGCCTACTTGACTGGACCAACCACGAATGGGCAGTGGACCTCATGGAGCGCTGGGGAATTCCCGACACAGTTGTTGCCAACATTGTAGAGACAGGATCTCTGGCAGGCCCAACCTTGACAACAGTTACTAAGCGGATCGGTGCACGCAACCCCATCCCCGTTTACCGAGCGCCGGCACATGACACAGCGAGTGCGTTCGCAGCGGTTACGTCAGTGAGTTCAGATGTAGCCGTAGTATCGTGCGGGACTTGGGCGCTGGTTGGTCGCCTGAATGCAACAGCCGTCTTGACCAAAGACGCTGAGCAGGCTGGCTTCACAAACGAGGTGGCGGCGGATGGATCTTCATTGCTGATCCGCAATCTCAGTGGCACGTGGCTACTCGAGGAGTGCCTGCGCATTTGGTCGGCCGCGGGTGCAGGTGCGAACGCGAGCGGCAAAATTGACACCTTGACAGAGGCACCAACAGAGACATGGAGTCTGCGTACGCACCTGCTCGTGGCGGCAGAAAAGGAGTCGGCACGGGTGCAAGGAACAATCGATTGTGGAGCGCCGGAACTCATTGGCACCCGCGATATGCCCACCGAAATTTCAGCTCTTTACCGCCGAAGTCACGAAAACACCGAACTGACTCGTCCGCAGATTGTCCGATTAATTCTGGAAAGCCTGGCCGAATCATTTGCTGTCACGATTGCGCGCACGAAGGAAATCACTGGCAGCCCGCTGCGCGAGATCATCATGATCGGCGGGGGTTCACTCATCGAACATCTGGTAGCGCTCACCGAACAGGCAACAGGCCTGCCCGTCAGAGTGGGTCACCCAGAAGCTACGAGCATTGGCAACATCTGCGTCCAAGCAGTAAGCGCGGGCCTATTCGACACCATGGACCAGGCGCGCGCCGCGACTCACGCCCAACAGAAGGAAAACTGACATGAATGAACGTGACGCTCTTCTGGATCTGTGCCATGCGCTTGGAGAACCACATCGAGACTTAGTGCTCAGCGCAGAAGGAAATGTGTCGATGAGGCTCGACGATCACTCCATGGCAATTAAGGCAAGTGGGTGCGCACTGGCCACGATGAACGACGATGATCTCGTCGATGTAGAAATCCCTACCATCCTGACTTTGCTTGACGGCGAATCTTCCGACGACCGGACGAAGTCCACCTACCGAGCATCGTTGCGTTCCCAGACCGCAAAAATCCCTTCTGTCGAGGCGATCCTGCACGCAGTGCTCTATGAGATCACCCCTGCTCAGGTTATCGGTCATACCCACCCCACGGCCGTGAACATGCTCACGTGCTCCTCCAACGCGCACCTTCTGGTTCAAGGTTCCCTTTACCCCGATGCGATCGTGATGCTGGGTCGTCGTCAGGTGCTGATTCCATATACCGATCCAGGTGTGCCGCTGGCACTAGCCGTACGCGAGGCCGTAACCACTTTCATGGCACAAGAAGGTGTCGCACCCAAGATCATTTATCTGGAAAATCACGGACTCTTCGTTGTCTCTGATTCCCCCCGCGATGTGCTGCAACTCACCGAGATGGCCGTGAAGAACGCTCGGATTTTGCATGGATCCCTGGCCGCGGGCGGCCCCCGTTTTCTGCATCCCGATCAGGTCAATCGGATTGATCAACGGCCTGATGAGGCGTATCGTCGAAAGGCACTTAATGTCAATTAAAGGAGCAAAATGAGCATCACCACCCCCGTTGCAGTTGTGACTGGAGCCAGCTCCGGTATCGGACTGGCCTGCGCCATCGCATTAGACCGCGCCGGGATGCGGCTCGTGCTTGTTGGCCGTGATCTCACCCGACTCGAGCACGTGGCACCGGAGTTCACCCATGCTCCAGAGCTTGTCGTGGGAGACATTGCAGACTCGGTAACTGCGAAATCCGCCGTGGAGCGCGCCCAAAATATTTTTGGCCGGCTAGATGTGCTGCTCGCCAACGCTGGCCTTTATCTGCCAGAAAAGGGCTGGGAGGTGGATGCGGATCGTGTGGACGAGATCGGGCGGACCAATGTGCTGGGTGTCATGCACTCTGTGCACGCGGTGCTGCCCCACTTCATCAGTCAGGGCACCGGTGACATCATCGTCACGAGTTCGGTCTCTGGCCACCAGGTCATTGCATGGGAACCAATTTACTCAGCAACAAAGCACGCTGTGCAGGCGTTTGTCCACGGAACTAGGCAACAGCTGGTCGGTAGCGGGGTGCGGATGGGAGCCATCGCACCGGGCATTGTTCTCAATGAACTTTGGGGTGTCGTAAATGGCGATGCGAGCATCGAGACAGAGGTCGCTGCGGGTCGTGGTATGCGATCTGAAGATGTTGCAGGTGCGGTGATGTTTATGCTCAACACGCCACGTCACATCACGATCCGAGATCTCGTGATGCTGCCCACGAACCAAGAAATTTAAGTTGAGTGAGACAGCAGTAATGGATTCTAGGATTCCGATCTTCGGATGAAAGCCTGAGCCGGCAATGTTTTGGATGCCTTTATGTTTCCGATGAGGTAACGATAGGCTGATAACATGACCTCGCCTGAAAAAAATGTGACAAAAAAACTCGATGCCAAACTGGCAAAAATCATTAGTGGCAAGTATCAGCCAACAGATTTCATCATTGCTGATGCAAAAGATGCGGACATGTCTCTGGGAGTTACGGCTGCGGCACCGCGTCCGGGAAATCAGATGGGCGAAGCAGGTCCAGGGATTTATCCGACTCGTCAGGAATATATCGGCGACATGAAAGCCCTCATTGAACAGGGTGATATTGACATCATGTTGACCTCAGCAGCAAATGGTGAAGTGCTTTCGATGAAGCCAGGGCAGTTCAAAAAGGTAACGTTGGCAGTCCGCGGGAATGACACCACGGATATCTGGAACCCTCGCAAGTCCAATCATTTGGGGTCACCGTCGCGCGCCTTTCAGACCGTTAACCTAAAAAGGGTCCGGAAATTTTGCGACTTGGTGCTCTATTCATTGACATTCAATAACGACACCGATGCTGATCTGCAAAGCCTTGCGGCCTTTAAGGAATTCCGAATGCAAGCAGGCGATCTCGGGATGCGTTATTTCCTCGAAGTATTTAACCCTAACGCGCCAACTAACCTGAAAGAATCAGATTTCGGCAGCTTCGTTAACGACAGCATCGTTCGATCCCTCGCTGGTGTAACTGCAGCTGAGCGGCCACTGTTTCTCAAAGTGGCCTTTAATGGTGGCAAACACCTGCAAGAGTTAACCGAGCACGATTCGACGCTCGTTGTGGGTCTTTTGGGCGGACCGCCGGGTACAACCCGAGACACTTTCGAACTCCTCAAGCAGGGCGAACAAGCCGGTGCCCGCGTTGCTCTTTTTGGTAAAAGGATTCAGCGAGCCGAGTCACAGAGCGATGTTGTGCGATTGATGCGCCCGGTGATCGAAGGCTCAATGACACCGGACGAGGCTGTTGAGGAATACCATAAATCACTCGCAGATAAAAAGATCACACCAAACAGATCTCTCACAGTAGATCGACAAATAACTGAGACCGCACTTCTAGGTGACTGATGAGAAGGGGCGTGCTGTGCATCGGAACAACCACCGTTGACTACACAAAAAAGATTGATCATCTGCCCGAATTAGAGTCCCTCGTGGTCATTGATGAAATGAGCCGAAGTACGGGTGGACCAGGTTTGAACATCGCGTTCAATTTGCGCCAGCTGGACCGTGATCTTCCTGTTGAAGCGGTGGTTTGCATAGCCCAGGATTCTGATGGTGAATACATTCTTGAGCAGACTTCGCAGTTCGGCATTAGGAACTCGCGCACTCAACGAACGAAGACGAAACACACGGGCTACGCCGATGCGCTGACTCTTAACTCTAATGGTAAACGAACATTCCTCTTTCACGGTGGCTCAAACGAGGATCTGGATCTCACTTTAGTAGACCTGGATCAATTCACGCCCCGCATCCTTCACCTCGGAGCGCCAGGGCTCCATAAGCTTGCCGACTCCCCATGGCAGGGAGAGGCCAATCAATGGGTGGAAGCACTGAAACGTGCAAAGTTACTCGGAATCGAGTCAAACATGGAAATGGTGACCCTTGACCCAGTTGTCACCAAGGAGTTGGCCCTTCCCTGCCTCCCTCACCTATCTTCGTTGATCATCAATGAGTCTGAGGCGGGTGCGTTACTTGATCTATCTGCAAAAGTCGAGGGCGCAGATGCAGACATTAACTGGAATGTGCTTGAAGGCATGGCCCAAGGCCTTATCTCTCGAGGCGTCTCGCGGCTCGCGGTGATTCATACCCCCGCCGGGGCGGTTGCGGCTGACTCGACCGGCAAAACCTGGCGACAAGGATCGGTGAAAGTCCCCGAAGCGCAGATCCGGGGAACCACAGGCGCAGGGGACGCGTTTGCGGCCGGAGTTGTGTACGGATTACACGAAGACTGGGGCGTTCAGGACTGCATCAGACTTGGTGTAGCGGCAGCCGCGCAAAATGTTCAATCTCATTTGACTTCGGTTGGAGTCAAACGCTTCGCTGACACGCTGGCAGAAGCTGAGACATTCGGTTACAGATAACGCGATAATTTGTTGTGAAGACCGGAGTCAGGCCTGGGGAGGGCGGCACAAGATTCCCGCACACCCGTTGGTCTGAAAACTGCCGGCAGAGTGGGGTATCACAACGGCATCACCTATAGAAACCGATAGGTGATCGGTGTTCTCAAAATTGAGCTCCCCGGCACCTGACAAACAGAGGAAAATTCCAAATCCAGCGGATTTTTTTTCGCCGTTTCCAGTGAGATAGTCAGCCCGAAAAAATGGATCCGCCACCGATTGGAAAATCGAATGTGGTGAATCGGCCTCCGCATCAAACTTGCTGACGACTTGTGCACTTTCGTCCTCGTTGAGCGGCGAAAGTCGCAAGGCATCAAGTGCACTGTCAAACCCGAGGTTGAGGTGACCGTCTTTATCACCGTCAACCGCGAAGCCATCCCACTCCAAGAGAATTGAAAGGTCGGTTGGTTCTTGAAGTTCAAGAACAAAGATCCCAGATTCAATAGCGTGGGGAACTCCGGCAGGCACAAACACTGCGTCACCTGCAGTGACCTCCGTGAAGACCAAGGACTCGAGTAAGCCTTCGGAGTCATGTGCTGCCACGAGCGCAGCGACCTCAGATTTCTCCATCTGGCGGTTAAATCCCAGTCCCACCCGGGCCTTAGGGGGAGCCTCAAGAATTATCCATGCTTCGGTCTTGCCGTGATTAACGTGCAATTTCTCAGCAGCAAATTTTTGATCTGGATGGTAGTGAACAGGTAGCCGTTGGTCAGGATCTAGTAACTTGACCAAGATCTCCGTCGACGCACCAAACTTGTCAAGGTGCTTCTGGCCCAACCAGGGGACCGGATTGGCGTCAATGGCATCTTTTAGCAAAGTTCCATCTGCCAACTTGGAAAGCCCAGTTGCGTTCTCTCCAAATCTAGTTGTAGTTGACCCAATCCATTCCTCAGGTCTCATGGGTCCTCCGGGGCCATTGCGCAGCTTCCCAATTCGATAGCCACCTCTATAAAAGTGATCGAACTGATTCGAAGGTAATTTTGTGGGTACAGCTTCCGTTGAAGTCATGGCACTAGTTTAGGGATTGCCACGTATTGTTTGCGACAAGTACGCGATACCAAATTTCGTTGGGACCGGTGAGTCCTAGTTTTTTGTGGGGAGTACGAATTCCCAGTCAATTTGGGACTCAACCGACCGGCCTTCTTCGTCGATGACCCGGATCTTTCCTGCTGCCGGGGTGTCGATCGCACACACGCGGCCAAAACCCGTTGGTGTGTCCACCGCAAATTGCAAGGACCGGAGGGTTGTTGTCTCAGATTTGCGGAAATCACGGGTTGTTGGAATTCCCATATGTGACAAAAGGTCTTGGCGACTTTCTACGAGTCCTCGATGAAAATACGAGCACACATCTTCAATTCCCAATCGCCCTACATGGCGCCCTTGCCAAGGTATCTGGGTGCGGCCGCCGTTGGAGATCCAAAGAAGTGTGGAGGGAAAATCTTGGATGTTTTTTAAGGCAATCCAGGCATGCCCTGGAACGCTCACAGCCGTCCAGCCCAGTTGATGGCCGTCGCCTTTTTGAGCAAGCATCACAAGGTCTTCATGTGCTGTGGCCGTCGGGTAACGTGAGAGGTCGAGGTTGCCACCGTTAATCATTGGAATTACAGCAAGATCTTCGAACTTCGCGCCTGGATTAAGGATTTGCGTTTCTCCTGTATCCGGATTTGAAAAAATTCCGGGAACCACGCTCGCCCAGTGAAGCGACCCGGTGCTCACCCGCGCGGTACCGGCGGGAAAAGGAGATAAATCCAAAATCGGGTGTGTTCCATAAGAGTATGCGCCGTTCAGTCCGCTGATGGTAAATTCTTGGAAAAGTGCGCTTTGGCCATCGCGGACACTGACCATTTTATTTACGCGGGCACCGGTATCGCCCGCATCAATTCGAAGATAAACGCTCGAGGTTGTGACGGACACAATCGTCCACGATTCACAAGCCGTCTCCCCGTGTGCAGGGCCCACAGGCGAGTCTCCAAATGGGAGGCACCAAAAGTCCCCGCGCAGGACATCGAGGAGGGGACCGATGTTCTGATGTTCCCCGGGCGCCCACGGCGCACAGCTGTACGGTGAAAAATCACGACTGCCTAAATGGAAAATAACGGGTGAAATATGGTTACCGCGAAGGGTCATCCACGCTGTAGTGGAATCACTAGATATCGAAAAGGAAGGCTCGCCGTGGACAGATTGGGTCTGGATCTCAACCATGCTGCGACTCCTATTGTGTGAACTTTCAGTTCGCGTGGTGAATAATGTTCCCCGTGCGGTTGATTGTCATTGCGGGACCTGCGGGTAGCGGAAAGTCTACTTTGGCGAATGCGGTTGCTGAAGATCTCGGTGTCCCGCACCTCGATTTTGACACGGTGAGCCGTGAAATTATGGCAATCCGACAGGAGGAGAATCCGGAATTATCTGAGCCAGAGCTGTTGGAAATTTTTAAGTCTGAGCGGTACTCCGAACTCGCAGGAGCTATCCGCGATTGTTCATGGGATCTGGTAATCTCCTCTGGTCCGTTTTCCCAACACGCTCAGTCACCGAGATTATGGAGCGACTGGTTGGGGGAATGCGGTGACGTAGAAGTCGTGGATTTCATCTGGCTGCACCTCGACCCGGAGATTCGAATGCGGCGGATCATTGGTCGTGACTCGCCTCGTGACGCGCGGGTGCGGAACTACGGTCATGGTCGTGAGAGTTTTTTTTCACCCCTGATTGCGCACCGAGTGGTGGACGCCGGTGAAGAAATTGATG
>Ga0129327_10001388_pt1 | contig 14356 bp, 9 predicted proteins | sample CPBDNA_6_FD_111799 | JGI IMG/M metagenome (GOLD analysis project Ga0129327, IMG submission 111799) | Freshwater to marine salinity gradient microbial communities from Chesapeake Bay, USA - CPBay_Spr_31_0.8_DNA | ecosystem: Environmental > Aquatic > Marine > Coastal | place: USA: Chesapeake Bay... | reverse complement strand
GTCCTCTTCGTCGCCTTCGCTTCATCTTCATCGTCTTCGTCGTCGTCGCGACAACAACGTTCAGATAACGACGAATGCGACGACATCATCAATCACTGCCGCGCAAAGAGAAAGAAGAAGAAGAAGAGGAAAAACGAAAATAAGAACGCGTTTATCAAAACTATTATCATCATCGTCATCATCATCAGAGGATACCGTGGCGAACGCTGTTACGGTGGACAGCGCGAGCAACGAAAGAGGTTGGGGCCCGACCCGAGAGGAAATCGAAACGATAGAAGAAGACTTGGAGTATGATTCTTTAGACCGAGTTGGATGGTTCGAACTCTTATCGTTCGTCAGCGAGTTTACTTCTACGGCTTTAGGGAAAGCGCGATTGTCGTCAAGTGAAGGCGAGAGTTTGATTTCGGAAGTGTATTCGCAGGAAATGTCGGAGTTGCTTCTGGATGAAACAGAATCAGCGATGTACATGGAATCCGTCGCGGGCGTTTCGTTGGATTTTGGCGGGATGCTCACAATCGAGACGAGGAGAAGCGTGCACAAAGCGTCGCAAGGAGCACCATTGGGTGGAGATGAATTGATGGCAGTGGCAAACTTTTTAGAAAACGCGCGGCGATTGAAGCTTTCCATCGAAAATGTCTCCCACGAAGACGACGAGACGGGCGAGATTGAGGTACCGAGAGCAATGATGCCGCTGAGAAATATTGCGGTACAAATGGAAACATTTTCTGAGGTGGCGGATATCATTAAATCAAAAGTTGATGACACTGGATCGTTCAAAGATAACGCGAGTCCCGAATTACGCAGGGCGCGAGCGCATCTGTCCGGTAAAGAAACGCAGTTGAAAGAGTTGTTATCAAGGATGCCGGGGAGTGCGGTTTCGTTTCGAGGACGCATGTGTTTAGCGGTTTCGCCAGAGAGTGCTCCCAAGAATGCGCTCGTTTTAGGCACGCAAAGTGGATTAACTCTGATTGAACCTCCATCAGTGGTTAATTTGAACACAGAATTGGCAAAAGCAAAGGACGACGAGGAGTCAGCGATTGATGGTATTAAAAGAGAATTATCGAGAGTCATCATGGAAGTCGCCGAGGAGATTTTACGGTGTTTGGAATTGACGATTGATTTAGACGTTATTGCGGCGCGATGTCGTCATGGACAAGCGTTGAATTCGGTGCGTCCGACGTTTGCAAGAGAATCTGATTTAGAAGACGCCATCGAGGAAATATTGAGAGAGGAAACGGCGAGGAATGAAATGAACGACGGAGAAGGTGAGGAGGGTGAGGACGACGACGAAGAAGAAATTTTAAGCACGAAGAATGCATTCGTTCAAGCCGAACTCGAAATTGCGAAATCAAAAGTCTACCTTCCCGGACTCCGTCAGCCAGTGCTGGCGTCGCAAGCGGTGAAAGCTGCGAAAGATAAACGTCGCGAGGCAGCTGAAAGGGAAAGAAGGAAAGAAGAAGACGATGCGAGTTTGCAACCAAGATTTAAAATCGCCACGAGAGAATCGAAGAAAAAAAAGAGTAAGAAACTCCAGAACGAATTGAATTCTCAAGATGAATTCGATTTCGACGACAACTTTGATTGGCTTTACGACGGCAAAAACGAAAACTCAAGCGACTCGAATCCTTTCAGGGTGAAAGGACCGGTGCCGGTGGACGTTTTCGTGGAGGCGAGAACAAAATGCGTCGTCATTACTGGTCCGAATACGGGTGGTAAAACGGCGGCGATGAAAGCTCTCGGATTGAGTGCATTAATGGCAAGAGCTGGTATGTTTGTACCCGCGGAAAGAGCGCACTTGCCTTGGTTTGACTACGTTTTATGCGACATTGGAGACGACCAAGATTTACTCACGAATTTGAGTACATTCTCAGCGCGCTTGACGACGCAGAAAGCTATTTTGAAGCGTGCTACCCCTCAATCTTTAGTTTTGATCGACGAGGTCGGGACAGGCACATCGCCTTTAGAAGGTGCTGCGATAGCTCGCGCGTTCTTAAAAGCTTTGGCGGGATTACTTCCTCGTCGACTCGGCGTTTCATTGGCGTTTGCGACTACCCATCAAGGCAGTTTGAAAGCGTTGAAGTACGAACACAAAGATTCCGGTGCTTTTGAGAATGCCGCGGTAGAATTCGATGAAGCTGAATTACGTCCAACGTATAGGCTCTTATGGTCTGTTCCTGGTCGTTCAAGAGCTTTACAGATTGCGCAGAGAAACAAGTTAGACGAAGATGTCATCAACTCGGCGAAGGAGGTCATGGGACAAAGTTTCGCAACGCTGGACGATGTCATCGCAGAACTCGAAGGCGCGCGAAAAGATGCAGATAAAGCCGTTGCAAAAGCTATGCAAATGCTGAAAGATGTAGAAAAGCGCATCCCGCAAGCACGAAACGCTGAGCAAAAGGTCTTACGAGTGAAGGAGGACGTAGCGATGAAGCAGGCGACAACCATCGTAAGAATCTCGAGGGAGGCTAAAATTCGCATCCAAGGCGAAGAGCGATTGAAACGACAAGAACTTTCGGCGAATACGAAAAAGTCGATGATTGCGAAAAGTGCCGCCGGAGAATCAGATCGAGAGCGTGAAATTCGTTTAGCTAAAGAGCGCAAAGCAGCCGCCACGAATGGAGAAGCAGGCGCAGAAAAAACTCATCAAGAGTGTACTGAAATGCCCGTGGTTGGAGACCAAGTCATTTTGAAAGCGAGCGGTTTAGCCGGGAAGGTGACGAAAGTTTCTGGCGAAATCGTAACGGTCGCTGCAGGATTTATTGTCGCGGAAGCTAAATTGAACGAGCTGGAGAAGTCGTCATCTTCTACTTCGTCGGTGAAGACGAGCTCTACTCAAACTTTCGCTGGAGTGAAAAAGAAGCCCACTTCGCCTTCGAGAGCCGCTCGAGAATTCGACGCTCTCCTAGGAAACGGCAAAAGTAATGCTTCTTCGAGCGATGGCAGCAGAAGAGTTTCTGGTGAAGATTACGACGTCTGGGATAACGAGCCAAGTAAACTCGCTCAAATAGGAGACTCAGTCCAAATTTTGAAAAACAACTTTAAAGGCAAAGTGGTCGAAGACGAAGACGGCATGTTGACAATCCAAGCCGGTCCGACGCGCATGGTTGCCCCAAGTCATGGCGTTAAAGTTACGAAGAAAGCCAATGTCGGAAGTGAGATGAGCGCGGGAGCTGTTAACGTCCCGAGACCGACAATGAGTAACAAAAAAAAGAAGAAGAAGCAAAGCGCTTTTCCTTCCGGAACAAATATTACAACAAACGCGCCTCCCACGGTGCCACAGAAAGAGGAAGCCTCCATCCAAGATTTGATGAAAAAGTTTGGAAAATAGTAATAGTATGAGCGAAAATAGCAAGATGAATTACATGTAGCCGTGTGTAATAAAAGTAGTATTAATAGTAGATTTGTGTTGAATTTTCAAGTTGGATACCGAGTTCTCTCTTTTTTTTTACTGAGGAGCTCGTCGGTCTTCGTATCTGTTCCCGCCGTCTCCTCCCCTTCTATCTTCGGGGTAGGAACTTCTTCTATCGTCGTAGCCTCTTCTATCATCATAGCGTCTTTTATCATCGTAGCCTCTTTTATCGTCGTATCTTCTTCGATCGTCATGACCTGCTCCAGCTCGTCTATCGTCGTAACCCGCTCCAGCTCGTCGGTCTTCATACCGGCCCCCATACCCGCCTCGGCGGTCATCGTAATCTCTCCCTCCTCCGCGAGAATATCCTCCATCTCGTCTGTCGTGGCCACTGTCGTTCCTTCGATCATGATACCGGTCTCCTCCTCCTCCTCCTCCTCGATTATAGTCGTCTCTCCTATACCCGCCTCCTCGATTATAGTCGTCTCTTCTATATCCACCTCCTCGGTCGCCGCCGCCGCGATGGTATCCTCCCCTATCTCTGGAGTGATACGGCCCTCTCGTATCTGGTTTCTTCTCTTCTGCCATCCCAACGCGAATAATTCTTCCTGCAATCTCTTTCTCGTGCATCGCGTCAATAGCCGCGTCCGCGGATTGTTTTTCCACATATCGAACAAAAGCAAACCCACGCATTCGTTGGGTGTGATGGTTTCTGGGCACATACACATCTCCAATCTCGCCGTACGACGCAAACATGTCCGTAATTTCCTCTTGGGTCAGATCAAACGATAAGTTATCGATTTTCACCGAGTGCAAATTGGAAACATCCGGCGGACCTTTCTTTTCTTCTTGTCTGCCGCCGTGGTCTTCGTTCGAATTTGGTTGTTGGGAATCGTCTTCTCGATTTTGTTGATTCGTCGGTGCGGCGGCTGCTGCAGCTTCAGCTAACCCGCCGTCGTCCACGTCTCCTTCGTTGGTGGTCATTATTCTTCTCACGTTTCTCGAAGATGCGAATGAATGAATTCTTTTACCGAAAAGAGCGCGAGAGATGTGTGTGTGTTTGTGTTTGTGTGTGTGTGTCCAATGCACGCGCACACGATTATGATTTTGAAGAAGAAATTGATCTGCTCTTTTTCGATGACTCGAGATCAAGAGAGACCACCACAAAATACGCGAAAGAAATCAAGAGAAAAAAAAACAGACCTTTTCTTCAAACAAAAACACGCGACCGATGATGTTGAGACGACGACAGTCGCATCGTCTTCTCTTCCTCTTCTACTTATTCCTCCTCCTCGTTTCTTTCCTTCTTCTTCCATCGTGTTCAAACGCGCAAGAAGAGGAGGGAAAATGTCCTCTGGACATTGCGAAAATCGATCTGAGCGGGTTAGGAAACGCTTGTAACGCCGACGATCCGGGTACTTTTTTTATATCTCTTTTCTTACATGTTTAAACTTCCATCGCAGAGTTGTGCGCGAAATGCATCACGTTTCTCGGTCAAGCGATCGTAGACGCGGGGTACACGAGGGAAGAATTGAACGCGTTGCCATTAGATACGTGCGCGACGGAGAATCTGTCGACGTTGTTGGCAAACGGAGCGACGATCGATTCGTTTTTGAAAGTTTCAGCCTGCCCGCGAGACGCCTCCATGTACGAGAACGTTACTTTTCCCGAAGAAGAGGGAGATATTGGAAGGGCGGTTCAAAGTGCCTTTGCGCCCGTCGTTGAGAAAGGAGACGCGGTAGATGCGGCAGAAAAGAAGAAGAAAAAGGGTGTTGATATCGTCGGCCTGTCTGTATCAATGGCCGTTATTGTCGTTTGCTTTGCTGGAATTATTCTGTTCGCGCTACATCGAGACAAGAAAAGACAGAAGCTCAACGCCCTGTATGTGCAAAGAAATCACGATGCAGAGAGAAACGTGCCAGTTGCTGCGCGACCAGTTCGCGAAATTCTATCGTTTCGAAACATTACTTGTCAATTCAAAACCAACGGAGGTGGTGGTGGAGGAGGAGGAGGAGCAAAAATATCTGCCGCCCGACGAACCATAATAAGTGGTATATCCGGGATAGTTTGTGAGGGATCTGTGTGTGCAGTTATGGGACCTTCTGGATCTGGAAAGACCACTTTGGTGAAATCTTTAATTTCTGCCTCGGGTTTCCACGTCGACATCGATTTGAACAAAATTAATCTCTCTGGAAACGCTCACTTTGCCGGTAAAAATAGAATTGGCTACGTGCCGCAACATTCCGATTACCTGCTCAAATTCTTGACGACGAGCGAATCAATTTTATACGCAGCTTCTTTGCGCCTTCCGTGGTATGTTTCAAAACAAACGAAGGAGAATAAAGTAAACGCACTTCTTGACGAACTCTGCCTTGTCGACGTGCGAAATACTCGTGTATCTGATTTAAGCGGCGGTCAGCGAAAAAGGCTATCCATCGCGATGGAGATGGTTATTGATAGCGACTTACTCATCCTAGATGAGCCGACGTCTGGCCTCGATTCGAAAACTGCAGATACGATATTGGAACTGCTAAAAAGTATCGCTTCTCGTGGACGTGCCGTATTATGTACTATCCACGCACCATCGGCGAGATCTCTTTGCGAACAAATTGATACTGTTTTGTTACTTTCTTCGACTGGTGATCGTTTACATTTTGGCTCTGTTTCTCTCGATTTATTAGAGTCCTTACAAATGCCGTGTCCAAAAACTTTTTCGTTACCGGAGTGGTTGTTGGAAATAGCGAGCGACGAAAGAATGTCCAAACAACTTCTTCTCAAAACAACAGAATTTCAAGGAAAAGGAGACACAGAACAAGACAGCAGCTCATCGGAAACCAACGAAACTCTTTTTGTCGTTGATAATCAATCCTCGCACGACTTTTACGAAAAAAGCGAGCGCTCGTTCGTGACGGAGCTATCCGTCCTCTGTTGGCGAGAGTTTTTAGAGGTGAAACGGAACATCTCTCGCTTCATTACGGACTCGGTCACCGCTATTTTGGTTGGAATTCTCATCGGCTTGCTCTATTTGGACGTGCAAAAGAATCTTCGCGGCTTCCAAAATCGGATGGGCAGCATATTTTTCGTCCTCTTTTTTTTCGCTCTTTCGAGCGTATCGTGTTGCGATGCCTTTCTCTCGTCGAGAAACGTCTTCCTGCGAGAGAAAAGAGCGGGGTACTACAGAGCCGAAACGTACTATCTTTCAAAGATGATCGTTGAGATAGTCGTTTTGCGTTGGACGTCGGTCGTTCTAACTTCAATAAGTTACTACTGGCTGATGGGCTTACGCGTGGATCCTGGCGCCTTCTTTGTCTTTTTGAGTTTCGCGTTGTTATTTTCAGCGACATCTACGGCATTAATGAGTTTTATCCAGACGCTCTGCGCATCCACGGCGATCGCAACGCTGGTTGGAATAGTTTGCATTCTGCTTTCAAGTCTTTTCGGCGGGTTCCTCATAAATATTCCCACCTTGCCAGGATTTTGTAGATGGATTCGTTGGTTTTCAGCTTTTTTCTACGCGTGGGGCGGAATGCTAGCAAGCGAAATGAACGACGGGAAATACGTGTTCGATGCCGACTTCGATGGGACAGACGTCGCCGTGACTGTGAGCGGGCAAACATATCTAAACGTCGTAGGAGTAGATCCAGCAAATATTGGAAGAGATTTGGTCGCTTTGTGCATCGTAATTGGAGTCTACATGGCTTCTGCGATATTCATGTATCGCCGATTTCAATGAGCGTTTCGAGGCTGGATTTGGGTTCGAGAATACGAGAGATCAAAAAATAAAAAAAGGGAAGGAGAGAGTAAAGAGTAAAGCGTACAGTACACACCATTTCGTTCACGCTAGAATACATACAATTACAATGCGACTATTATTGCAACTTGGCTTCTTCTTCTATTTCTCCATCGCATCTTTCACGAGAGGAGCGAAGGCGCAAACGTTGCTACAGGCGTGCCCGCTCGATATCGAGCGCCTCGATTTCACAGGCATCAACGAAACTTGCAGCGATCCGAACGACCGAAATCTCTGCACCAGTTGCCCGTTAACCATCGTACAGAAAATAGTCGACGGCGGCTACTCCGTCGAGGAAATCAACGCGCTGCCCATCGAGCGATGTTTATTGGAAAATCTTCCACAATTGTTAGAAAACGGAGCAACACTGCTCGCTTTCATTGCGCTTCAAAGCTGCGATTTTACCTCCGGCAACTTGGCCACAGACATTCTGAATAACGTCACGTTCCCGCCTCCATTTCCAGGATTACCCACGGAATGGTTACGAAACGAAACGATGCCTTCGTTATCGCCTTCATCTTCCTCCTCGCCCGACGACGGTGGTGGTGACGACCAACAAGACGACGCTTCAGTTGTTGCGAAAACAAACGGACCTCCTTCTTCAGAAGAAGGAGGAAAAGAAGAGGAGGAAAAACTCTCGTCGCCGTCGTCGTCTGCGAGTTCTTCTTCGACGCGCCGAGTGCTCGTCTCCTGCGTCGTTTCCGTCCTCGTCCTTCTCGCCACGACAACGATGACTTAAAACAATGATGCGAATAAAATATAATACTAATACTTTAATCACTCTTCGTCCGCGTATTTTTTTCTCCTCTTTTTCTCATCTTTCTCTCCTCTGTCTCCTCCGTATCTTCTTCCCCTCATTTTTATTAATATCTCTCTTCTCTCTGCTACTACGAAGAATATGTCAACTTCATCTGGTTTAGTATTACTCTCCTCGCACACCCAAACGACGACGACGAGCGCGCAAAAGCAGCGAAAGAAGATCATCAGTAGCATCTTTAAGGCGAAGAAGAATAAGAACAACCACGCGTGGAGACGACGAGTTGGCCCCGTCTTTGCATTCGCGAAAGAATCATCTGTAGAAGTTGAGTACGCACCAGCCTCATCATCAACGTCAACTTCCTCCTCGTTCTCCTCCTCGTCGTTGAAAAATGCCGGTGTGAAAATTGGTTCATTAGCGGCGTCGTTCATCACGTGCTTGGACGCGCACGCGGCAACTGCGCAGAGTAGTAACCCAGAAATGATCGCTGAAGTTGCCGAAGCGGCGAGCGCGTTGGCGACGTATTCTGTTATTGGACTGACTGTGGCAGCTATCGGCGTCTCCCTCTTCAAATCTTTTGGCTCGTTCGTATTACCCGGACCCAGAGCCTCTGCCTCGCATATTTTAGTCGCGGATGAGTCCTTAGCGGTCTCGTTGAAAGAGCGTTTGTTGGAAGGGCCTCAAAGCACGTTACTGGACCGGTTCGCGAAAGAGGCGTCCGCGTACTCCACGTGCCCTTCAAAATCTAAAGGCGGGGATCTCGGGGAGTTTAAGCCCGGTCAAATGGTTAAAGAATTCGATACGGTGGTGTTTGAAGCGCCTTTGATGGAATTGCAAGGTCCGGTGAAGACGCAATTTGGCTATCACTTGATTTTAGTCACCGACCGAAACGAACCGTCGGCGTAAAAATGCCATCCTGACCGTGACAAAAGAGCTTTAAGTCGCACGCCAAGGACGAGAAGTATTGGATAGTGAAAAGTGAAAACACGCTCCTCAAAACGTATCGACGAATATAGCAGCCGCATAAACATGTATTATTTAAATTATTATTATTATTATCATCTTCCTCCTCCCTTTGTTATTATTGTTGTTTATCCACACACCAGTTTTTTGTTTTTTTTTCTCGAGGCGAAGCGAAGCGAGAAGCGATTTCTAACCGCTAACTGCTGAGCTTTATCTTCTTTTTACGCCTCGAGACGGCCGCTTTTACTCCACAAAAAATTTTTCCACGCGCTAACGGGAACGTGTGCACTACTTACTCGTCGCGATCTGATTCATCGATTGTCGAGCACACATTTGCATCGCAGAGAATATATTTGTCGCAAATACACGTCTTCGATATCGATTCGTACACACTTTTGATCGTTGTTGTTTAAGCGCGCGCTTCATCTTTCCGTTCGGATTGATTATACCACTTTTAAAGCAACGCTTTAACGAGTCACACTTAGGCGTACGCTTAGATAGAAAACAAAAATGCACGGCGTTTGTCTTCAACAAGGGATGACGCGAACGTCGTCGACGGTCAATTTTACTCAAGCGAGTACTTCTTCATCGTCGAGAAAGACAATCGCGATGCCATTTCCGAGATCGCGAGGCAGAGGAGGGAAGGCTTCAACGACGCGCGACGCCGTGGCTGAGCCATCGCAACAAGAACAAACGTTCCAAAGACGACCGGAAGATGTCGTTCGATCGAATGGGAAAGAGGTTGAACTATTCGCCTTAGAAGCGTGCGTGAAAAGACAGGAGAGCGGCCAGTTGGCTCCGAAAGTGAACGTCGTGCCGTCTATATTAGATCCAGCGTTTGAGCGTTGCCGAGAAGTCACCGCAGAGTACGCGAAGACGTTTTATCTAGGAACAAAATTGATGACGCCGGAGAAACAACGGGCAATTTGGGCGATTTACGTCTGGTGCAGACGTACGGACGAGTTAGTAGACGGGCCGAACGCGTCGCACATTACGCCAGAGGCTTTGGATAGATGGGAGGAGCGCTTGGAGAATATTTTTGCCGGGAAACCGATGGACGTTATCGATGCGACGTTGGCGGATACCGTGAGTAAGTTTCCGGTTGATATCCAACCGTTTCGAGATATGGTTGATGGTATGAGAATGGATTTGGTAAAACCACGGTACGAAACGTTCGATGAGTTGTACGAGTATTGCTATCGCGTGGCTGGTACTGTTGGCTTGATGTCCATGCCGATTATGGGCGTGGATGAAAACTATAAAGGCGACTTACAGTCGGTGTATAAAGCGGCGTTATCGTTGGGATTAGCGAACCAGTTGACGAACATTCTCAGAGATGTTGGAGAAGATGCGAGAGAGCGTAATCGCATTTACGTTCCCTTGGAAGATTTGGCTAAGTTTGGCATCACCGAAGGTGAAGTGTTGACGGGATTGGTACAAAACGGGAAAGTGGACGAACGCTGGGTGAAGTTTATGAAGTTTCAAATCGCGAGGGCGCGAGAGTGCTTTGCTTCCGCGGAAGCCGGCGTAAACTGTTTGAATAAAGACGCGAGATGGCCGGTATGGTCCGCGCTGGACGTATACAGAGATATTTTAGATGCCATCGAGGCGAACGGATACGACAACTTCACGCAAAGAGCGTACGTACCAAAGATGCAAAAGTTTGCGATGTTGCCGACAAGTTTCGCAAAGGCGCAACAAGGGCCGACGGAAGAGCAGCAAAAGGGTCGCTGGAACGAGTAATTAACATCTATAAAAGAGAAAGAATGAGAGTGAAATCAATTAGTAAAGCGAGCGTTTTAAGAAAGAATACAAATTACATTTTTTGTGTTTCGAAATTATACAACTATCCTCTAGCTTTTGGCGCCGGTCGTCCAGCTTTGACTTTTGGCTTCCTCGCTTCTAAAAAGTCTTCGATCGAAATCCCTTCGCATTCGTGACACGTGAATCGTTTCGGCGTCTTCGCTTCATCTTCAATGCCCACGCATCTCGTGTGCATCCAAATCTCGCACCGGTCGCACGCAATCATTCGCTCCCCATCGTCGTCGTTCGTTCCACAATGGCAGTTCACGACCCACTGATCGAGTCCGCCTTGGTAACGGTATTCGCTCTCTAAGTCCGCGCCTTCACCCATAACTTCGGCGTGCGCGTACTGCAACGAATTCTTGTTCAATCTCGTCGAGTCTGGAAGGTTTTCGTACCCTTTAATCGCGGTGACTTTGAATTTTGAGAGGATAACGTATAAATCCGCAAACGCTTTCGTCGCTTCTTTTTTCAACTCGCCCAACGTGCACGGAACCGGAAGCAGAACAATCTCTGGCGGTGGCTTAGACTCGACGCCAAGCTTCCGCCGATTCTTACCCATAATTGCACCACCTAAACCAGAGACTTTTGGTCCTGAATTTGATCTATCGATGATCGCAGTAACGAGTACGCGAGTCGGTTTAAGATTTTTGACATTCGCAGGCACGCTCAAGTGCAACAAGTCGTCGATATCTATGTATGTTTTGACAAATTGTTTCGTATCCAACAATACTCGAGCTGCATTTGTGAGATGTGCACCTTTACACGTAACTCTAATCTTATTCCCGATCTGAACTCGTGCTGGTTTGTAGCTTTCCAGACAGTCTCGATAAACCGCTCTCAAATCCTTATCGACGTCGTACGCAGTAAGCTCTGAGATGGCTTTCGCGTTTGGATTCGAACGAATTTGTGGCGTCACCGGAGCTATCGTCGGCAGTTTTTGTTGACTTTTTCGTTCCACTTTCATCGAAGACGGAGGCGCTAACACTGCCGTTGCAGAACGCGTTTCTCTTTGATTTCTTACTGGTTGTTGGCGAGTCGCTCCTCTTGACGTCGTTCCGTTGCGCAGTACGCGAATGTTATTCAATGGAGATTTCCCTACCACAACTGGTTCAACTGGCGCGTTCGCGTATGGGTTCATAAAGTCGAGCGGAGCCGTATAAGTAGGCGAATTTGGCGATATCGTCGAGTTCGGCATCTCCAACTGATACTCTAACTGAGAATTTATCGGGTTATTCCGTCTTCGCACTTTCGCTCTTGCATCCTTCGCTCCGTTTTTACCGTCCATAATGACAGGATGATCCGCAATCGTCTTTAAGACGTGATCCAAAAGTCCCGTATCTCCAACACCTTTCAGACGCGCAAGGTTTCGAACGTCTTGTCTACCTAACCAGAAGCCTTTATTATCCGCCAAAACCATCACGCATGCATTCGCCGCGACATTGACGCGAGCGAGCGTCCATCTCGTCTGCGCCGCCGGATTCGGATTACTCGAGCGACCTCGTTTCCACTCGACCATTGGTTCGGTTGGAAGAGGTGCTTGCTTGACCATAGGCATTTGTTGTTTCTGTTGCTCTTGGTGACCGTTATGCTGTACTATTGAAGTTGGTGATCTGAGCGTTCGCGCAAACGCAGAAGCTAGACCGGTTCCAGCCATTTTTAGTTTCTTCGCCGCCGAAGCAAAGACCGAGTCGTGGTGCACCGTTTCCTCTCGTTTAATTTCTTCTTCTTCTGCTTCTTCTTCTTCTTCTTTTACTGCTACTTCTATGAACTCTTCCTCGTTCTTAATTTCCGGATAAGCGCGTTTCTTGTTGGATCTCGCCCCGCCCCCTGCTCCATTTTTTGTTTCTTGTTGATGATGATGATGATGATGATGATGAGAAGAGTGACGCCGGGGAGTCGTTTGGTTCGTTTGAGGTCTATTCTCGGCAACATCTGAAATTCCGGCCAACACGGCGCCTACGCCGTGCGTTGCTAACGTTTCGAACGGCCTGATGCCTTCTTTTACTTCTCTGCGAATATTTCTTTGCAATCGGAGCAAAGCTTTGACTAAATCGCCTAAAGTTTTTGGAATCTCGAGTTCATCATCTTCTTGCTCCTCATCCTCGTCGCCCGTCTTCTTTTCTGCTTCGAGCGTAAGAATATTGACGTATTTATCGATTAAGTGCACCATTGGATCGTCCTCGCCTCCAGTCATGACAAAATCGCTTCTTAAGTTTTTCAACGGGAACGTTCGAAAATCAGCACCTGCTCGTTTATGCGAAGTCACCGTATTTCCAAAGCTACCTTTACCAAACACGTACCCGTACGTCCCGTACCACGTGTTCCCACTACTCGCGGGGTTCAACAATCGATACTCAACTCCGTATTTCTGCGAAACGTCCTCCACGGAAACCTCTCTCGCTCTCAACGTGTAGCAAATATTCTCCCACAAACCCATCAATTGCGATCCGCTCAACACCATCGATCCCGCCTCTCGTCCGTTGATACGTTTTAAGTGTCCACACCCATTTCCGTGAAGTAATCCGTGCAACAAATGCGTCTGATGATCGACAATCGAACATTCTTTATCGATTTCTCCACACACCGTACACACTCTTTCACCTTTCGGCACGGCGCAGCAACACAACTGACAGACTCTTTTCCCGGCCAACTCTGGTTTTCCTCTCGTTTTAAAATCCGTGTGGACGATGAAGTGCCACTGTTTTTTGTTCACCGGGTGATGATGCCACCCGATACATTTACAGCAATCGCAGTGTATGCATTCTTCGTCTTCTTCGACTTCTGTGGACTCTTCATATATCCGCAAAACTGTCTCGTGCGCCGGTTGGTCTTTCGAAGTCGAAGGCGTCCTCAACACGAGAGTGTACCCCCAAATCCCATCTTCCGTCGCTCGCGCGTCTGGCGTCGCGAGTTTCAGAAACTGTTTAATGTTTAATCGAAACGGACCAAAATATTCCACCTTTCGTTTAATCCAAGGCGTCGGTTCCGCGATATTCACCTTCTTTTTTCTCTCCTCCTCGTCCTCTGTGGTCGTATTCCTAGGCCCCCCACCGCCAGCAGAACTTTGGGTGGTACTTCTCCCGGACCTCATCGAAGCAGCCATAAATCGCTTCCTCTCTCTCTCTCTCTGTGTCTGTGTGTGTGTCCGTGTGTCTCGCGCTCAACCGAGGGTGATGGGTTCCCCCAGCGCCGCCGAGAGGCACGTCGAATTATACTATATCGAACGTCTGCTGCCCTTTTTTTTTCTGGGTGGAAGACAAAAGGGAGAAAAGCGCTCGCCTCTAAAACTCAATTGAGGTTAACAAAAACACAAAATTCAGCAGCAATTCACAAAGATCGGATATCGATTTTCAATCTTCTGTTGTCTCTTCAAATTGAAGGAAAAAGGGAGAGCAGCCAGGGAGTTTGAGAAGAGGAGGGTGTGTTTGCGCGCGTGTTTATGCGACAACAAAGAGCTCTCGTCGCTCTCTCTCTCTTTGATGATGATGATGCAAAAAAGGGCGTGCAATTGATAAGAGAACGCAGAGAGAAGAAAGAGGGTTTAGGGATCACCATTTTTCGACGGCTAATGGTTTTTTGTGTTTCCACGCAACACAAAAAGAGCAGATATGTTGCTTCTTAACCCACCATCCCGGCCTTTTGGAGGAGGACGCGCGGTGATGACGACGATTGGCAACAGCGCCGGTAGTGC
>Ga0129327_10001380_pt1 | contig 14380 bp, 15 predicted proteins | sample CPBDNA_6_FD_111799 | JGI IMG/M metagenome (GOLD analysis project Ga0129327, IMG submission 111799) | Freshwater to marine salinity gradient microbial communities from Chesapeake Bay, USA - CPBay_Spr_31_0.8_DNA | ecosystem: Environmental > Aquatic > Marine > Coastal | place: USA: Chesapeake Bay... | reverse complement strand
TCAATTGAAGATTCTACAACTACTTCTTCTACAGTTTCAACTTCAACTTCTTCTGCAGTAGGAACAGGCTTACCAGCATCGCCTTGACCAGGAATTACTTTCTTGGGCTCAACTGCGCCTTTAGGCTCGTCAGTAGTAGTCTTCTTCAGTTTGTCCTTTTTACCTTCTCCACCTTCAGGTGTTACAGCAGCAGGTACTTCTGAGATACCATCGTCGGAAACGAATTTTTCTTCTACGTTTTCCATTTATTTTCTCCTTTAAATTTGTTTTTAACTTACAAATATGTTTATAATAAACTTTACTTTATTTATTTATAAAAATTTAGTTTCTCAAAGATTGGACGAATGTTTTAAACATTCTTGTTGCCGTCTCTTCATCAATAGTTCTTACCACGCGATTGATTTTTTTCTCAACTTCTTCCTGGATATTTTCGATAGCTTGTTGAGCTCTCCAATTTCCTGAAGCAATATCGTAGTAATACTCTACGTTCTCCATGATACCATTTACGAACGCATTTGGTGCTGAAGGGTCAGTAACAATATCAACAGTAGAAAGATGAAAATCCTTTTGGACTTCCATAACTCCATCTCTACCTGCCTTGACCGAACCAAGACCGCGAGTCGAAACCCCGATCTTTACTCCTTCGTCTAATAGGCTCTTGACGATTTCCCCCATAGGTGTTGATAAGATTTTGGCCTTACCATAAAAATCGTTGCCGTCGCGTCTCATCTCAGTAATAAGATGGGAAACCCGATCCCCATTGATCTGCGGACCATCAGGGTGACCTAGTTCTCCAAGTGCACGCTTAGTTTCAATGAATTCTTTGTTGTATCTATTCATTTCATTTTCTAACGTGGAACTTGGATAAATTCTTCCATTGCGATTTTTTAGATCGCCTTGCATGAAAATTCCTTCAATAAAGTAATTCTTTTTACCGTCTTCTTTAGCTTCGGTAATTACTTCTACGGAATCTTCCCTATATTCTGTTATTAAGTTTAAATTCATAATAGTTTCCTTTATGTGTAGTGAGCAACGCCAACCATTAATACTGAACTGTTGGCGGTTAAGGTATCTGTTGAATCTTTCTTAACAAACGATTGCCCAGAACCAGCAGTAAATGTACCAAGAATATCTCCGCCAGCATTCTTATGAGTAATAAGTATACCTGCAGCAGTTGCGTTAAACAATCTAACGAGAGTTGCTGAACCAATATTATCAGCGGCTGTTACTGCAGCTTCAGTACCTTTAACTTTAATTATACTTGGCATTATATGTTCTCTTTCGCAAATTCGAGGATTTCGTTGTAGCCTGCTTCATCAGCAACCAATACACTATACATTTCTTTTGTATTTGTTTCTGTTAGTTCACTGAACATTTTATTTAAAACAGTTGCATCTTCTTCTGATACTTCCATTACTGTTTCGTTTTGTAATTCAAATGATCCTACTTCAATTGATTCGTATTGCTTTGACGCTTTATACATCTTTGAAGCTGATAGAGGTTTACTGTTAACCATTTGATCGCCTTTAGCATAAGCATATAATGATTTAACATTTGAGAATACTTCAGCTAATTTATTCTGCCACCATTCTTCAGGATCTTGTCCTTCAGTTTTAAGGTAATCTCCAATCTCTTCAGAAGCATAAGTAATGAAGTGTAGCTGTTTCATCATCATAGGAATTTCTTGCTGGGGACTCTCAAGCAATTCTTCCTCTGTTGAAACTTTACTTAACATTTCTTTAAATGTCATTGATAGAGTTTTACCATTACTGTCTTTGATAGTAACTTGTGTTGGTGAAGGTTTAGGCTTATTAATTGGCTTTGCTTCAGGTTCTAAAGAATCCTTGTTATCATCTGCATCAACTTTATCTTCTTTTGTTGTTGCTTTCTTAACAGGTTTCTTTTCTGCTTTAAGCGTACTATCTGAACAACCAGCTTCTTTTATATGGTAACCATTACCGTCACAATGGTCGCAACCTTTACCTTCACACTGAGGGCAAGTTACCTTTTCTTCCATTGAGTCGTCATCTTTCTTGGCTTCTTTCTTTTTATTGACTCCAAGTATTTCAGTAATGGATTTCTTAACGATATCTTTTTCTTCGTTCTTTACGTCGTCAATATCTTTGCCATCACCTGTACCGCGTTGAGGTAGTGTTTGCGCTGTTTTCTTTTTATAAGCCTTATCGTAGTTTTCATCGCCTTTCTGGTCAGCTGGTCTTGCAGCCTCTCCTTTACCAGGTATCTCCCCGCTGAAAACGTGATCAGGCGCAACAGGATGAGGGATTACCTCGATTGTATGTTGATCCTTAAATCGTTTTTCTTCTGGAGCCACTGGTTGGGCAACTTCCGAAACTAGATCTTTAAAATTTTTCATATTTAGTCCCTAATTTAATTTACTCTATACTTTATTTATATTCAGTAAGAATCATCTTCTTCGTGTCCGCCAAGTGCCTTTTCGTCAGATATTTGTTGTTCCATATCTGAAGCTTGTTCTTCGGTCATTTGTAACACGTTTGTCGTAATCCACTGATGAGAGAAATACTTGCCTGTATAATCAGTTATATCTCTGAGAGTATTTAATCGTTCTCTCAAAATCTCAGCTTCCTTCAACTCTTCAAAGTAATTATCCTTAACAAAGTCGTAACGAATATCGTTTCTAATTTCGTTGAACTCCTCAGGTGTTAAAATACCTTTGAGTATCAATTGCTTTTCCAGTACCATACTGAATATCCAAGAAAAGCGATTACGGATCCTTCTAATAAATTTACCAAACTTCAGTTCATCTCGAGTAATCTCAGATGTTCTACCAAAGCTTGCCATGGCCTCCGGCTCTAAACGAGATAAGGGTACTTTCAACGCTTTAAATAATTTTCGTTGAAAATACTCTAAGTTTTCGTTACTGCTCAATCCTGGTGCAGAACCTCCTGCGAGAGTATCAACTTCTGTTGATCTTTCTCCACCACGACGAGGAAACCAAAAATCTTCTGTCATTGTTAACATTTTTCTAGAATCAGTAATTTGTCCTGAATCTGAATTATACTGTAACTTATTCTTATGTCGAGCCATCATATCTCTAAGATATTGCTCTGCCTTGTTCTTTGGCAAGTTACCTACATCTATATAAAAAATTCTTCTTTCCGGTGCTCTTGTTAATGTATAAATTACAACAGCATCTTCTAACATTCTTAACTGGTTTAAAGCTTTACTTGCTGGATGCAAATGAGATAGAACTAAACTATTGTTCTCATTCATCAATCCCGAAGTAACTCGAGCAATAGAATCCTTTGATATTTTAATTCCAGTTGTACTACTGCCACTTGCTCCTGTACTTGTATTCTGAAACCCTGATTCTGAGTACATATAATACTCATTCTTAATCTTCTTAACAGATATTCCTGAATGCGGATCTTTTTGTTTCTTATCAACTTCTCGTATTAACTTTAACTTACGAGGGTCAACGTATCTTAATTCTATTACACCCTTCTTAACATCTTCAGGGTCAATTATAATATGATAGTTTAATCTTCCATCAACATAAAACTTTTGAAACATGTCATACGAGTTATTCGTAAAATCAAATAATGCAAGTACGTTATCAAATTCCTTTACGATAGATTTTTTAATCTTATCTGATAGATCTGTTTCTCCTAACGAGATATCAACAACTCTATCATTCGTATCAACACTAATTGCTTCATTCACAACGTCATCAACTGCCTGACTAATTTCAGGCTGCATTGCCATTGAACGATATTTAGTAATAAGGTCGGATTCCGTTTTAGCGGAACCTTCCATATCTAATATCGTATTATAAAAACCACCAAGAGCATTACCAACGGTAATCGCTCCATCATCATTAGAGGGTTCGGCGAAACTAACTGGTAATGTAGTCTCCTCCTCAGCCCTCTTTATATCAAACCCAAAAATTTTCAAAATATCATCCTATATTATAATTAACTAGTAGGAATTCCGGTGTTACCCTCTACCATCCAAAGATCGTAGCTAAACGTAACATCGAATGTTTGTATCCCATCAGTATCCCAATCCATTGTTTGCGCAGCAACACTGGTAGGGAATAAACCTTCAAACTTGTAAGTACGTAATGGGTCACCACTTTTACTATACTGCGTAATTAGCGCGTTTGATTTATAATCCTGTGGCAAACCACTCAAGTTAGTATCATGTGAAACAATACCATTCATCCAAGCTTCCATTGCATTTCTGACTAAGAAATCTTCGTCGTTAATGATTGTAACTGTCCATTCAGCAAATGTTCTTCCGCCTGCATACTTAATAGCACGACCGAAGTAATTAACTGTGTCAATTGACGCAATAGTACTAGCAGGTAGCTGAGCAGCCTTTGCCATAAATGGAACTTTGAAATCAGCTGTGGAATCAACAGGGTTTAAGATTTGCACTTGGAAAAGATTGCTACGAGCGCCACCGCCAGTTAACTGGGATTTGAACTCATTTATATTAAATGCCATTCTTTTTCTCCTTTATTTAAAATTATTTATTAAGTTAGTGATCCAACAATTTCTTCGAACTCAACACCCGATCTTGTAGCAACAAAGGTTAACTCAATCACATTGATTGAACGTGCAGGCTTAATAAAGATATTAGCCCTGAACTTACCTGAGTCAATTACTGATGGAGTATTAACTGTTGTATCAGAAACAACTCTGAAATCAACGATTCCTCGCTTACCTTGAATGTCTCTTAAGAATGGTTCAACGATTCCTTTGAATTGCGCTTGAGTAAACTCGTCGTTCAATTCAAACAAGAATGATTCTGCAGCATTGGCAATTGCCTTTTCTACTGCAATAAACAATCTTCGAACATTGATACTATCAAAAGCACTGTTGCCGCCTAATCCTGTCTTATCACCGAATAGGACAACTCCTCTTCCTGATTGAGCCATTACTGGGTTAACTTCATTGCTATATAGTTGATCTCTCTGAGCCTTGTTAGGATTAAAGGCAAGTCTGACAACGTTCTTAATAACACCCTTACGGAAACCAGCTGGAGATTCAAAAGGTTCAACTCTTGAAGCAAGACCTGCTATATCACCGTTAAGTGGAGTATATCTATATACATCGTTATATCTGTCGTATCTGTACTTATAACCTGAATCAATTACAGAGTAAGAAGAACTTGGTAATCCATTCTTAAACGCAATTATATTAGCAAGTTTAGCTTCAGATTTACTTTCGTCAACAACATCTGATTTAGCAGGACTGATAAACGCAATTGCATCTTTTCTATATTCTGCAATGTTTGATATCAGATATGTACCTAGGTTACCGGTATCATCAGATTTACCACCAAGTACGAATGAAACATCAATTTCGTTAGATGCCTTAAACAAATCGTAACCAGGTGCAAGATCCGCTAGAGTTGCTAGTGATTCAGATCTTCCGTCTGTACCGACGTTTGAACTTGTAATATCAGTATTACCTGAAACACCCAAGTTAGTACCTAATCTTTCATATGTACTTGCCTGAGCAGAAGCTTCAAAGTGAGCGGTATTCGCTACCTTAACCCACGAAGATTCTTGTTCAATTGCTTCTTTGTAGTAATTTGTTTTACCACTTGGTAGCTTAGCCGTTGGGCTAACTGATACATCGCTGTATAATTCTAATACCGATCCAGCTGTACCACTGATTTTGCCATCTGCATCAAGAACTGCAATATGATAGTTTGCAGCTGCAGGTGCTTTTCCGAATAAATTGCCATAAGCCCATTTTCTTGTAATGGAAAGCTTATTTAAATTAGTTTCAGGCAATAGGTATTTACCACCTAAAGATAATGTATGATGAATTGCAGTAGTCAAAACATTATTAGCTGTTGGCTCTCCCAAGGAATCTCTTGCTTGTTTGGTTACTGTATTAACAACAATTTCTTGATATCCTACTGAATCGTTACCGATAGTAATGATATCACCGCTTTCTATTGTTGTTATTTCGTTTGCTGGTAGGACTTCGAATGCAACATTTGCTGAGTTAAAACTAACTGTTTGAGATGTTGCTTGCTGTGCTGGGCTGCCAGTAATTCTCGTAGTAGGAATTTCTCCTACTGTAATTTCTGTATTGGTAAAGTTGCTACCCTTAACATATGCTATTTCTAATGAATTACCTAATGCACCTGGGTACAAGGCATCGAATGCTCCGTACGTAGTAAATGTTGGGTTAATGTCGTTATTTGCATATCTCTGAATATCGGTTGAAGAAGCAGTGACTGCCCCGTTATCAACTCTTGCTACATATAATGCATTTGCGTATGAAAGGTAATCTGCTCCAACAAAAAATGTTTCATAGTTATCAGCGCCTGGAGTACCAAACCTTGAAACTAATTCATTCTCTGAAGAAACGAGAACTGCTTCACCTACAGGACCCCATCTAAACACACCGGCCATTGCTGCAGGTGGTGTCGCGATGGCAGGAACCGATGCTGATGCGTCCACCTCTCTAACAATTACGGAAGGACTTACGGAAAAAGCCATATTATTCTCCTTTAATATTATCTAATTAAATCTTTTGTTACTAATTAATAGTTATCACAGTTTTATTTATAAAAGTTTCTATATCTAAAAACTACTGCTATCAGTCCGATACGTGATCCACCCCTGTTCGTCAGGGATATCGTCTCCAGTATCTATAAAGCCGAACGGTAATAATTCTTCGTCAAGCTGTTGTTCTGTTTTTTCTTTCAATGCCGCTAAGGTATTGATGTCTGTTAATTCCCTAAAGAATCGTTGGTCTGATAACCATGCAAATAATACCAAGGTCATTACCAAATCATCATTATGACCTGACTCTGCTTCGTATGAATTTGCTTTTTTACTAAATCGTGATAACTCCTGTATTGTGTTATAATCTTGTATTATTAACTGATTTTGTTCAATTAATAGTTTCAATATAGAACAACCTTTTGATTTTACGCTTTTGGTTGTTCGTATTCCATGATCTGATCTCTTCCCTCCAAAATTTGATACTTGTTTCCCGGCTCTGCCGTGGTTTTCAGTAAAGAGAAGATTTTCATAGCCGTAATCCATAAAGAGTATATCGGCAACTTGTTCACCAATATCGTTAATTTCAATTAACACTGCACTCTCATTGTACATCAGCCCTATTCTATATATAACGGAGGCAAAGTCTACCGGACTTATGGTATTATCTTTGTATACACATACTTGTTTGTATGGCATTTCCGTTGTATCAATTATATTAAAAGCAGAATAATCGAGTCCTTTACCTCTCGATACATCAACTACCATTACATATGAACGTTCTTGTTGTACTGCTTCATATTGTGTAATACCTTCAGCCTCATGTAATGGCCTAGACGGCGCAAGTTCTTTGAGTTTGGCACCGCTTATTAGTGTACCTGAGCTTCCTAAGAACTGACAACAGTATTCTTGATTAAATTTTTCGTTATCGAAATCTAACGCTTCGAGAGTTTCATCTTTCCATGCATCATCTCGACCAGGTACATCGTACCACATAACCTCAACGTATTCATAACCGTTTGTACCTTCTTTAGCACCTTTACAGGTTTTCCAAAAATGATTCAATCCATTAGGAGTAGAGGTCATTAATAATTTTGTTGTTTTACCAGATGATATTGTTGGATATACAGAAGCAAAGAATTCATCAAATCCTTCAATAAACGCAACCTCATCGAGATATAGAAAGGATATAGATTTACCACGAATAGCAGAAGATGTTGTAGTACCTGCATAGATCTTACAACCATTCTCTAACGTGATGTTACCTTTATTCCATTCTTCAATACCTTGCTGCATCCACTTAGGTAATGCTTCATAAGCTAACTGAACTCGGCCTAGAACCTCTCGAGCAGCATCTCCTTTGTTTGCCAATATGGCTACAGTCTTGAATTCATTAAAGAGGATGTAGTGTAATATAACGGCTACTGCTGTAGTTGTTTTACCAGCCTGCCTTGATGTTAATACTGCAACTCTTCTTGAGTCAGTAATCTTACGTGTAATATCTTTTTGATAGTCATACATGTCCATTGGAATTAATCCATGGTCAACATGCACAATCTTAATATATTGCTCTGCAAAATAAACTGGGTCATCAGCACACTTCATATACTCTTTAAGCATCTCAGGAGTAAATTCTATCTGTTCTCCAATCTTTTTAAGATATGAGTTGCCTAAGTAGCCACGATCCATTACTTATCTTCGCCTTTAATCATTTTCAGTAAATCAGCCGTTGATACAATAAGGTTATTATTTGTAACGTTTGTACTCTTATCAGCCGAAGGATCTTCTTCTTTAGCGTATCTTCTCTTTGTTGACATCTCAACGTAATCTTTGTTTGCGTCAAGCAATGTTTTCATTAAAGTAGATACAACTTCAAATGCTCGAGGAGATTCAGACTGTTTTGCGATCTCAGTCATTTCTCTAACAGCGTCGTCACCGAGATTAATAATGTTTTCGATATTCGCTTTAGCCAATTCAATATCTTTTAAATTCTCTTTGGCAGTATCACTCATAACAGCTGGTAGGCCGGCTACACTTTCTTGCGGCAAATTCTTTAAAGAATCTACACTTTTCTGCAGTTCCCCGTCCATTGCGACTTCGTTTGTTGAAAAAGAGTTAACTGGTAAGTCAGATACTTTCACATCTAATTTATCCAAACCTTCTTGAGTATCTTGGAGTGGTCTCATATTTAACTTTTGCGCTATAGTATCTTCATTCATGATATTATTTATCCATAACCTTCCAGTCACCATCTTTGTTTACCCAAGCGCAACTTTGACGAAGCATTGATGTACTAAACCGATGATCACGTTTATTAAAGAAAAGTTCAATATCGCGTTTACGACAAATATCCTTTCCTGTAAATTCTTTATCTCTATACTCTTCACCTAAGATACGAACATTAATTGTATACAGTTCAAGTATATCTTCAAGATCTTGTTCTGTTGAATAAGGAATAATTTCGTCAACGTAACTCACCGCTTTAAGTTGACTGTATCTTTCAACAATTGTTTGAATTGGTTGATTCTTTTCTTTAGGACGATCTACAGCAGGATCCATTTGTAATCCTACAATTAAATAATCACATTGTTCTTTTGCTTCTCTTAGCATCTGAACGTGCCCAGCATGAAGCAGGTCAAAGCTGCTACAAGTAAATCCAATCTTCATAATAAATGTTCCTTCTTAACTAGGTTCTGTATCAGAGCTTTGCCCCAAGTATGCCCAGTTGTCGTCAAATTCAATCAAGCTATAATCAATAGTTTGTGTTATATCAGTGGTTGCTACATTATTTGCTGTAGAACCTGGTTGTCCAGTTTGGAATGTTTCAAACTCTGTATCAGTTGGCGTATCAGTTGCCAATCTTGCATCAACAAACTTAATAACTGCCTTATCCTTCTCAGGACCAAAGAACCAACCTTTCATTGTAAAGTTTAATGTATATAGTATACTTCTTCTTTGCGTAAATGCTTCTTCATAAAGATCTTCTGACGCCACGTCATTTAATATGAGAGGGATATCAATTGCTTCTAATCCTGGTATCAGATTCACAGTGCTTGTAAATTCTGGATTAAAGAACGGTAATATTTGTTCTAAACATTTAACCGCGTCTTCGTTATATTTTGCCATGATGTATAAACTGAATCCCATATTATATGGAGTTCCTGAATATACAAATCGTCTGCCGCCGTTATCTACATCTACAGCGGTCTTTCTTAATTTTCTTGTTGGTGCAACTTTTCGTTCTGCGTCATATGTAAAACTATTTAATTCAAAAGCCATACGAGGCAATGTCATTGCGAATGGTTGTCCTGCAGTTGGCTTTCCAAATGCGTCTTGCGTTGCTCCGCCTTGTAATGTAGGATCTTGTTCAAGTCTTGCTAAAATCTTTTGATATGGTCCATAAGAAATAGGTACTATCTGTCTCTGATTAAGAGTCCCATCAGTACTTGTTCTGCGAACTTCTAATTGATTAAAATATGTACCAAATAAAGCAACATATTTGCGAATCGTAGAATTATAAAAATAATTTGCTATTGCCATTAGGTATCACTTATAGATATGTTTTCACTGAAAGGATCTACCTCTGAGAAATCAATAATACCATCGGCTTCTATTTCAAAGTCAAGATTCATTGAGTTATCATCAGTTGCAGCAAGTGCCGACAACGTTGCATTATTTGCATCAACAATTATGTCTGTATTATATGCAGCAAAGTAACCATCAATATTCGTACGACCGGTATTAAACCTTTGATTTGAATATTCTAATAATTCGCATTGCATATCATATACTTGTGTTTGTCCCATTTGATAAAATATGCTTTCATGTTCAACATATTTAATTTCAAACATCTTTTCGTTTAAAGGGAAGTAAATTAAATCGCCTTCTCTTGGTCGAGTGAGTTCAACAACTTCTCGAGTTACGTGTCTTTCAAATGTTCTATTCGCAACTGTAAGCGTTAATGTATCTCTTATTTCTAAACCAAACTTAGATAAGAAATCGCCTTCTCCTTCAAAACCTTCCATACTCTTAACATAAGTTTCAAATTCAAATGTTTCGTTGTATTCTGGAAAGTCATCTTCGTTAAAGATCTTATCTCGACCTTTAATTGCTCTACTAATATAAATGACATCAACACCATAAATCTTAATTGACTCAATAACTAAATCGTCAATTAAAGATTGTTCTTGGACTTGAGCATAATTATTAAAGAATGTATTCGTAGCCATTTAGCTTATCCAATAAATCCATAGGAAAGAGGTTGCAGATTCTGTATTGCTTCTTCCTCCATTATTTTCCTTTCTTCTCTGGCATCAGCAAGTATCTGTTCTCCGTTGAAAGATACTCCGCCAACAAGTTGCATACCTGTAAATTTTGTTAGGTTCGATCCCCACTGTTCTTTAATTAACGCAGATGCGTAATTTTGTAAGAAACGATCACCCCATACATCTGCATATGTTGTTCCGTCAATTACATCATACGCCTCAATAATAATATATTCACCGACAGGCATTGTGTCTGTCCCAGAATCAATCCATAATTTATTTACATGTTTATTATAACGGATCATTGGTTTTCCAACAAGCATTTCTTGTAAGAATTCCATATGTTGCATTGACATAAAATAGTTTGTGATATTATAACCAGTAATGTCTTCGAGATTATTTAGAACAAATTGGTACTGAACATTAAATATGCCACCGCCTGTAGAAATACTTGACTGCATATTAAAGATGCCTGATATACCAAGTATCGTTGTAGGTAAAGTTACATAACCATTATCTTTATCAGTTTGAGTAATTTGGTGTTTAAGATAAACTAACTGACTTCCATTAAAATGATAGTCTCTCCAGAAATCTATAGCTTCATCAACACGGTCGTCTATCTGTTCATCTGACACATTAATATCAATGACAGGTGCGCCTAACTTGCGAAGTACCCAGTCCTTGAATTCTTGTCTTGTTGTTGGTTGTGCCATTTTAATTTACTCTATTGTTTATATTATTTATTTACTATACTATAAGGTTATAATTGTAGTCATACTAAATAGAAAATCTTTTACTTTTGTATCACTTACACCACTTGCCCTTGCCCACAGTTCTCCTACTCCTTGAAATAAGTACGTGCAATTACCAAGTGAACTCCCAGCAATATTTGGCACCTGATTACACACTACAGTTAATCCAGTACCCATGCCACTTGTTAACCATCCACTGTCATAAGTGCCGGTACTTGTAATGGGACCAATATTTCCTCCAGCCGCATTAGTCAAGCTACGCAACGCAGCAATATTGCCACTGGCTGGCTCTGAAACATTGTTAATCGTCAACTTCATTTTTATACCAGTAATATTTCCACTTGTAGTATTATTTGTGTAGATTATTTTTCCTGGATTGCTTCGAGTTAATCCATACCGTGTTATACCAGTCCCGGTGTTAGCAAAAAAAGAACCTCTTGTATATGTGAATCCGTCAGAACCCACCACTTCAGTTTGGTTCAACCAAAATATTTGTGTATATACAGTAGTGCTATTCCATATAACATCTAGTCTTGTTTCTGTAAATCCTTCACCATCAGTAAACTCTGTTTGTCTCCATTCGTAAGCGCCTGTGCTGCCACTATTGGATGTGACACCTCCAGTCTGGTCGTTATATGTTGTTTGCGCATTACTTGTTGAGTTAGGTCCTCTTGCGTAAGCATAGTCAAAGCGAGTAGCACCAGAACCAGTTCCAGTTGCTTGACTATCATCAGTAGCAACTAATCTTAATCCCGCAGTTCCGGTAACATAATAATTTAAACCCCATCTCGTCTTAGCGTTAGCTGAGCTGCCGCCATTAACAACTTGGTTGTGAACAAATCCAGATCCTTCGTTAGAATCGGCAACAAGGTTTGTAATTACATTACTAGTAACACCAGCACTACCACCACCAGTTCCACCTGTTGCGGTTGTTCCTGCTACTGTATTAAATGTATGACTTGGCATTTTTTATTTCCTTTACTTATTATGAACAATGTGTCCATCAACAATATATGTATTATCTCCACCAACACTAAGTGAATATACATCTCTAATTTTTTCTGGTCCCTTGTCGATTGAAGTAACTTCTTCGTCATAATATTCATTTGTTTCAGAATTATATTTCTTTAATATATCTCCTACCGCAAGTTGTGTTAAATTGATGTCTGGGTAAACTGGATTGTCAGTATATTCTCCAAGACATTTCCATCCGTCTGTTGTTAAGAATGGGTGAGTACTTGAAACAAAAGCATCACTTCCGTTTATAGCATAAAAATTATCTTGTAATGGGAAAGTTCTAAATTCTTCAATTTCTTTATGTAAACCATCATTTCCAATAACGTAATGAACTTCTCCATCTTCTTTACTTGACCATTGGTTATAAGCTGAATCTAAAGTCATAATACTAACTGTATTAGTATCAACATTCCACATATATAAGTTAGCTGAACCGAAGAAACATCCAGAACCAAATGCTTGAGCATCAGCCCTAAATCTCCAAGTAGCAACTAGAGAATCTTCGTATCCTGACTTTCTGGCCCAACATTCAATAAGTCTTTCAGTACTGCTGGTAGAACTGCTTGACGGACTGTATGAGGATGCAGTAGTAGACACTGATATTTGTGCACCTGTTCCACTTGATGCTGACGAAACATATCCTGTATCTGATATAATAGTTCCACCTGTTGATTTAAGAACACATCGAGTTGAGTCTGGCGATACTGAGTTTTCTTCCCATATTTCTGTTGATTGTCCAGATGTTCTTGATATAAACGAACCTCCGGTTGTATAATATCCATTAGTAGCTCCGCCTGACCCAAATGGAGTAAAGAATATTTCTGAACCATTCACAGATCTTCTGTGATACTGTATCCTACAACTTGAAGTAGCGGTGATGGGATCTTGTTCTCCATAATTTCCTGAGGTATGTTGGTCCGATATTCCTGTAAGTAGAGTTCCACCTTCTCTCGCAGCTACTGCAGTAGCTCCTGGCCAACCCAATAACGTTCCACCAGAATTAGTACTATATCCGAAAGCGGTTGCTCTGATTTCTGTTGCAGATATCACAGTAAATACCAAATGCCATCTTTGATAATTTGTCCAAGTTGGAGTTGTTCCATTTGCCCAATTCACGTTACTTGAAAACGTTGGAGTATAATCATTTGTGCTAAGGTCTAATAACATTTGAGCAGATTTCCCAGCTGCTACAGATGTTTCAGTAAAAGTAGTATCAGCACTTAATATACAATTCATCATTGGTGTTGAGAAATTTATATTATCATTAGTTGAACTAATTCCATAAGCAGTATTATATGTTTTAATTCTTGCTACATTTCCGGCAACGTTTTTCAATACCCTTGCGTTGTCAATTACTTCATCACCTGCTATTTTAATTGCCATTATTAATCTCCTTTTAACCTTTCAATTGCTGCTAGAAGCTCGGTTAAATTATCATCTTCGTTATCGTGTTCTGGATATTGAATCCATTCTTCCCATACATTACCATCTGCGTCTTCTCTTTCAACTTTTGATGATTTAAATAATCCTGTTAAAGCCATTACTTATGCTCCCCAACTTGTAGCTGTGACTGTGTGAATAATTGCGTCCCAAGATGTTATAACAATAGTCCAATATCTTGCGGTTGTCCAATCAGGTTCTGAATCATTTTCAAAAACCCAAGTTATGCCACTTCCACCAAATGATATATCGTATAACTGGTTAGTGCCGTCAACAAAATATGTAAATTGGTCACCACCTGTAGTACCAGATATTCCTTGTATGACTACATTACCTGCGCTTAGAGTTAAAAACTCTTGATGCTCACCTGCCATAGATGGAGTTAGGTTGCCTGTGCC
>Ga0129327_10001378_pt1 | contig 14390 bp, 16 predicted proteins | sample CPBDNA_6_FD_111799 | JGI IMG/M metagenome (GOLD analysis project Ga0129327, IMG submission 111799) | Freshwater to marine salinity gradient microbial communities from Chesapeake Bay, USA - CPBay_Spr_31_0.8_DNA | ecosystem: Environmental > Aquatic > Marine > Coastal | place: USA: Chesapeake Bay... | reverse complement strand
CCCAATTGCCACCCATGTACTCTGCTTTGAAGAAGGACGGCAAGCCGCTATACGCCTACGCGCGAGCGGGTGAGACCGTTGTGCGTGAGCCTAGACAGATCACGATATTTGACCTTCAGTTGCGTCTGAGTGATGTGCCAGATCAAATCAAATTATCGGTGCGCTGCTCTAAGGGAACGTACATTCGCACGCTCGGTGAGGACATTGGTGAAGCGCTGGGTTGCGGCGCCCACTTGGCGAGCTTGCGGCGTTCACAAACCGGTGGTTTTTCCTTGGAAGCCGTGCGCCCCAATTACCAACCTATTTCTTTGGCTGCCCTTGAAGCGTTACCAGAAGAGGCGCGTCTGTCTGCTCTGTTGCCCGTGGATTGTTTGCTCAGTGATGTGCCAACGGTCACGCTAGAGGCTGCGGAAGCGGGTCGTTTTTTGAGTGGCGTGCGCTTGCGTAAGCCCGATTTGTATGACATCGAGGCGCCTGCCTTGATTGCCGTTTGGGGCGCTGAGCCGCAAGCTTTCTTGGGCTCTGCCCACGTGGCGGGGGGGGAGTTGATTCCGACTCGGTTGTTAAGCCCCGTTGAGGTATCACAGTGCTTGTTGCAAGCTGGTGCGCCGTCGCCCGCCTGCTAATTGTTTATTTTTTGTTTTTAGTGTTTTAGGATTTTCATGACAACGCCTATTCGTAACATCGCCATCATCGCCCACGTTGACCATGGCAAAACCACCATGGTTGACCAGTTGCTGCGTCAATCCGGTACCTTCGCCGACCACGAGAAAGTAGTGGATACCGTGATGGACAACAATGCGATCGAGCGCGAGCGCGGCATTACCATCTTGGCAAAAAACTGTGCCGTGAGCTGGAAAGGCACGCACATCAACATCGTCGATACGCCCGGACACGCGGACTTCGGTGGAGAAGTTGAACGTGCGTTGTCAATGGTCGATGGCGTGGTGCTGTTGATTGATGCGCAAGAGGGCCCCATGCCACAAACGCGCTTTGTGACGAAAAAAGCCTTGGCTCTCGGCCTGCGTCCGATTCTTGTCGTTAACAAAGTAGACAAGCCAGGCGCACGCCCTGACCATGTGGTGAACGAGGCTTTTGACTTGTTCGACAAGTTGGGTGCGACGGATGAGCAACTGGACTTCCCAGTGGTCTATGCCTCAGGTATTAATGGTTGGACGTCTCTGGTTGAAGGCGCTCCTGGTGAGCAGTGGGGCCCCGATATGTCGGCCTTGTTTGATACCGTCTTAAGCCATGTGCCTGCGCAAAGTGGTGACCCGGCAAGCCCGTTGCAGTTGCAGGTGTCTGCGCTCGATTTCTCCACCTTCGTTGGCCGTATTGGTGTGGGTCGTATCTCTGCAGGTACCTTGAAGCCACAGATGGACGTGTTGGTGATGGAAGGCCCAGATGGTAAGACCATTAAAGGGCGCATTAACCAAGTCTTGAAGTTCCACGGCTTGGAGCGCGTTCAAGTTACGGAAGCGGGCCCTGGCGATATTGTGTTGATTAACGGCATTGCCGATATTGGTATCGGCGTGACCATTACCGATCCACAAAGCCCCGCACCGTTGCCGATGTTGACGGTTGATGAGCCGACGTTGACGATGAACTTCTGTGTGAACACCAGCCCTTTGGCGGGGCGTGAAGGCAAGTTTGTTACCAGCCGTCAGTTATGGGATCGCCTTCAAAAAGAGTTGCAGCACAACGTTGCCTTGCGCGTAGCGGAGACCGATGAAGAAGGCATTTTTGAAGTAATGGGTCGCGGTGAATTACACCTCACCATTCTGTTGGAAAATATGCGCCGTGAGGGCTTTGAGCTAGCGGTTTCTAAGCCACGTGTGGTCTTCCGTGATATCGATGGTGAACGTTGTGAGCCAATCGAATTGGTCACCGCTGATATCGAGGAAACGCATCAGGGCGGCGTGATGCAGGCCTTGGGTGAACGCAAAGGCGAGCTCGTGAACATGGAGCCTGATGGCATGGGTCGCGTGCGATTGGAGTACCGTATTCCTGCGCGTGGCCTAATTGGCTTCACCAACGAGTTTTTAAACTTGACGCGTGGTTCTGGCCTCATCTCTAACATCTTTGATGGGTACGAGCCACATAAAGGCGACATTGGTGGCCGTAAAAACGGCGTACTCATCTCTATGGATGACGGTGAGATCTTCACTTACGCTTTGGGTAAATTGGACGACCGTGGTCGCATGTTGGTGAAAGCCAATGACCCGGTATACGAAGGCATGATTGTGGGTATCCACAACCGCGACAACGATTTGGTCGTGAACGCAACACGTACCAAGCAGTTGACCAACTTCCGCGTTAGCGGCAAGGAGGATGCTGTGAAAATTACCCCGCCAATTGCCTTAACTTTGGAGTATGGTGTGGAATTCATCGAGGATGATGAGTTGGTGGAAATTACACCGAAAAGTGTCCGTTTGCGTAAGCGCTTCTTGAAAGAGCACGAGCGTAAGCGAGCGGGTCGAGATACCTCAGGGGGCTAACAGAAAAGGGCGCCAGTGGTGCCCTTTCTTCTTGGAGAAGAAATGACAGTTGTAACGCAAACTTCCCCCTTTGTTGACGCCGCGGTGCGTGGCCGTGTGGGCCTCATTACCTTGCAGCGCCCGAAAGCCTTAAATGCACTGACGCTGGACATGGTGCGTGCACTGACTAGCCACCTAAAGGCTTGGCAAGATGACGCACAGGTGCTGGCCGTGGTTGTACGAGGCACCGATAAAAATGGTCCTTTTGGGCATTTTTGTGCGGGTGGGGATATTCGGTTTTTCCACGATGCTGCTTTGGCTGGCGACTCAGATTTAGACGCTTTCTTTACGGAAGAGTACGCGCTGAATTACCTGATTCACACCTACAAGAAACCTTATATCGCCTTGATGGATGGTGTGGTGATGGGCGGTGGCATGGGCATTGCGCAAGGTGCGAGCCTGCGTGTGGTCACGCCGCACAGCAAGCTGGCGATGCCGGAGACCAATATTGGTTTATTTCCCGATGTGGGCGGGGGCTTCTTCTTAAGTCGCGCGCCTGGGCGCACAGGCGAGTGGTTGGGTTTGACTGGTCAGGTCTTGCAGGCCGGCGATGCATTGGCCCTAGGACTTGCAGATATTTGTGTCGAGCGCGCAAGCCTCAGTATCTTGTGGGATGAGTTGGCGAGCACCCCGTTTGAGACCGGCGAGGCCGTCGCACATTGGGTGGGCGTGAAGGCGTCGCGCGCACCCGAACCTGCGTTTTCTAAGCTGGGTGAGGCGATTGACAGCGTGTTTGCAAAAGATACGGTGGCCGACATCATGGCTGCGCTTCTGGCCTTGGGAGCCGAGGGCAGTGACGGGAGCGAGGTCGCAGAGGTGAGCGCTTGGGCACAACAGACCCACGCGACCTTGTTAACGCGCTCACCATTGATGTTGCATGTGGTGCTCGAGCAAATTCGCCGTGCGCGCAAATTGTCGTTAGCCGATGACCTGCGTATGGAACGAGACATGGTTCATCACTGCTTCTATTTACGGCCGGGCAAGGCGAGCGAGACGGTGGAGGGCGTGCGTGCTTTGGCTGTAGACAAGGACCATCAGCCTAAGTGGAACCCCAGCGCCATTGCGGATGTGCGTCCAGAGTTGGTAGATGCCTTTTTTAAGTCACCTTGGGATGACGCATCGTCGCACCCGTTGGCAGGCCTAGAGGCTGGCGTTTGACGTCTGAGTAGGGGCGGGCCTGGCCAGCTGCTAGCTGCTGGCTACTAGTGCTTGGCCACCACCGACTTAGCGGTTGCGGTCTTTCATAGCCCGCTCGACCTCGCGCTTGCCCTCGCGGTCTTTAATGGTGGAGCGCTTGTCGTGCTCGGCTTTTCCTTTGGCGAGTGCGATTTCACATTTAACGCGTCCGTTCTTCCAATGTAAATTGAGTGGCACCAGCGTGAAGCCGCGTTGCTCGACTTTGCCGACCAAGCGTCGGATCTCGTCCTTTTTCAGCAGCAGCTTCTTAATGCGTGCGGTGTCTGTCCGCACGTGGGTCGATGCGCTGATGAGGGGGTTGATTTGACAGCCAATAATGAACAACTCGCCATCACGAATGACAACGTATCCATCGGTCAGCTGCACCTTGCCTGCGCGTAGCGCCTTCACCTCCCAGCCCTCTAACACCATACCCGCCTCATGCGTCTCCTCGATGGCGTAGTTGTACCGCGCCTTCTTGTTGTCGGCGATGCGCGCTGGCAAGGGCTTTTTTTCTTTGCCCGATGTGTTGTTGGTAGCCATGGTGCCTAGGTTAAAGTTGAGGTCTGCCTAAAATAGGGCAAATGCTGAAAAGCCTTCCATTGTATGAAAACTGTTAGCAAGTCTGTTTTACTCAGCCACAGCCCCGAAGAAATGTACGCTTTGGTAACCGATGTGGCCCGTTATGCCGAATTTTTGCCTTGGTGCGACCGCTCCGAGGTGTTGGCGAGCACCGACCATGAGATGACCGCGAAGGTGGGTATGTCATTGGGTGGTTTACGTCAAAGTTTCACGACGGCCAATCGGCACGAACCCGATCGTGCGGTGCATATGCAGTTGATCGAGGGGCCCTTTTCGCATTTGCAGGGTAGCTGGCAATTTACGCCGTTGGGCGAGACTGACGATGAGGGGCGTGCACGTGCTTGCAAGGTCACGTTTAGCTTGGCATACGCCTTTTCTAGCAAGACGTTGGCAACCCTCGTAGGCCCTGTTTTTGACAAAATTGCAGGTAACTTGGTTGATGCGTTTGTTGCACGAGCCGATGACGTCTACGGTACGAAATCGCTCTGACTCCTATGCACATCGACGTAACCTTTTCCCCAAAAGAGCGCGTGGTGCGCGCGTGCAGTCTAGAGCTTGCGTTGGGCGCAACGTTGGGTGACTGCGTTGCGCAACTGCTTGCCGATCCGCTTTGGAAAGAGGCGGCGCAGTCGGCTCTAGATGGCGACTTGCACCCCTCCATTTGGAATCGACGCGCAAAATTAGACGATGTTTTACGCGATGGCGACCATGTGAATCTGTCGCGCGGGCTGTTGGTTGACCCCATGGTTGCGCGACGTGAGCGCTTCGCGAAGCAGGGCGCGCGCAGCGCTGGCCTCTTTTCTAAGCGGCGGCCCGGGGCTAAACCCGGTTATTGAGCGCCAAGGTGTATACAGCGCAAGCGCGGCGCGGGATTAGAATATTGCTCTTTGGAGCTTTGAAATGCGCTTACTTGGTCCGGCTCTCACGTTCGACGACGTTTTACTGGTTCCCGCTTTCTCCGAAGTACTTCCCAAAGATACGCATCTGACGACCCAGTTCACGCGTGACATCACGCTGAAACTGCCGCTGGTCTCAGCAGCGATGGATACCGTAACGGAGTCTCGCTTGGCCATTGCCTTGGCCCAAGAGGGCGGCATAGGTATCGTCCACAAAAACCTCACAGCGCAAGAGCAAGCCGCACAGGTGGCGAAGGTAAAGCGTTACGAGAGTGGCGTCTTACGTGACCCCGTGGTGATTACCCCCAACTACACCGTACGCCAAGTGATGCAGTTGTCCGAGGAGCTGGGCGTCTCTGGCTTTCCTGTGGTCGAGGCCGGTAGAGTAATCGGGATCGTAACGGGGCGCGACCTCCGCTTTGAGACCCGTTATGACCAAGTCGTGTCCGAGATCATGACACCACAAGATCGTCTGATTACGGTGCCTGAGGGGACAACGCCCGAGCAAGCAAAGGCGCTTTTGAACCGCCATAAGTTGGAGCGTTTGCTGGTGGTGAGCGAGCAGTTTGAGCTTCGCGGGTTGATCACTGTGAAAGACATCACCAAACAACTCAACTTTCCCAATGCGGCGCGCGATGAAGCGGGCAAATTGCGTGTGGGTGCGGCCGTGGGCGTGGGCGAAGGCACCGAAGAACGCGTGGCCGCCTTGGCCGCTGCGGGCGTGGATGCCATTGTGGTGGACACCGCTCATGGACACAGCAAAGGGGTGATCGAGCGCGTGCGCTGGGTCAAGCAAAACTACCCACACATTCAGGCTATCGGCGGCAATATCGCAACCGGCGCAGCCGCATTGGCGTTGGTCGAGGCGGGTGCCGATGGGGTGAAAGTCGGAATTGGTCCTGGCAGTATTTGCACCACCCGTATCGTCGCAGGTGTTGGCGTGCCACAGATTACCGCCATTGATAACGTTGCAGCGGCCTTAAAAGGCACGGGTGTGCCTTTGATTGCTGATGGTGGTGTGCGTTACAGCGGCGATGTCGCCAAAGCCATTTCGGCGGGCGCCAGTACCGTGATGATGGGCGGCATGTTCGCGGGTACGGAAGAGGCTCCTGGAGAGATTGTTCTGTTTCAGGGCCGCTCCTACAAGAGTTACCGCGGGATGGGTAGCATTGGCGCGATGCAGCAGGGCAGTGCGGATCGTTACTTTCAAGAGTCCAGTACGGGCAATCCCAATGCGGATAAGTTGGTGCCCGAGGGCATTGAGGGACGCGTGCCGTACAAAGGGTCAGTCGTGGCCATCTTGTATCAGCTTGCGGGCGGCCTACGCGCCTCTATGGGCTACTGCGGCTGCGCTTCCATAGCGGATATGCAAGAGCGCGCCGAATTTGTGCAAATCACCTCTGCCGGCGTGCGGGAGAGCCATGTGCACGACGTGCAAATCACCAAAGAAGCGCCCAACTATCGCGTCGAGTAAATTGCGCTTAGCGAGAGTCTCCCGTTGCAGATGTAGCACACAAGACATAAGCCTGCGCTGAAGCGTCTCAAAATGATATCGTCTTAGACGGTACAGGAGATGGGTATGGCAGGACGTATGACGGGGCGGGTTGCCCTTATTTCTGGCGCAAGTCGAGGCATTGGCTTATCCATTGCGCAAGCCTATGCGCGCGAGGGCGCACGGCTTTGTTTAATTGCAACGGATCAGGAGCAGCTGACGCAAGCTGCCGCCGCGTTAGACATGGAGGCGCAATCGCTCATGTTCGCCGTGGTCGACGTCCGAGACGCCGATGCTTGCCAGCATATTGTTGACCGTGTTATTGCGCGGTGGGGACAGTTAGATACCTTGGTGAATAACGCGGGGGTATACCGCGCGCGCGCATTTTTAGATTACACGCCCAAAGACTTCCAAGATCTATTAGATGTGAATTTCTTTGGCGTCTTACACCTGACACAAGCCGTGCTTGCGCACATGCTGGAGCGACGCAGTGGGCGCATTGTCAATATCGCGTCAAGCGCTGGAAAGGCGGGATCCCGCAACCAGAGCGCTTATAACGTGAGCAAGCACGCGGTTGTTGGCTTAACTCGCTGCTTGGCCTTAGAGACGGCGACGCAAGGCGTGACGGTGAATGCCATTTGTCCGGGCCTCACGCAAACAGACATGGTTGAGAGTCTCAAGACAGGGGTGGCTGCAAGCGCGGGGGTTTCTCCCGAGCAGTTGATCCAAAGCATCATGACCCGTGTCCCCATGGCGCGTGTGCTCAACGTAGATGAAATTGCCGGCATGGCCGTCTTTCTTGGTTCTGCAGAATCGAGTGGTATGACAGGTCAAGCGATATCGATAGACGGCGGCATGCTCACCGCTTGACCGAGGCGTGGCCGTGCCCACGCTGTTGATTTGTGTCACAAATCAAACAGTGGCACGACAACCCCGTTTTTTTTCCTGATTTCGTGTGTTGTTGTGTAGCTTTGTGAGCGCCTGTGAGAGTTGGCCATTCCTGATCGCTAAATTCAAGCCATTGCTTAGTTTTGTGGATGTCACATCACTTATAAAGGTGCGCGAAATGGCTGATCTTAGAGAAATTAAGGCGGTGAAAACACAGATTCGTTTAGAGAAAGTAGCTCTAGATGCGCAAATTCGCCAAGCTCTTTTGGCTTCGGAAGCCTTGGCAAACCAAGTGCGCGCCATGAACGAGCTGCAGGCGGCGCAAGCGGCGCAAGCGGCGCAAGTGGCGCAAGTGGCGCAAGTGGCGCAAGCCCAGGCCGCAGGCGGTAACGTTGCTAATGGGCGTATGGATCAGTACCTAGGCGACCGAGGTCCTCGCTACAGCGTTGGCGATAACGGGGAGGGTAAAAGGGGCGGCAAGGCCGTTCAGGCGATTTCTCGGTGGCTGACCGGCCTTGGCAAAACTTAACCTCTTTAAATAAATCGACTATCCGAGATCGTCACATGAGTAGCGCACAACAAGCCCTTTTTGATAAATACGGCGGCGTGCCGGTGATTACCGGCCTAGTCGGAACGTTTTACGCCAGTGTCATGGATAGTGAGCGTCTGGCGCCTTACTTTGCAGGCATTGATATGCCGCGGCTCATTGCGCACCAGGTCGCATTTTTTCGCCAGGCGATGGGTAAACCCTCGGAAGAGTTCACCCATCAGCGAATGGCAGATGCCCATCAGCCGCTTCGCGTCACAGAGGCTGACTTTGATGAGGTTGTGAGCATATTAACGGGCGTTTTGGAGGAAGCGGGCGTTGAGCCCGAAGACCTGCTGGCGGTGGTTGGTGCTGTCGCTGCGTATGCCGATGACATTATCGTGCGCTGATCGATCGAAGACTAACGCTACAGCTTACAAGGCACGAGGAGGTGGGTAATGGATGACAAAATCATGGCGCGAATGGCGTTAGCGCAAGTACAAGTAGAGAAAGTGAATCTTGACATCAAGATCAATAAAGCCATCCGATCATCGCAACGGTTGGATGCGCATATTCGAAGCTGGAGCGAAGATGAGGAGGAAGAACGTTATCAGCGGGCGATAAACGCTAATCCAGAACCGCGCTACCAAGTCCGTGAGATCGAGTTTGGAAAGAAAAAAGAGACCCGACGCGCTCCGACCAGAAAAGAAAACGCGACCGTTGCGAGGCTGGCAAGGTTCTTGAGCGGTCGTTAAGGCTGCCTTTGGCGCACAGAACAGTCAAACAAACCTCTCTCCTGCAGAGAAGGAGATAGGTGATGAAAACTAGTGGTCGTTGTTGTTGCGGTCAAATTAAGGTTAGCTTTGAAAGCGAACCGCACGGCTCGATAGGAGCGCAGTATGGGTAGCCAGTCGTGAGGGTGCAAGCACCGTTGACTATTCCCGCCAAGGTCAGGGCATTTTTTCAACCCTTTCTTGCGGACGGTTTACTTGATCTGAGCGGGTCAGGTGCGAACGCAGATGCCTTTTTGTCAGCGCAAGTCATGCTGATCAATGACCTCATTTCTGAAGAGAGGGGGCGGCTGCAGGTATCGAGCGTTCGTCTCAACGAAATGCACAAGTATTTGAAGCGCATTCAGCCTAATGTGTTTGCCCAACTTTTAGCTGAGTTGGTTCGTGACGGCTTAGTCGGAGAAGAGGTTGGGGATGCATTGGCGCTGCGCGTAGAGGAGATTTATCGCGTGAATGCGCCAATCCGTCGCGTAGACCCGTAGTGGGTTGTCTTCGTTTTTTTAAAGTTTCGAATTGAATACGCAGCGTACGCCCTTCCCGGGCTTTCTCGGATACCAAGTACGTTTGGTCTCTGCTCTCATCTAACAGGTGGTGGCCGCGCTTGCTCAGTTGCGCTCTGCATTGACCGTCGCATAGCAGGTCGGGCCGATGCGCTACCAGCCCGGTTGGGTGCACGCGCTTGAATTTTGTGCGGAACCCATGCTATTCCCTACTTGTCAGCAGGTGGGCTAGCCTGTTACATTGCGTTAAAGAGTACTAAATAGCTACTTTTAACATCACGTAAATGACGACGCTCCATGAAAACACCACAGACGCTTCCCTCCGCAGTACGAGCCTTTTATTTAGAGGGAGAGGGCGCAGAAGGGGGACCACTGCTTGATGCAGGTGCCACGGATAGCTTTATTGCAGGGCAGGTGATGCTGGTGAATGACCTGCTGAGTGAGGAGTTAGGTCGGTCGGTGAACTGCATGTCCAAAACGGCGCAAATGCATAAGAGCTTGGCGCAGGTTGAACCGGTTTTGTTTTCTAAGTTGTTAGGTTACTTGGCTGAGCAGCGATTGATGTCGGACACCGTTTGTAGTGCCTTAAGCAGCAAGGTCGTTGAGCCGAACACAAGCCTATCTTTCATCTCAAGAGAACCTTGAGTGATGTGGGTCTTAGGGATTATTTATAAATAAAAATGTGTTAAATTTAGTACTTTGTAACTATATTGACACTTATGAACTTCCCTTACCGCCTCATCCTTGCCTCCGCTGTCGTAGCGGTGTCGTCCATTGCACACGCCGAGAGCGAGCCTGCGGGCGTGTTCTTCGTCTCGCCACCCGAAAACCAGACGGTACAAAGTCCTGTGAAACTGGTGTTTGGCCTGACGGGTAAGCAGATTGGCCCCGTTGGCAACATGAGCCCAGAATTGGGACACCATCACTTCATCATTGACGGAGGCGCGCTTCCCAAGGGGAAATCCATTCCCGCTGATGCTCAAAATCTACATTTCGGAAAAGGGCAGACCGAAACCACCGTGGAGCTCTCACCGGGCCAGCATCAATTAACCTTGCAGTTTGGTAACGGCGCCCATCAATCCTATGGCGATGCAATGAGCAAAACCATTACAGTCACTGTCGCTAAACCGTGATTGATTAATGTTGCGGACCGTCCCTTGCTGCTTCGCCGGCGAGGGATGGTTCCGTTGCAGATAGTTTCATCGCAGGGCAGGTCATGTTGGTCAATGATCTGATTAGCGAGGAGCTTTGCCGACGTGAAGCCAGCCCTGTTTGCAGTGCCCTTAGCCTGATCAGGCCACCGTTGGTGGCTGAGCGGCTTTGATTGGGGCTGTCAGCCATGGTGAAATGCAACGGTTTTTAAGGTGGTGAAACCGTAAAGCGCCTCAAAACCCTTCTCACGGCCATGGCCGCTTGACTTAACGCCACCAAAGGGCAGTTCAACCCCGCCACCTGCGCCGTAGTTGTTGATAAATACCTGCCCGCTACGGACCTGCTTGGCCATCCTAAATTGTCGACTGCCATCGCGCGTCCAGATGCCTGCGACCAGTCCAAACTGTGTTGCATTTGCCTGTTCGACAGCCTGCGCCTCGTCATCAAATGGCATCGCAGAAAGGACAGGGCCGAACACCTCCTCTTGCGCTAACCTATGTTGTAGCGGTACGTCCCGCAAAAGTACGGGTGCCTGAAAGTACCCCGTTACGGGGGCCTCCGCAACGACCTTACCCGTGGCAACCGTAGCGATACCATCGGCTTCGGCTTGCTTTAAAAAGGCCTGAACCCGTTCCAGTTGGCTAGCACGGATCAGGGGGCCAAGATCTAAGTCCATCGCGGGCGCGCCAGCGCGCAAGCCGGAGAAGACGGTCGCTAAGCGCGCCAGCAAGGGCTCATAAATAGACCGCTCAATTAACAGGCGTGATCCGGCCGAGCAGGTCTGCCCGGCATTTTGAACAATGGCGTTCACCACGACCGGGATAGCCGCATCCAAGTCGGCATCGGCGAAGACAATTTGCGGACTCTTTCCGCCCAACTCTAGGGTGACCGGGCAGTGCCTTTGTGCGGCAACTTGCTGAATGAGCGTACCGACGGTCGGGCTCCCGGTGAAACTAATGTGTTCAATGCCAGGGTGCCGCACCAAGGCGTCACCGACCTCATGGCCCAAGCCGCACACGATGTTTAGCGCGCCTGCTGGCAGACCAACCTCGCGACCTAATTGAGCAACACGTAGCAGCGACAGGCATGCATCCTCTGCTGGCTTCACGACGCAGACGTTACCCGCGGCCAATGCGCCGCCGACACAACGTCCAAAAATTTGCATCGGGTAGTTCCATGGAACGATGTGCCCCGTCACGCCGTGCGGTTCACGCCAAGTCAGAACGCTATAGCCGTTTTGGTAGGGAATGGTCTCGCCCATTAATTTGTCCGCTGCGCCGGCATAGAACTCTAGGTAACGGACGAGTGCGTTGGCATCTGCAAGTGCCTGCTTAGTGGGTTTGCCACAGTCTTTTTGCTCCAACGCCGCTAACTCGTCCACATGTGCGTGTACGGCACGTGACCACGCCATTAGCAGTCGGCCCCGTTCGACCGCACTTGTTTTTTGCCAAGAGCCCGTCCAGCAGGCTTGCGCCGCTGATACCGCCTCATCAATGTCACTCGCGTCCGATTGCGGAATAGTGTCGAAGGCGATCCCGAGAGCGGGGTCGATCATATCCAGTGTGCGTCCGCTACGCGACGGTTGATCTTGATTTGCAAGGAAGTTGAGTGCCATAGATCGTCTCAAAAAGTCGTAGCCATCAGCGTAGCGTGTTACGGAAAACGAACTGTCGCACGGGTAACTGCTCGCTTCACGTGATGCCCCCGCGAGGCATTCTTATGCAAACACCCTTGTGAAACTATGGTGACCACTTATAAAATTATTGTGTGTCAGTCAACCGATCGCTTGGTTGTGGTCGCATCCGCTATCAGACTTCATCTGTCGTGGAGTGCGGGCCTTTAGTCGCGTAAATTTGAACTACTGGGAGAGGCTTATGAACACCGATTTAGTAACCATCGAGGTGAGCAACGGCATCGCCGATGTGCGTTTGAATCGCGCAGAGAAATATAACGCGCTAAGTCATGACATGTTCGACGCGATTATTGCGGCCGGCCAATCCTTAGCCAATGCGAGCGATGTGTCCGCTGTGGTGCTCTCCGGTAACGGTCGTGGCTTTTGTGCGGGCTTGGACATGGCGAACTTTGCCTCCATGTCAGACGGCTCTCGTCAATCCCACGCTGATACGAGTTCGTTGTTGGCTAAGGATGGACAAATCGAGAACCGAGCGCAGCGTCCGGCCTTGGTATGGAAACGCCTGCCCATGCCGGTTATCGCTTCATTGCACGGTGTGGTGTTTGGTGGTGGCTGCCAAATTGCCCTTGGCGCGGACATTCGCATCGCGGCTCCGGACATCAAAATGTCCATCATGGAGGTGAAGTGGGGATTGGTGCCAGACATGAGCATGACTCAAACGCTACGGGATCTGATGCCAATGGATTTGGCGAAAGAGCTGACGTTTACGGGGCGCGTGCTCAACGGCCACCAAGCGAAAGATGTGGGTATGGTGACCCGTGTAGCCGATGACCCCTTCGCTGCAGCGATGGCCCTGGCAGAAGAAATCGCGGGCAAAAGCCCTGATGCCGTGCGAGCGAGCAAGTTGCTGTACGAGCGGGCCTGGCATGCAGATGAGCGCACAGGGTTAGCCTTAGAGGCATCGCTGCAGGCGGGTCTGATTGGCACCGCTAATCAAATGGAAGCGGTCAAAGCAAATTTTGAAAAACGTCCACCCATATTCGAACCGGCTGCCGACTTAAGTCACAAGTAGGTCGTTATGCCCTGGGGTATCGAAGCAGAAGAACCGCCGCATCTGTGTGGCCTTGCTTGGTAGCTGGGCGCTACCAGCCTTAACGTCGCGTGCGCGCTAATCGAAAAAGGGCACCGTTTGGGGCGTCCGTGAGTAGGTAAATTAAGCCGTCCTCAGCGACGCGTACATCCCGAATTCTGCCAATCTGACCAACGAGCAAGCGCTCTTCACCAACGACTGCGTCGCCGTCCAGCTCAAGTCTTACCAGTGTTTGTGCACGCAGTGAACCAACGAGTAGGTTGCCTGACCATTCAGGGAATTCTTGGCTATTTACAAACGCCATTCCCGAGGGGGCAATCGAGGGCACCCATATTTTCAAAGCCTGCGCCATGCCGGCCTTGGTTTGACCTTCGCCGATCTTCGTGCCAAGACCATAGTTCGCGCCGTGAGTGACGACTGGCCAGCCGTAGTTTTTGCCCGCGGACATCAGGTTAACCTCATCACCGCCTTGAGGGCCATGTTCGTGGGTCCACAGCTTGCCTGTTTGAGGGTGTAGCGCAGCACCCTGAATGTTGCGGTTACCCAATGTCCATTTTTCTGGCAAAGCGCCTTTTAGTTTCACGAAGGGGTTGTCTTCCGGCACACGGCCATCGTCGTGCAGACGAATGACGGACCCAGCGTGGTCATCCATTTTTTGCGCTCGATCCCTGTCCCCCCGGTCGCCAAGTGTCAGGTACACGAAGCCACGGGTGTCGAACACGATGCGACCACCAAAATGCTGATTCTTACGTGATTTGGGACGCATGCTGAACAAGACCTCTACCGACGTCATCTGTGTGTCTTGTAATTTTCCCCGTGCCAAAGCGGTACCCCAGCCACCGGCCCCTGGTTCGTTGTAAGCCCAATAGATCCAGCCGTTGACTGCATAGTCGGGATGGATCGCAACATCGAATAAGCCACCCTGGCCTGCTGCCTTGATCTTCGGCAAACCTGCAATGGGGGTCGGGTGTAGCTGGAATGATTTTGTGACGAGTCGTAAGCGACCTGCGCGCTCTGTGATCAACATGCGACCGTCCGGCAAGAAGGCCATGGACCATGGGTTCTCAAGACCATCTAGCACTTTATTCACCTGGAATACGTGCTTGGCTGACTGCACTGAGTAGGTG
>Ga0129327_10001369_pt1 | contig 14472 bp, 3 predicted proteins | sample CPBDNA_6_FD_111799 | JGI IMG/M metagenome (GOLD analysis project Ga0129327, IMG submission 111799) | Freshwater to marine salinity gradient microbial communities from Chesapeake Bay, USA - CPBay_Spr_31_0.8_DNA | ecosystem: Environmental > Aquatic > Marine > Coastal | place: USA: Chesapeake Bay... | reverse complement strand
GCGGAACAACAACAACAACAACAACAACAACAACAAACGAAACCTCCACCTCCGACGAAGAAAAAAGGCATCATCGGATCTTTGAAAGACTTGTTGAAGAAGACGCCGCCGCCGAAACCGGAAGAAGAGGCGGACGAAAAAGCTACGACGAAGCCGAAGAAACCGGCAGCGCCTGCCGTCGTGTCTTCTTTAGCCGATATCGAAGCAAAGTTAGCGCAACAAACACAACCGGTTGTTGCTGCTTCTGCGCCGTCCTCTTTGGCGGCCTTAGAAGCAAAGCTCACGCAGCAATCGATATCTCAAGCTTCACCTTCAAGCGGCGGCGGCAGCACTTCGTTACAAGCGCTCGAAGCCAAACTGTTACAATCTTCCGCGGCGCCCGTTCCTCCAACGCCGCCGCCGCAAAAGTCAATGCCTCCGCCGCCCAAACCTCAACAAGAACAAAAGCCAAAGAAAACCGGCTGGGCTCCGGTGGAATCCGTCCAACCCGTCAACGTCATGTCCGGCAAACCATCTTCAAAAGCACCAACGCCTTCCCAACAGCAAAGACCGCCGCCGGTGGTTAAAGACGAAACGCCTCCGCCGCTTCCGTCCAAACCGGTCGAAGCGACGAAAGCGAAACCTTCCTTCGTCCCGAGATCCGCGGCGAGGAAAATCGCCGCGAAACCCAAAGAACAACTGCAGAAACAAAAAGAACAAAAGGAAGAGTTGCACTTGTAATAATAACACTACTAAAAGAGAGAAGAAGAATATCAGAAGTGGCGAGAGAGAGAGAAAAGAGAGAGAGAGAGTCATTAGTCTTGTGTTGTATTAAATTTTCGTACGTTCCAAAAATGAACAAAAGGAGAATCAAAAAAATTCTCATCTTTCGTCAACATTTTCGGCATAAAAAATCTTCAAGATGTCAGCACTGGTGGGAGTATCCTCCTCCTCGTTTGGGGCGATTTTGTCCTCCCCGAGGACGAGCAGAAGAGCACAACACACTAGAAACAACAACAACAACAGCATCATCATTAATGCGACGATGAGTAGCAGCAAAAGCGCGCGTAAATCTACTTTGCGCGGGGAAAAAATGGTGATTACACCGTCGTCATCATCGAGGACGATCTGCGCCGTGAACAAGGCTTTATCCTCCTCCTCTTCCTCCTCCTTTTCCACCAAGCAGAAGATAAGATCGGTGAAAATGAACGCGGGGATGTTTAACAACAACAATGATTCCTCGGGAGGAGACGATGAGTTCAAAAAAATCGTCAACGATATCGTGTACGTGGACCCAGTGGTCGGGGCGAAGCGATTCTCGAATTACTTTTGGGCCTCGGTCGTGACCGCCGGCGCGAGCGGGTTTTTGATCACCGGCGCGAGCGCGTATTTCAAACACAATTTGGTGTTTTTCTTGGACGCTTCGGACATTCAATTCTTTCCGCAAGGATTGGTGATGAGCTTTTACGGTATCGCGGGTTTGTTGTTGGCGACGTATTTATGGTTGACGATCAACTGGAACGTCGGCGCCGGGTATAACGAGTTTAACAAAGAGGAAGGGATTTTTCGAGTGTTTAGGTATGGGTTTCCGGGGAAGAATAGACGGGTGAACTTGTTGACGGATTTGAAAGACGTGACGGCGGTGAGAGTGGAGATCTCTGACGGGATTAACCCGAGACGGGTTGTGTACGTGAAGTGCAAAGGTAAAGGCGATATCCCGTTGACGCGCATCGGCCAACCGTTGACGTTGGCGGAGGTGGAGAGGCAAGCGGCGGAGTTGGCGAAGTTTTTGCAAGTTCCTATTGAAGGGCTTTAAACATATTTTTGAATTCGTTTGATGATTTGGTAATAAATAAGTACTATTGGCACCGAATGTACGCTTTTCTCTAAAATTTACTCGCTGAGTTGGGTCACCAACGCCACTCCTCTTTTAATCCAGTGTTCCGCGGGTTCTTTCGTGGGCATTTTCACGTGCATGACAAAGTTTGTCGAGTGTCCAGTCGTCGCGAGCGTACCTCTTCTTTCTGCCGTTCGATAGCAAGGGCAATCGTACCTCGCGTTTTGCTTAATCTCGTCTGCTTTTCTCGGCTTGAACCAAAATATAGGCGCTTTCGAGTGTAAGACGTTTTTCTCCGATTCAACCAGTTGCATGTTTTCTTCGTCCCACCCGCATCCTTCTAAGAATAGACCGGAGACGTACACTCCAGCTTCGGGTGGTTCGGTAATATCACTCACGTCGCCTTTGATTGGCTCAAAATCGAACGCTATTTCGTCCACGGGGAGTTTGTGTTTGCGGCTATAGTTCTGCAACGCGGCCGTTAAGAACGACTGCGCGAAGAAGAAACCAGAGATCCAAAACACCGCGGGTGGCTTTCCATTCCTATCCCAAGTCTCGAGCATGCTGCAACGCTCCAAGAGGTCGTCAAAGTACGAGGAGAAAGGTTTGAGCGACGGATAACTCACTTTTTTCCAGGCTTCCGGAACGGCGTTGCGCTCGATTGCTTTCTTCGACGCTTCGGACTCGGCTGAGAAAGCTGCGCGTCCGGCGAGAGCGGCTTCAATCTCGTGTAAAGATTTTCGAATGTTGAGCAAAAGCTTGTTATATCGGGACATTTCTTGACACAAAGTTGTTCCGAGAGAATCCGCGTAGGCGTCAGGGAGCTTTTCTCGCGTCTTTTCGACATTAAAATTAGACGGAAGACGGGCGATTGCGTCGTTGATGACTTCTTTTAACGCAGTGTTCGTATCCGCAGCCTCATTTGTGGTGGTACTAGATGAATCTTCTTCGCAGTCATCCTTTTCCTTCGTTGCGTGTTCACCACTTTCTTCTGTCTCGAGATTCTCGTTTGTTTCCTCGCTCGCGCTATCGCCGGACATTTTTAGTAGATCTCGACACATCGCCTCTGCATCCGCGCGATCTTTAGAGACGTCAGCGTTCGCGTGCAAACCAAAAACCTCTGGTTCTGGTAAAGCGGGTAATGCGTCCACGTGTTCGAGAAGCTGCGCGCGACTTGGATTCAAGATGGACGGAGTTGCGTATTTTCCAGAGGCGGATAACGCAAAATTATTCGACGACGCGGCTTCTTCTGAGTAGCACTTTTCAAGAATAGTCGCGAGCAGAATGCGGTCGTTAGCGTCTGTTACTCTGCCTCCATAGTTACATTCACCGGCTAAATAACGTAAAGCCTCGAGAGGTAACTTCGAGACTGCTTTCGATACGAGCGCTTTTTCGTCATCATCGGCAACGGTAGTGGCAGCACCACCAGTAGCTTCGTCTTCGATGCTACCATCCTCTTCATCCTCGTCTTTTTCATCGAGGAACATTTTTAGTTGTCGTGCAGATATCGATAAATCACCGTCGTCGAAGCCATACGGAACGTTCCAACCGATAGGCCCAAACGCTCGTCGTTCTTGAACGTTGGCGTGAAAAAAACACAACGAAAATAACAATCGCTTGAACTCGTTAGGCCTTGCACATTTATCGAAAAAGTCATCATCGCAAAGCGGCTGTACACTTAAAGCGCGTTTCACATTCGCTCGGATCCCTCTGGGCGGCTCGTTGGTCATTTTCACCGCGTTCTGTAAAATCGTCATCGGAAAGTCTTTCGACGGATACGACGTCATCCACAATCTGAACCTATTGTGCGCTTCACCTTCACCAGCGACTAAATCTTCGCATATTTTCTCCAAAGCTTTCATCCACGAAGGTGCTAGATGACAATTCTGTAAAACAACCCAACCGCCGTTTACGCGAGCTTCATCGATGAGCTTCTTTGCCTTGGGGCCTTGGCCTTGACCGAGCGAGATCGATTTCACCGCATCGGCCTCCCCTTTCGACGCCGCAAACTGTAAGAGCTTTGCCATTGGATCTGAACCTGCGGACAAGACAAAGACTAGCGGTGCACGCGGTCCTGCATCTGCGTAACATTTCTCCAAATCGAAAGTTGGAGGCGTTATGAACTGTTCGCCAAGCGTCGCGCCGACATATTTACGAGCAGCCGGGATAAGCTTATCCGGGCGCAAACAACGAATAATACACAAACGACTGAATTCAGAAAGCGTGTCATACGGTTTCGGGAAAGCAGCTTCGTGCGGAGTAGGACTATCATACGCAGCTTTCCACGTTTCTTGCGATTCGATATTGGTTGTATCTAAAATACTTTCACAAATATCCGAAAATCTCGGAAGAAAGGATAAATTAGCAAAATCATTCGCGCGCTTTTCATCGATCCAGTCCACAGTTTGTACGAGTTTTTCTACTAGATTCTTGTCAACTTTTGATCCAATCTGAACGCCCGTGAGTAGAAAGTTCCACTCTTGTCCGTCGAGCATCCCTTCGTCCCGAGAAATGCGCGAACACAGCGAGAACGAGAACAGAAGTTTATCGCATTCAAAGAGCGAGCGGCAGACATTATCGTAGAGACTTTTCGTGAAGTGCGTTCGGATATCTCTCAGTCGAGTATCGACCGAATCTTCGACGGCGGTCTCCTCCACTGATGATGATACTGATGTAGCTTTCTCAAATTTGGAGTTTACGACAGAGGCGATGAATAATCGCGAGAACCATTGCAGCGAGTACTGATACATCGATTCAATCGCAGCCAAATCTGATATGCAGAAAAAGAGTAAAGCTGCGTAAGATCCAGAACTTGAGTACGCAGATCTTGCAGCGTTAATGTCTTTCTCAGTCTCTTCTGCCTCAGCTTGAGCTTGCGTAACGGATTCAGAGACCGACTTGGAGTCTGTAATAATTTTAATCGCACGCTCGTCGTCGAGGATGTTGCCGTCAGAGTTTGATAAAACCTCTAGAATCTGATCTTCCAGCTGTTTCAACTCTCGCGCATTCTTCGCAGATTGCGTAACGAGCTCATCTTTCTGCTTTTCCAGATCCGGGCGTTCTTTTGCAACGACCAAGGCGAGAAGTTGATCGCTCAAACCTTCTCGTGTGATTGCGAAATCGAGCAATGTCACTTTCACCGCCGTCTCCGGTAAATAGTGCGGGTTTCGAAGTTTCGTCGTAATGTAAAGTCTAAAGTCTTCCGAATACTCAACTGTTGCGTCTCCTAATCGCATACACGTCACGCCTCCGCTTTTAAATGTTTGCTTCAAAAGTAAAGGCTCTAGACTTGGATCGAGTTCTTCTCCGACGTTTTCTAGTAATACCGGCGTACCAAACTGAATGGCGTTTTCGAGTTCCCGCATATGCGCTCCATCTTCAGACAGTTTCACGACTCTGAGGTTATTCTTCTTCTCCATATTTTTAATCCAAGCGTTTGCTTGCCCTTGTGGATCAATCATAAGAGGCCAACGTCTCGCATTTTCGATTATGATGGCGTTCTCAATGGAGAATTGATCGTTTGGCAACGCCGCAACTTGCCATTCCCTAATTCTGACGGCATCGCCGAGAATGTCAATCAACTCGCATTTAGTCGAACAGATTATTTTCGATTTATTGAGCTCATGCATCCACATATCATGCATCTCTTGTCTGCAAGACATTGGAAATGCACCCAAGTATGCGATAGTACCGGCGGAAAGGATCGCGTCGCCAACAATATTTTCATACTGTCGACCGAGATCTTCCGCTTTTTTCTTCCAACGAGCGCGCTCGCCGCCTAAACCTGAAATCAAACTCTCGGCGCGTTGTAACTTTACTGCGCACAAATTCGCTTCTGCTTCGAGGTTAGCTTTTTTATCGTTCTGCTTCTTCAACTCTGTCTCCATAGCTTCGAGCTTATCTAATATCGTTTTCAAATCCGCTCTGGTGGCGTTTAATCCCACCATGACTTCATCGTACGCCGCTTCGGCTTCCTTCAACGCTTCTTGCTTCGGGGCGACGATTTTTGCAACTTTATCGTACTTGTCCATTGCACAAACCCATTTGCACAAACCTTCGGCAGCGCTCGACGCATTCGCAGCTTTTTCAGGCGTGAACAACGGGTTCGAGATGTATACTGATCGAATTTTCTGTATGACTTTTATCGGTATGTTATCTTTGTCGTACGATTTAAGCGTTTCCAGGAAATCTTTGTCGTTTAGTAATCCACACGATGGTTTCCAGTAGTCATCGACAGTGCGACCCGTGTCTGGATCTTTTGCCCGAGCTGGTTTGACTTCTAAAATGACACAGACGGCTTCGAGGACGAGTTTAATAATCGCCGGCGGGTTTTTCAACTGTTTCACGTAATTAATATCCGCCGGTTTCAACGTATCCAAGGCGGCAATAGCGTCGTTGAGAATAGGCATGGCCTCTGCTAATATGTTCTCGCATTCTTCTTTCACTCCGTTAGCTTCCCTAGCTTTTTCCGCGGCGACGGCTTCATCGGCTTCGACAATCTTACGTTTCGGCTCGACTACTGTCTCCTTCTCGTTTTGAATTTCTTTCATCATTTCGGCGACTTCAATTGCGGACTCTTTCAGCTTCGGTTGCAGAGCTTCGAGTTCACTTTGCATGCCCGCAACTTGCTCTGCCGAAGATGCGAGCTTTTCCAGACCAACTTCGTATCGTCTCTTCAATCGCATAGTTTCCTCTCTTCGCTTACCCACTAAACTCGCAAACGTGCTCAAAAGTTCGAGATAACTCGTTGGCGTGACGTAATTCTTCCGTCCAGTTCTCGCGTAGTACCGTTCAGATAACTCTGCCACGGACGAGTGCATGATACCACACACACTCGTAAGCGCACTCGCGGCCTCGGGCGAAATACCATCCACGGATTCCCGGAGAATCTTACCGGCGACCGCTTCTAAGGCATCTTCCGGCCACGCTTTGAACCAATCAATAGTGCAGCAATTGACCAACGACGGAAATTGACGCAAACGTTCTCGGAAAGCCTCGCCGGCCGGAGATAAGCACAGAACGACGTGAAGTTTACGGCGACACCTCGATACGAAGTACGCCCACAGCTCCGATTGCGTGGCATCCTCTCCAATTTCTTTCGTGGCATCTTTTCGAACCATTTCTAAAACTTGAGCCTTCTCGTCCGTTGGAAAAGCGTTTGGAATCTCACCGGCGTTGAGTAAGTTGTTGATATCTTCGATGAATGCCTCGTCTTTTATTTGCGCGTCGCTGAATAAGAAGACGACGTCTCGGTTCTCCCCGCCAGACATACGCAGCATATTTTTCAAATCTTCCCTCCATTCGAGCATACCATACGTCTTTGTCATTTCAATTTCTTTCACGAACATTTCTCCACTCGCATGCGCAGCTAGTCTTGCGAGCGATTTGCGTCCCGAACCACCGACGCCAACCAAGAGAGCGTGTCCACCAGGTTGTGCTAAAATGCGGCAAATTCGTGAAATATGCTCCGCGGCGTAAACAAACATGGTAATATTCATAGGCTGTTTTGAATAATGATTGTAATAGTTCAAATGCTCGTCCATGATTGAAACCCAACTATGAGCATCTCCAGAAAGTTCTTCGTAACTTGGAGGAGGTACTTGTAGCTCGAGATTGTTCGCGTCGTCGTCGTCGTCGTCGTCGAATTCATCGCGTATTTTCGGTGGATTTGCATATTTACCAAACGCCAAAAGTTTCGTATCGTTCATATTCAAGTGTGAAAACAAGCCGTCGAAGTTTTCTCGGAAATGTGTTGACACAGCGACCCGCATGGAGTCAACCAGTATTCTTTCATCCGCTACGTCAACTAAGCGATCTCCAAAGACCCTCAATATTTCGTGAGTCCACAGTCTCGTGATTCGAAGTCGGCCAAAATCGCTCTCATTCTCCACTTGCGAGAGCGGTAACATAGTCAAACCCTGCGCGACTCGCGAAAAATCTCGCAAATTGAACGAATAGTGCGATTTCTCCGGCGTAGGAAGTAACTTCTCGAGGCAAGTTTGGTATACGACCAGCGTAGCGCAAACGGCGTCCGGAGCCATGTTGACGATAGAATTATGAAACTCGCAGTTCTGAAAGTGTTGCGATAAAATGGCGTTATAAATTCCTTTCAAAGCCGATTCGTCTACTTCCGGAACTGAAACGAGTGAAAAGTGACGCAAGTACCGCTCCGTCACTGGATTTCTACCTCCACCGGCTGGACCCATCGCGGCGACGAATTGGATATCTTGGAGCGTTACAAACGCGTTGTCTCTACCGTACCAACCTCCGTAATCATGGAATTGTCGAAGAATTTCAATAGGAGGTTGCGCGCCATACGATTCGCGTTGCGGCATATTAACGTCATCGATAAAGAATACGCCCTTAGCACCTGGAATTGGTCCATATACACCTTTTCGCCTCTTATCGAGACGTCCATCCACTTGCGCTTGTGTAGCGTTCGCAGATGTTCTCGCAGAAAACCCAATAGTTGTCGGTTGCCATTTACTCTTATCTAAGGAGCGTAATCTGCGCTGTACGATGGTTGATTTTCCAGTACCCGTGGGGCCGCAGAAGAGTATCGGGTACCCATGCCGCAAAGCGCAATCGAGCAAGTGATCGCACGTAGCCGTTTCTTTCGTTGGAACAATTGTTGCATCAAAAGGAAGGTCTTTTGGAATAATTCGAGCTTGCGCCGGAATAGAGTCAATCCATTTTTGCCACGCAATACCGTGCAAACGTTCAACACCGGCTCCTTTGGGAGCGGAAATTTTGAAATCGTAGACGGTGGCACTTTCATCGCGCCAAAATGTTTCCGGACATGACAGAGAACTGGTTTTGGACGCAATTGCAGATTTTAAGAACGTATCAAATGCTGATCTGCTCTTTGTATCGACACATCCACCAACAGACCACACCAAGGCGAATAGGAACGAGGCGTCAATCGCAGTAATAGGTGGGTTAAGATAACGAGACACGACGCTCGACTCGCTTTCGTCGCTCGCAATTCCAGCCGTGTGCGCAGCGTCGTTACTCACGTCAGAACTATTTTCATATCCTGTGATCAAATCTTTCAGCGTCGCGTCAAATAGGCGCGTAAGCGATGCCGTGAGATTTCCTTCGCCCGCAGGGGAGATCTTCTTCAACTCGCCGACTTTCTCAACCGATGCCGGGAGAAACGTTTCAAATAATGTCGATAGGCGATCGTGCGCTTCGTTTCCGTACATTACACGTGCTTCAGATACCCACGATTTGAATTGCGGCTTCCATCCTACTTCAGCGGGTTCCATGTAAACCATACCGCATCGAGATACCGTCGCCGGACTCGCCACGGCCAAATCGGCAACCTCAAAAATCAAGTTCATCAACCCCGTCATTGCAATAATCTCAGAATTCGGGAGGCATAACTTTTTATTATCGTCTAAAACTGTGTTCATGTTCTCGATCCAAATTGCATCGACGGGACCATCCATAACGAGCCATTTTCTGATGTGGGTTTCGCGCATATTCGCGAGTTTACGGAAGTGTAAACCCAACACCCCCTCTCTCCACTCTTGTGTCACGTTATCTGTTTCACCATAAAGTTGTCCCATCGTGACTGCCTTTGGATTTAAATACGTCGCAATGACCTCTTTCTCATCGTTCAGTCCTTTCTCGTGTAAATCTGTAAGGGCACCAGCTAATACAGCCAACGCTGATGATTTTCCACTCATCGTCTCGCCGACTAGCATCAAACCGTGTCGAACCACAATCATCTCATACAATTGCGTAATCTTGGTCAAAAAATACTCCGTGGGCTGTAAATTCCTCGCAGTACACTGATCAATAACAGCAGCGTGCAGATTTTCGTAATCTGTTTTCGGTAGAACAACCCCGGGGAATAAATCACCGACGATGCCATAAAACAAAGGAACGTCGTGGGCGAGAAATTTACACAAGTTCACGTCGATGATGGCACGTAACGTCAAAACAAATTCACACTCCTCTGGATGCTTTCGCTTCAAATTGCCTGCGGCCCTGAGCACAGCAATGACGGCACGCATGCCATAATCGTAGTGATCCTGAGAAGAAAGCTGTTCTGAACACAAACGATACGTCGCTACAATCTTTCGCGCACACGCTCGCGCGTTAAGATACCCATCAGAATAGAGCAAAATCTCAGAAATCAACGCGTAGTCAGGAACCATCATAGCTACTGTTCGGAAGAGCGCTTTCAAGTTATCTGGAAGTTCGGATCTACCCGCATAACCAGGGTTCATCGTGATGAACACATTGCACGTCGGACGCAACGTAAGTTCTGAACCTTCAAAGAAGAACTTCTTCACGTTATTCTTCACGGCGATTTGAATCTCAAGCACTTGCTGGGCTACAACAGATAGCACTTCCAAATCGATGCGATTGAATTCATCGAAGCACGCCCACGCACCGGACGAAGCTAAACCTTTGAAGAATCGTGCCATCGTTAAATAGTCCAAAGAATCGGAACAGTTGAAAACAACGCACTGTCTTGCCAGCGCTTTTGCGAGATCTTTGGTTGTTTCTGTTTTACCAGTACCAGCTGGACCTTCCGGTGCACCTCCCAAGTTGAGATGAATTGCTCCCATGAGCGTACGATAGCAGCGGTCGGTTAACGGCGTAATCACAAGGCGCGACGAGTTTCCTAGGTATTCGTAACCATATTCGACGGAAGCATTCATCATGCGCAACATCACGGTCTCTTTTCTATCGTACGAACCGTCATCTTTTTGCACTTTCTTCAATTCGTACGTCGCACGCAACTGTGACAACCAGGAAAAATCGCGTTCGGAGGATACGCCATCTTCGGCAAGCTTACGGGCCACGTCTCGATTGTGGACATCCATGACCACCAAAGCAGAGAGCGTTTTACGCTGTAAAGGAGTCAGGTCACCTCTCACTAACTCGATAATCTCTTTCAATTGCCGATCGCACTTCTCCGCGGCTTTCTTCACGCTCCCTGGATTGGATTTTTCGTTTCGTAAAGCTTCGGCGATGTCGCGAGTCCAATAAATCTGCGACCCAAGTAATACCACTTGACCGGGCCATTCCAACACCCATTTTTTCCGCTCCGTGGTCGCATACGCGCGAACTCCAGCAGCGCACTGTTTCTCAACTGCTTCTAACATTGACGTTTCGACTTCGCATAACCATCTTTCGACGGCACCGTTAGCCTTTGCCGGTTCTATAAACGTGTTGAACGGCACTTCTTCGCCTTCGACAGAATTCATGGCAACAATATATTCTCGATCGTCTTCTTCATTTTTTTCAAAAGTCACGGAATCTATACCTTCGAAGCACTTTCTCAAATGCGGTTGCACTCTGCGTGGATCTTTTGTTTCACTCAATATCTCGAGCATCTCGTCGTTCGAGAGAAAGAAGAAGCGCGGGAATGCGATGCGCTTCAACTCCAGGTAGGATTGTAAACCTCGCTGAATTTCATCGAGTAACGTGTTTGCGGCTTCCAAACTTTGTAATCGCGTTTCATCTCTGCCGCATTGTATCGCCGACGGATTCTTTGCGGTTGCATCCACGACGTTACGGTACATCTGATCCACAGACTTGAACTTTTCCCCTTCTACGGGCATCTGCTTCACGATATCTTCAGAGGCAAAAATTGGCTCCAAGTATTGCCAAGTCGCTTGACACGATCCCCACTGATCGAGCGTATCTTGTAAACGCTGCAGGGTCTCGCTCCAAACTACTGCGCGGTCGCCGAACGGCTGCGAAAATGGAGACGCGCGAATGGATTGGGTCTTCACGAGTTGATCGTCCAGAAGCGCCTGAGCGTCTTCCGTTCCGCCGAGGACGCACGTGCCAGTATCCTTGTATGGCGTACACACGAAATCTATACCATCCCAATCTTTCTCCATTTTTATTAAAGCGGACTCTAGCGCATTTTCCTTCGAAGCGCGCGCGACGATATCGCGGATAACATCGATTTTTGATTGTAAACCAGCTTCCAGAGCTTTCTCCAAGGTAAGCGTGGAAGAGGAGCTATTTTTTGTCTCAGATAACGTCTCTGTTGACGTAGGCGAATCTGACGACAACTCAGATGATATAAACTTATCTTCCGTGGTATCGTCCAATGCCAGTACAGGTTGGTTGTCATCTACTACGTTGAGTAATTCTCGAATATCTTTCCAATGCCGTTCTTTCAACGCGTCGCTCGATAACGTTTCAAGCGCCGGTAACGTTGCCTCGAAGTTTTGAACGCACTTATCCAAACGTGACACTACTTCATCGCGTTTGTCTTTCCTCATGCGTTTCAACTTTCCTAATTGTACCTTTGTCTTTTCAATCTTTTCGAGAACACTATCTACGTTAACGTCTACGATGGCAGAATGCATCCATTCTGTGGAAATGGATTGGAACGTATTCAATTGTTCCCATGCGGTTTCTCTTATTGTCAATTCGCGATTGGCGTCGTCGAGCGCTCGGAAATTAAACGCACTCGATACATTCGAAGCAATATTCTCCCCCTCCACACCGTCTCTCGCATCGGACTCAACCGAGGATAACGAGTAAGTTTCGGCGTACGACTTCAAAGCGGCGGCGCGATCTCGCATACCGTCTAATCGCATTCTCGTTTCTTTCAACGATTCAATCACCACAGAGGGAAGAATACACTCGTTCATAACCTCTTCACCAGTAGGTCCTCCTGGTAGTTGCTCAAAAATTTCTTCGCCACTCTTCTCTAAACGTTCGGATTCTGACTTTAAAATCGCGATATTTGCTTCGTCGCGTGTATCCAAGTAGGTTTTCGCGTCTTCCAACGCCTTGCCATGTTCCTCTACAGCGACGCGCAAATCATCAAGTTTAACCTGATCGTGCGCCGGAATCTTCACCGAATGCGTTGATGCGAGTGAATACATCGTTTCAATCGAAACAGACTCCATTTCGAACGAACGAACATTTTCTGCTGCTTTCACCACAGTTCGTTTATAGCGAACGCTTTCGTCAAGCGCCCCCGACGCCACTTTTGCTGATTCGTCATTTCTAGTGTCTATTGCGCCATCTTCCGCGTTCATACTAACTTGGCCGCCTGTCTCGTCATCTTTTTTGACGTCTTGTTCACAGTGACCTTCGTCACTTTCTTCTCGTCCAGTCTTGGGATAGTCTCGCAACATCTCCGTGGACGCTTCCAACGTGCTAAGCAAGGCTACCGTTTTTGCTTTTGCTGTTGTAATTAATCTCTCCTTCACTTTAATCGCAGCTTCGGTACAGATTGGCGTCACAATTTTTTTAATTTTAGAAGTGTCGACGCGCAGCGATCCTATTTGGCGCGATTTCTCGATAGAATCGATATCAGCAGTCCATGCGGCGACAATCGAAAGCGCAGAAGTAAAGTCCTCCGTCGACGGTGGCTTATTTTTGCCTTCTACTTTCACGAGTTCTCGAGTCGGATTCGTTTCGCCAAAATCATATATCGCGCGAGCGTTCATAAATTGCGTCAACGCGCAATACTCGATGGCTTTATCGAAATCTTCGCGTAATCTACTCCGCGCCTTTTCCATCGCTTCGTGCGCTCGCGCGCTCTCTTTAGCTATCTTCGACGCCGAAAACGTTTGCGCGAGAAAGGGTACGTCTGCATCCGCTGGAAGCGAAGTTGCAGTGGCGCTCAAAATTCTCGGCACAGAATTCACGAGTTGTAACGAATGTGAGCGCGAAGACTTCTCAATATTCTCCAACAGCGCATCAAACTCTGGCGTCAACGCGGTGGTGACGCCGGCAATCGCCGGGAACAAAGCTTCTACAACAAACACGCCGTCATTGTTATTCTCGTCCGCTTGTACCGTATTGATTTCATTAAAAACCGTTTCTGATACTTTGATGACGCTTTCTGCGAGTTGCGAATTGACGACTAAATCGCAAAATCTTGTAAAATGACCCAGTCGATCCTTCTCCCTTTCGAGTATTTTCCGCGTTTTCTCGCGCTTTCGCATTTTCGAAGCTTCCTCGGCGAGTGAAGTGGAAGAAGACAGTGACGGCGCCGGTGCCATCAGTAATGCCGACGCAGAAAATTCTTCTTCTACTTCTTTTGTGATACATTCTTCCTCTTTTACCATCCTCTCGTCGCTCTCCTCGTCTCCATCACCTTCTTCTTCCTCCTCCTTTTCGACGGAATCTGTTTCCATACCGCCGCTGCCTAACATTGCGCAACTTCTCACGACCGATGCGTTCACTCTGTTCGCTACCCTCGTCGCCTCTTCTACTTTCAAATCAATTACAGGTTGCACAACTTTGACTCTGTGCGTATCGCAATGCGTCTTAAACGCCTCTGCGGTATACGCAAAACCATCTCGTTTCGGCACGAACGACGTTTCGTCAATCGCGCTCGCAATCGCAAACAACTTTTGCATCGCCGGCGCAAACCTCTCCGACGCCACGAACGCTCTCTTCTCAATCTGCATCCTTGTCCTCTCAAACAATCTTCTTCTCACTTCCGCTCTCCAAATCCGTATCGCCTTTCTCTCCCTATACCTCGCGTACGTCGACAAACATCGCATGGCGCGTACCAAATGCTTCTCTCGCATCCACTCGGACAACGCGTAACATTTACTCGCCGACCCATCCGCCGGGTGGTGCACCACCGCCGTCGCGGAAACGATAAACAAATCCTCTTTCGACGAAGACGCATTGAAGAACCCTCTCTTCTCTTC
>Ga0129327_10001368_pt1 | contig 14473 bp, 14 predicted proteins | sample CPBDNA_6_FD_111799 | JGI IMG/M metagenome (GOLD analysis project Ga0129327, IMG submission 111799) | Freshwater to marine salinity gradient microbial communities from Chesapeake Bay, USA - CPBay_Spr_31_0.8_DNA | ecosystem: Environmental > Aquatic > Marine > Coastal | place: USA: Chesapeake Bay... | reverse complement strand
TGCCGCCTTTTCCGCGTCGGGCCAGGGCGGTTGCTGGTGCGCCTCCAGAGTGCGCCAATGGTCCAGGCCCTCCACCACACCCGCGGCGGGAGCGACAACATGCTCAGAAGATTCCACCACGAAACACTTGTCCTTTACGGTTGTGGGCCAGCCGCTAGCCTAGCCGAGTGCTTAGGCGCTGGCGTTGCGAATAGTCGACGCATACACGTCGTCATATTCCTGGGATCCCAGCGCGTGCATCTCATGGATGATTTCATCCGTGATGGAGCGCAACACGAAACGATCCCCCTCCATACCCTGAAAACGGCTGAAATCAAGCGGAGCGCCGATGACGACCCCCACCCGATGAACTTTGGGGAGGGAAGAACCCAGAGGCATCACTTTATCCGTGTCGATCATGACGGTCGGAATTACGGGCACACCTGCTTCGAGAACCATTCGCGCAACCCCCGTGCGGCCTCGATAGAGGCGACCATCCGGCGACCGAGTCCCTTCGGGATAGATCGCCAACACTTTTCCCTCCGCCAAGACCGCCAGTCCGGCTTGGAGGGAAGCCTCAGAGGCTTTCCCTCCTGAGCGGTCAATGGGGAGCTGGCCAGAGGAGGTCATGAAGAAACGAATCAACCACCCTTTGAGACCTTTCCCGGTGAAGTAATCGCTCTTGGCCAAAAAAGCCATTTGTCGATCCACCATCATGGGCAGAAACAGAGAATCCACGAGGGACAGGTGGTTGGAAACAACAATGGCTGGCCCGCTGCGCGGAATGTTCTCAAGTCCCGTCACCCACGGCCTAAACACCGTGGTCAACAAGGGGCCTATCACCCAGTGCTTCATCAACCAGTAAAACATGACCTTCAGTGTATTGCGCCCGACCGGGCAATTTCGGCGGCCCCGACCACGCCAGCGGTGTTCCCCAGCGCCGCGCCAGTGATGCGCGGACTGGGTCTTTTGCCAAAAGGCCCATAGTTTCGGTCAAACGAGGCCCTAATGGGAGCTAACAGCAGCTCTTTTGCAGCCGCCACCCCCCCGCCGATAACGATGACTTCGGGATCCAAAACGGCCACCAGAGAAGCGATGCCGCGGCCGAGGTAGTCCCCCACCCCTTCGAGAGCTTGGTGGGCAAGGGAGTTGCCTTCTTTCAAGAGTGCCATCAATTCTGCTCCTGATACATCCCTACTCAGAAGCGTTCCAGCGTCTCGAACCAGCGCCGTGCCGGAGGCATACTGCTCCAGGCACCCCTTCGCGCCACAGCCACACGCCCGCCCGGAAGGTTCGACCACGATGTGTCCCAATTCGGCCCCCACGCCATAGCCGCCAATGAGGAGTGACCCCCGATCGATAATGGCCCCACCCACCCCGGTTCCAATGGTCAGCATCACCATCGACTGCGCTCCCTGAGCGGCACCGTGACGATACTCAGCCCACCCCGCAGCGTTTGCATCATTTTCCAGCGCGACGGGCCGAGATAGGGCGGTTTCTAATCGCTCTCGAAGGGGGAAATCAGACCAGGCGATGTTGGGTGAAAGATATACCCGGTCACGGTCGCGATCTAAAAAAGCTGCCACAGCCACGCCCACGGTCTCAATCACCTCGTGTTGGTCAAGCTCCAAGACCAGCTCTGCCACGGTCGAAATGATGGCCTCTGGTTGGTCTCGCGGGGTGGGCCGAGAGATAAGGTCCTCCACCCCACCGGATGGGTCAACCCTCCCGGCAGCAATCTTGGTGCCACCAATGTCAATCCCGATTGCCTCCACAACTCCAGTTTATTGGCCCACCCGGCGGCTCCCCGCATCTGCGGCGGACAATTAGCTCTAGAGTGGGAGACATTATTCAGAGGTACCAAAGGAGTTACCGTGAAAGAGTTCAGCACCCCCGCCGTTGTCCCCGCCGACCCCCAGGCAAACGCGACCCAACTGCTCGTAGACCGGGTCGCTCTCGACCCGACCGGCCTTCTCTTTGCGCTCCCCGCCGAAGACGGGGGTTGGACCGACCTCACCACCTCTCAATTCCACATTCAAGTGGTCGCCCTGGCAAAAGGCTTCATGGCCGCCGGTATCAAGGCCGGCGACAAAGTCGGGTTCATGTGCAAAACCCGTTACGAGTGGACGTTAGTTGACTTCGCGTTGTGGTTCGCAGGCGCCGTCATGGTCCCTATCTATGAAACTTCCGCACCCAGTCAGGTTCAGTACACACTGGAAGATTCCGAAGCGCTAGCGGTAATTGTCGAAACGGCCGAGCACTTCCAACGTTTTGATGAAATTGCCGGCGATGTGCCCGCCGTCACAAACGTGTGGCAGATGCACCTGGGCGACTTGGAAAAGCTTGTCGCCAAGGGCGACAAAGTAACCGATGAAGAGTTGGAAAAGCGACGAACCACTGCCAAGGGAAAAGACCTCGCCACCTTGATTTACACCTCGGGTTCCACCGGACAACCCAAAGGTTGCATGCTGACCCACTCCAACTTTGTCGAACTGACGCGCAACTCCGCGGTTGCCATGAAGGAAGTGGTCGGGCCAGGCTCCACCTCCCTTCTCTTCATCACGACGGCCCACATCTTCGCGCGTTTCATTTCCGTGTTAGCGGTTCACACGGGAACCAGAATCGGCCACCAAGCCGATACCAAACAGCTACTGCCCTCCCTGGGGTCTTTCCAACCAACCTTCCTGCTGGCCGTGCCGCGGGTTTTTGAAAAGGTCTTTAATTCTGCAGAGCAGAAAGCCGAACTCGGTGGCAAAGGAAAAATCTTCCGGATTGCCGCTGACACCGCGGTGGAATATTCCCAGGCACTCGATGCGGGCTCGGTTCCTTTTGCGCTGAAACTCAAATTCCAGCTCTTTGATCGCCTGGTCTACAGCAAACTCAAGAAGGCGATGGGTGGAAAGGTTGCTTACGCGGTGTCTGGTTCTGCGCCACTGAGTACGCGCTTGGGGCACTTTTACCGGACCCTTGGAATCAAAATCCTCGAGGGCTACGGTTTGACAGAAACCACGGCACCGGCGACGGAGAACCTGGTGACGAAGTTTAAGATCGGCACCTGTGGCCCCGCACTACCGGGGGTATCCATCCGCACCGACGGCGACGACGAAGTCCAGGTCAAAGGTATCAACGTCTTTGATGGTTACTGGAAGAACGAGGCCGCCACCCAGGAATCCTTCACCAAAGATGGCTGGTTCCGCACCGGTGACATCGGCAGCATCGATGATGATGGTTATCTCACGATTACGGGTCGAAAGAAGGAGATTATTGTGACCGCCGGAGGCAAGAACGTTGCCCCCAACTACCTGGAGGACCCGATTCGATCCAATCCGATTGTCGGACAGGTCGTTGTGGCGGGGGATCAAAAGCCCTTCATTTCCGCACTCGTTACCCTCGATTCGGAAATGATTGATGCCTGGCTGGCAAACAATGGTGTGAGTGAAAAAATCAGCCTCCAGGAGGCAACCACCCACCCGGCGGTGCTTGCAGAAGTTCAAAGGGCCATCGACGGGGCCAACTCTCGGGTCTCACGGGCCGAATCGGTGCGAAAGTTTGTCATTCTTCCCACCGAATTCACCGAAGAGTCGGGACACCTCACGCCCAAGATGAGCATCAAGCGCGCCGAAATCTTGCGTGACTTTGGGACAGAGTTGGAGCAGATGTATTCCGATTCCCCCGAAACTCAGGGAATCTCCATCAGTTCCTAACGAAACCAGTCCGATCCCCGGATGGCCCGAAGGGCTTTCTTTTTGTGCTCCGGAGTGAGGCCTTGAAAATAGAGGGCGCCCGCAAGGTGGTCTAGTTCATGCTGGAGCGCCTGCGCCATCAGCCCTTCGCCTTCCACCTCCAGGAGCTCTCCCTCCAGTGTGTATCCGGACACGATTGCGTGAGGGTAACGCTCCCGGGGAAAGGTTAACCCTGGAACGGACAGGCACCCCTCAGAAACCTCTTCCCTCTCCCCCCACACTTTCACTAGTTCGGGGTTGAGGAGATAGCCGATTTCGCCATCGATGTTGTAACTAAAAGCAGAAAGCCCCACGCCAATCTGGTTGGCTGCTAACCCGGCGCGACCGGGGAGCGCAACCGTATCGAGGAGGTCAGTCACCAGCTCCCGTGCGCGGACACTCTTCGGGTCGAGAGGATCCGTGGCCGAGGCCAGGATGGGATCCCCAAAAAGCCGGATGGCACGCACCGCCATGATCAGGCTTCAGTGCGCTCGCGCATTCCCTCCACCACTAAAGCAGCGAGCTCCCTGGCTGCTGCACGGGTGTAGGGGCTGAGGCGAGACCAATCGATGACGGATCCCGCTGCGAGGAAGGGGTCGTAGGGAATTCTCACAACTGCGCGAGCTCGCGAGGCAAAGTGTCTTTCGATTTCATCCAGCTTCACGACATTGGTGCCTTGGGTGCCAGTGTTGAGTGCCACCACCGCGTTCTTCGCCAAGTCCCCGTATCCATTGGCTTCCAGCCAGGTCAGGGTTTCTGACGCCAAGCGGGCCTCGTCAACACTGCCTCCGGAGACCACGACTAAACCATTTGCCCGCTCGAGAGTGGGGCGCATGACTGAGTGAACGACACCTGTTCCACAGTCTGTGAGCACTACAGAGTAAAACCTGCCGGCTTGGTCCGCCACCACGTTGTAATCGTTTTCGTCAAAGGCTTCTGACAACAAGGGATCGGTATCGGAGGCGAGAATGTGCAGCCGAGTTTTATCCTTAGACACCAGTCCCGCAAAGTCTGTAAACGATTGAATTTCCGCAGCTAGTTTTACCACATCCCGGACGGTCGCCCCGGAAGCTCTAGGAACACGCTCGGCAAGAGTTCCGCGGTCTGGGTTGGCGTCGATACCAAGCACCCGGTCCTCTCGAACGGAAGCCATCGCCATGCCCAGCAAGGTTGTCACTGTGGTTTTTCCCACGCCGCCTTTTCTTGTCAGGATTGGCACATACTTTGCCCCCCGCTCGAATGGGATGCCAATCCGCGCATCCATTTCTTTGCGATCGCGGACAGCGCGGGAATCGCCAAGGTTGACCAAGTGAAAAGACATTTCATAGACGCTGCGTTGCAAGAACCCTTCCGGAACTTGACGGTACCGACCAGTGGTGTCAATGAGTCGGTCATCGGTCAACATCGCTGATGACTCTGGCGAAGATCCGCGATTCTCGGGGCGGCGTTGATAGAGGTCATCGTTGTTCGAGAGTTCGGCGGAAACACTGATTGTTTCCGTCTCCTCTCCAGACACCGCTGAGGGGTCAACCGTCGCATCGTGAAGTTCAATATTGTCCCCGGCCCCTATTTGTTCGGGCACTTCGGGGGAAGATTTTGATGCGGGGCGTTTAGCCATTCAAAGTCCTTCTCTTGGAACAACTAGCCTACGCCATGGCGTCCGACCTGACCTTAGTTTTAGCTCACCCTAGGCGATGACCACCAACAAGTCGCCGGCTTCCACCTGCTGGGTCACGGGAATGGCCACCCGCACAATCGTGCCGCTGGCGGCAGCGCTGATGCCCGCTTCCATCTTCATCGCTTCAATGGTGGCGACGATGTCGCCTTCGGAAACGGTGTCGCCCTCCTTTGCCGCGAGGGTAACGATCCCTGAGAACGGTGCCGCCACATGCTGGGGGTTGCCCGGATCCGCTTTTTCTGCCGTTGCCACCGTCACTGTGATGGACTCATCCTTAATGCTGACGGGCCTAACTTGCCCATTCAGTGCCACCATCACCGTGCGGATTCCGTGGTCATCAGGTTCTGAAATAGTGTCCAGAGACACGTAGAGGCTCACTCCCGGTTCGACTTCGATGACTGTTTCTTCGCCCAATCGAAGCCCATAGAGGTAATCCTTCGTGGAGATAACGGAAACATCTCCGAAGTTCTCCCGGACATCAAGGAAATCCCGTGTGGGACCGGGGAACAGCAACTCATTTAGCAGTGCTTGGCGGTCCGGGCCAGGAAGCGCTAGTCGGTCGAGGTGATCCCTAGAGAGCGCTTCCTCTGTAATCGCATACTTTTTTCCAGCCAAAATTTTGGTTCGGAACGGTTCCGGCCAGCCCCCTGGCAAGTCCCCCAGCTCACCGGCCATGAAACCCACTACGGAATCGGGAACATCGAAGGCGCCAGGATTCGCTTCGAACTCGTCCGGATCGACGTCCATGGCGACCAGGTGCAAAGCGAGGTCTCCCACCACTTTGCTCGAGGGCGTGACCTTTGTGGGTCGGCCGAGCATTGTGCTGGCGCGGGCATACCAGTCTTCGATTTCTTCAAATCGATCTGCAAGACCCAGCGCAATAGCTTGCTGGCGGAGATTGGAGAGTTGGCCGCCGGGAATCTCATGATGATACACGCGACCGGTGGGGCCCGGTAGCCCCGATTCAAACGGGGCATACACCTTGCGAACCGCTTCCCAATAAGGCTCCAAAGCTGAGACGGCCTGGAGGTCCAGACCGGTATCCCGCTCGGTATGTGCAAGAGCGGCTACCAGAGCGGACAAGGGCGGCTGGCTCGTTGTTCCCGCCATAGGTGCGCTTGCGGCATCCACGGCGTCCACCCCTGCTCGGGAGGCGGCCATCAGAGTCGCGAGCTGGCCACCCGCCGTGTCGTGGGTGTGGAGGTGGATGGGAACCTCAAATCGCTCCCGCAGCGCCGTCACCAGGCTGAACGCGGCCTCGGATCGTAATAATCCCGCCATGTCTTTAATGGCCAGGATGTGCGCGCCGGCTTCGACAATCTTTTCGGCAAGCGTGAGGTAGTAGTCCAGCGTGTACAGGTCTTCAGCTGGATCAAGGAGGTTGCCGCTGTAACACAGGCCCACCTCTGCAAGGGAGGATCCTGTTCCCAGTACCGCGTCAATTGCGGGTCGCATATTGCTGACATCGTTCAGGGCATCAAAAATTCGGAAAATATCGACACCGGTGTCACTCGCTTCTTGGACGAATGCATCCGTCACTTGAGTGGGATAGGGCGTGTAACCAACCGTGTTTCTGCCGCGCAACAGCATCTGAAGGGTGATGTTGGGCACACCTGCGCGCAAGGCGGCCAGGCGCTCCCACGGGTCTTCACCGAGGAACCGCAGGGCCACATCGTAGGTGGCCCCACCCCACGCTTCGAGCGAGAGTAGTTGGGGGGTGAGATGGGAGACCGCGGGTAAGACATCGACCAAATCTTTGGTTCGAACGCGTGTTGCCAACAGGGACTGGTGAGCGTCTCGAAAAGTGGTATCCGTAACAGCGAGTGGCTTTTGGGAGCGCAAGGCTGCCGCAAAAGCTGCTGGCCCCACGCGATCAAGCAGCTGTTTGGAGCCCTCTTGGGCGGGGGTGTCAGGAACCTCAGGAAGCTTGACCCGAGGGTCAATGACGCCGTGACCCGAGCCGTGAGGCTGATTCACGGTGACATCGCCCAACCAGGTAATGAGTTTGGTCCCACGGTCTTTACTGGGCTTTGACGTCAACAGATGTGGGCGTTCCTCGATGAACGAGGTGGAAAGGTCACCCGCGAGGAACGAAGGGTCCTCCACTACTGCTTGGAGAAAAGGAATGTTGGTGGACACTCCTCGAATCCGGAATTCAGCCAGACCCCGCCTGGCTCTGGCCACTGCGGCGGGGAAATCCCGGCCGCGGGTCGTCATTTTGGCTAGCATCGAGTCAAAATAGGGCGATATCTGCGCACCCTGGCTAACCGTTCCACCGTCTAAGCGAATACCCGCCCCACCAGGCGAACGGTAGGTCGTGATTTTACCGGTGTCTGGCCGGAAGTCAGCGGCGGGATCCTCTGTCGTAATCCGACACTGCAGGGCAAAACCGCGAGGAACCAGGTTGTCCTGAACCAAACCCATGTCTTTCAGGGTTTCCCCCGCCGCAATCCGAAATTGGGTGTGGACAAGGTCGACATCGGTGATTTCTTCTGTCACCGTGTGCTCCACTTGGATGCGAGGGTTCATTTCGATGAAGACGTGCTTTCCCGCTCGCTCCCCCGCAGTGTCAACGAGGAATTCCACCGTCCCCGCGTTTTGGTAGCCAATGGATTGGGCAAACGCGACCGCATCCTTCAAAATTGCCTCTCGCACCCCCTCGTCGAGGTTCGGCGCCGGAGCAATTTCAATGACCTTCTGGTGTCGACGCTGGACCGAGCAATCGCGCTCAAATAGGTGAAGGGTGTTGCCTCCCGCATCGGCGATGATCTGGACCTCGATATGGCGAGGACGCACAACAGCTTGCTCTAAAAACATCCGCCCATCACCAAAGGCGGATTCGGCCTCACGCATGGCGGACTCGAGGGCTTCTCGCAAATCCTCGGGCTTTTCTACCCGCCGCATCCCTCGACCCCCACCGCCGGCAACAGCTTTGGCGAACACAGGGAAGCCGATTTCCGTCGCTTGTGCGACAAGTTCATCAAGATTGGTCGTTGCTTCTGTAGAAGCCAGAACCGGAACCCCCGCGGAACGGGCGTAATCCTTGGCTGTGACTTTATTCCCGGCCATATCCAGCACGCTCGCGGGAGGGCCAATGAAAACGATTCCTGCTTCCTCACAAGCACGCGCTAGATCGGGGTTCTCGCTCAGAAATCCATAGCCCGGATAGATGGCATCCGCGCCCGATTCCTGCGCCACCCGCATGATTTCCTCAATCGTCAAGTAGGCCCGAAGAGGGTGCCCCCTCTCGCCAATCTGATAGGCCTCGTCTGCCTTCATCCGGTGCAGAGAAAAACGGTCTTCATAGGGGAACACAGCCACAGTCCTCATGCCCAGCTCGACGGCCGCCCGAAACGCTCGAATAGCGATTTCTCCGCGATTGGCAACGAGAATTTTTGAGAACACGAGATTAATGCCTTTCCTGCGCGGAAAACACGCGGCGCCTTAGATAACGTGCCCTTAGCTTACCGAGGCTAAACTAAAGCAAATGCTAGTGACTAGCCTCAGTTCCCTCAAAGGTGGCGTCGGAAAGACGACCGTGACCCTCGGGCTTGCCTCTGCAGCCTTTGCCCAAGGTTTGCGCACGCTCGTGGTCGATATGGACCCCCAATCGGATGCCAGCACCGGTATGGATGTGACGATTGGTCGCCATCTCAACATCTCTCACCTCCTGGCTAATCCGCGCGCGTCCCAGGTGAGAAACGCAATCGTCCCCAGTGGCTGGAGCCGCACCTACAAAGGGAAAGTCGATGTCTTGCTCGGCTCACCTGCAGCGATGGCGTTTGATGAGCCAACTCTGACGAAGAAGCAAATTTGGCGGGTGGAAGAAATTTTGGCTGCTGTCGAGAATGACTATGACATCGTCCTCATCGATTGCCCGCCTTCACTCAATGGCCTCACCCGCATGGCGTGGACGGCTAGTGATCGGGTTGCCATCGTGACAGAACCCAGCCTGTTCTCCGTTGCCGCCACCCAACGGGCCTTCCGAGCGATTGATGAACTGCGGCGAGGCGTGTCCCCCCGGCTTCGACCATTAGGGGTTGTTGTTAATCGCGTTCGCCCTCAATCCATCGAGCACCAGTACCGAATTGATGAATTGAAGCAAATGTTTGGGCCATTGGTGATGGAGCCGGAACTCCCTGAGCGCGTGGCACTGCAACAAGCTCAAGGAGCAGCGAGCCCCCTCCACGTGTGGCCGGGGGAAAGTGCGGAAGAGATGGCGTTGAACTTCAACATGATTCTTGAGCGGATTTTTCTGACCGTCCAGGTTTCCAAACCAGAGAGTGCTCAGCCCGCGCGTTGATTGCGACGAGCAGCCAGTTCGTCCCTGGGGTCTTGCCCAGCAGTAGTGGCTTTCACGGACACCAGCGATGACTCAACTTCGCGCAAGACTTTGCCCACAGCAATGCCAAAAACACCCTGGCCCTGGGAAACCAGGTCGATAACCTCATCATCGGAGGTGCACAGGTAGACACTTGCGCCGTCACTCATAAGTGTGGTTTCGGCCAAATCGCTAATTCCCGAGAGTCGAAGCTGGTCCACCGCAATCCGAATCTGCTGGAGTGAGATGCCGGTATCGAGAAGGCGTTTCACGAGCTTCAGCACCAAGATGTCGCGAAAGCCGTAGAGACGCTGAGAGCCAGAACCCTGGGCAAGCTGCACGGTGGGCGCTACCAAGTTGGTGCGAGCCCAGTAATCGAGCTGCCGATAGGTGATCCCCGCTGCAGTAGCGGCAATGTTTCCCCGGTAACCCTGCTCTTGCTCGATGATCGGCATGCCGTCAGTGAACAGCAAATCCTTGGCGTAACGCTCGCTGGCACTCTTCGAGGAATCCATCTTTCACCCAACCCTAATTCTCTACTTGACCCTGAAGGGTGCGCCCTACGTTACTCGCCCGAACGCAAATCACCGGGACCGCTACCGGCGCACTCTCCGGCGTGTCGACCCAAGCGGTGTTAAGACTCTAGTCGCTCCAAAGCTTCCTTGGTCAGGACTCCCCGCACTGTCGTCAAAACCTCCGACAGCTCAGCGGCTTTGTCACGAAATTCGATCTTCGATATTGCCTGTGATCCTTTTGAGGAAGCCTTGACAGCCTGGGAAACCAGTCCGATTTCGCGCTCAACGGCTAACCGCATGCCTCGGAGATGCCGAGGCTCAATCCCAAATTTCGACGCCTCCACGACAGACTTCAAGACCACGAGATCTTGGGTAACGTAGAGTTTTTTTGCCTCAATCAGACCCGATGCCACCGCAGCATCGAGAACACTCGCCAGCGCACCAGATTGATCCAGCATGTCTTTGCGCGTGTATTTTTCTCTGTCGTTGAGAGCCACCGCACGGTTGGCTTTTTGGCCATTAGGCAGAGTGGGATTCTTTCCTGCGTCCACTTCATCAAGGTAATCCTTGATTACCCGAAGGGGCAGATAATGATCGCGTTGGACCGTCAGCACAAAACGCAGGCGCTCCACATCCGCGGGGCTGTAAGTCCGGTAGCCGGCCGGCGTCCGCTCGGGGGAAACTAAATGGCGGTCTTCCAAAAATCGGAGCTTCGAGGGAGACAGGTCACGAAACTCTGGTGTCAACTTGGCGAGTACCTGCCCAATGGACAGAAGGGTTAATCTGGGTGCGCCGGCAACCTGACGCCTGGCAGAAGAGCTCACGATGATGCTCCTGCCGCGTCCAAATCAAAGCGGGAGGCGTAGAAAGTCATGCGGAATTTCCCTACCTGCACTTCTGCGCCATCGAGCAACAGGGCTTGATCCACCAGAACACCATCAAAATAAGTGCCGTTGAGCGAGCCCATGTCTTTGACCTCAAAGGATGTGTGGTGGCGCACAAATTCTGCGTGGCGCCTCGACACAGTGACGTCGTCGAGAAAAATATCTGCTTCGGGATGGCGTCCCGCAACCGTTGAATCCTGGTCGAGCAAAAAACGTGCTCCTGCGTTGGGGCCCTTGCGGACAATGAGAAGCGCTGAACCCAGCGGAAGAGCCGCGATAATTTCCTGTTCTTCTAGCGAAACACCCGACTCAAGACCTTGAAGCTTTTGCTGGAAATCAGGACCGAACTTGACCGTTGGGTCAGGAATCCCCAACTGGTCGGAACCGTTCGGTTTTTCGCTCATCAGACTCCTTTGAAGACACGCCCACACTACCCGAACTTTCTGAACCCTGACGCTTTGCCTTTCGCGCTACAGCGATTGCATCAAAGAGGTAAGAGAAACCGACCACCCAATAGAGCACAACAACAGCCACCGCGAGCACCCAGGCCACCGTGTTGGTGGCGGCTCCTATCGGTTCAAATACAGCCCCGAGGAAAAAGAGAGGCAACACAAAAAGCATTCCAAATGTTGCTACCTTTCCCCACCACTTCACGGGCAAAGTGGCAGCTCCGTAGCGGGACATCACCAGGCCGCCCACACCCAACAGGGCATCACGCAACATCACCGCGGCCACGAACCACCACGGCACGACATCTTGGATGGCAAGTGCAATCACCGTCGCGGCAATAAACAACCGGTCGGCAAAAGGGTCGAGAAATTGACCCAGGCGCGTGATCTGGTTCATGGCCCTAGCGATCATTCCATCGACAAAATCAGTCAATACGGCGGCCAATAGAAGAATAAAAGCCGCGAGTAGTTGGTCATTGATCACCAACACCAAAAAAACAGGAATAGACATGAGGCGAACCACACTGATCACATTGGCAAGGGTGAAGATTCGAGAACTCACCTGCTGCACTTGGACCATAGACCCAGTGTAGGAGCGGGGAGGAAACTTTCAGCACTTTCCCAGCGCCGTGGCGCCGTCAATACCCTCCCGCTAACTGTTGAGGTCTATCGTGGAGGAATGTCCTGTATACGCTTCAACACCACGGCTCAACGAGAACAGCTGGCACAAGCGGTTTCCCGGGCGGACGGTGACGGGCCCGTTGCGGCCTTCCTTTCCCCCGCCATTACGGAGAGCAAAATCGCGCGCATTCGGGTGATGGCTCTGGACCCCAATCCAAAAATTCGAGAGAGTGCAGCGCTCTCGTATCACGCCCCCCTCGAAGTTTATGAAGCCCTAGCAGTAGACCCCAACGAGGGCGTACGGACGTGTCTCGCCCGAAACGCTCAAGCGCCCTGCGACGTATTGCGGACCCTCGCCCGAGACTCCTCCGACACGGTCCGGGGGTTTGTCGCCATCAATTACTCCGTGCCCGAGGACGCGATGGCGCTCCTCTCAGAGGACAAAAGCCCGACCGTTCAAAAACTTGTTGCTTGGAAATCTGCCCTCACCGAGGATGCGGAGCTCATCAGCGCCTAGGTGCCCGCTTGGTGCACCCGCGCCGGCAACACAGTGGCAAGCGCTACGAGAACTTTGTACCGAAGGCTCGGTATCACCACAGCTTTTCCCAACTCCACCCCTCGCAATGAGGCTCGAACGACGTCGGAGGCTTTCAGCCACATAATTTCGGGAAAAATGTCCGTTTTCATCTCCATCCGCTGGTGGAACTCGGTCCTGGTAAAACCCGGGGCTACCGCACTTACGTGGATTCCTTGGCGGCGATGAGTGGCATGAAGGGAGCGCGCAATGCTCAACCCCCAGGCCTTGTGAGCGGAGTACGTTCCCCTCGCCAGGTAGCCGGCGACACTCGAGACCATCACAATGCGGCCTTCGCCGCGGTCGATCATTCCCGGCAAGGCGGCTTTCATTAATTCCATGGGTGCCGTGACATGAACCGCCAGGTGATCTCTTTCCTGCTGGGAGTCACTGGAGGCTAGGGTGCCGTGGATACCGTAACCGGCGTTATTCACCAAGACCCGAATGGGATGTGTGTGAGAGGCCAATCGCTTCCCCACCCGCTTCACGTCGCCGGAGGAATGCAAATCCGCAACCAGGATTTCACAGACAGCACCACCCGCCCGGAGGCGTGTGGCAGCCATCTCCAGGCGAGCGTTGTCTCTACCGACCAAGACGAGGGAATGGCCGCTCTGTGCGAGTTGGGCCGCGTACTCGGCTCCTAGTCCGCTGCCCGCTCCAGTAATCAGAGCCCAGGGAGAAGAAGTCATCCCCCGAGTGTAAGAGAGCGGACGGTGCTAGGGGCAATATCTGCCAATAGCTCGGTCACGCGCGCTTTGATCTCGTCTCGGATACGCCGGATGGCATCGATCCCTTGCCCCGCGGGATCCTCCAATACCCAGTCTTCGTAGCGTTTGCCGGGGAATATCGGGCACGCATCGCCGCACCCCATGGTGATCACCACATCAGAGTCCCGAACGGTTTCCGTGTCCAATAATTCGGGGGTGTTGTGGGTGATATCGATGCCCTCCTCCGCCATCGCAGTCACCGCACCCGGGTTGATCGAATCTGCGGGGGCCGACCCGGCAGAAAATACCCTTACCCGGTCACCAGCCAGGTGTTGCAGATATCCTGCCGCCATTTGGGACCGACCAGCATTATGAACACACACAAAGAGAACAGTAGGAACACTCATCGCCACACTCCTTTATTTATCCCTACGATAAAGGGCCGCGGTTAACACGGGGTAACCAGAACCTTTCCACCAGCACCACCGAAACCACCAGCAGCACGCCAGCAATCGTTCCAAGCGAAACGCCCGCGAGGTTTTCCCCCGGCCCCAAAAGTTCTCGACCCTCGCCCTGCCATGGCCATAAGGCGCGAAGGGACCCAGCCATCAGTCCCGTCATGATGGCGAGTGTGATGGCGCGGTGATTTTCTAGGAGATACTGCAGCGCTCTGACGAACAGCGCGAGCCCTGCGAGCGCCCCCAGAACAAACACTGCCAGATATCCAACGTTGCGATCGTTTACCGCCTCGATGGTGGGTTGGTATAGGCCCATCACCGTCAAAAGGAACGACCCGGAGACTCCCGGAAGCACCAGAGCACACATAGCGAGGGCAGCAGCGGGCGCAATCTCCCAGAAAGAAGGGTCCGGGTTGTTGAGGGGTCCCATACCGGTGAAGACCACCATGAGCGTCGCGGCAGCCAGTGCGGCGAGGCTCAAGCGGGTATTCCATGAACCGACCATTCGCCAAGGGATCCACAGCGAGGCAAGAATCAAGCCGGCAAAGACACCCCGCGTTTCCTC
>Ga0129327_10001365_pt1 | contig 14505 bp, 8 predicted proteins | sample CPBDNA_6_FD_111799 | JGI IMG/M metagenome (GOLD analysis project Ga0129327, IMG submission 111799) | Freshwater to marine salinity gradient microbial communities from Chesapeake Bay, USA - CPBay_Spr_31_0.8_DNA | ecosystem: Environmental > Aquatic > Marine > Coastal | place: USA: Chesapeake Bay... | reverse complement strand
CTTATTGACTCACCAGGTATACGGGAGTTCGCGCTCAGCCATCTGAGTCAGGATAAGATTATCAATGGCTTTATCGATTTCAGACCCTATCTGGGTAACTGTAAGTTTCGCGACTGCCAGCACAACAAAGAATTGGGCTGTGCACTACTGCAGGCCGTGGCGGATAAAAAGGTACTGCCTACGCGAATGAGTAATTACCGACAGATTATTCTCAGCCAGCAGGACAGGTAGGGCGCGCCCGGTCGCCAAAAGGTGCTAAAATTCCCAGCTGTTAAAATGCTTTGAAAATACCATGACCAATCTTCCACGCCTGATCGAGCCAGATGAGCTAGAGGCTCATTTGGATAAAGACAATCTGATTATTGTCGATCTCTGCAATCCCTCTCTGTATCAACACAAACATGTGCCTGGTGCAGTGCATTTGTCTGGCAGCCATCTGCTGGCTGGAGTGCCCCCGGTTCCCGGTGCCTGCCCCAGCATTGAACAGCTTAAGAGCCTAATAAATCACCTGGGCATAGATGCCAGCAAACAGATAGTAGTCTACGACGATGAGGGCGGCGGCTGGGCCGGTCGACTGGCCTGGACTCTGGACTTGCTGGGCCTGCCCAACTGGTCCTACCTAAATGGTGGCATAGTTCCCTGGATTAAAGAGGGTTTTGTCACCGAAGCTGGCACTGTGCAACCCCAGAGTAATAACACCGAGATCAGCTTTGCCAAACCAGAAGTAAGAATTGAGGTAGAACAGATCCTGGCTTCCTTGGATGACCCCAACTTTGCCATTTGGGATGCCCGAAGCCCAGGCGAATACAGCGGCAGCATGGTGCGCGCTGCCCGCGGAGGCCATATACCCGGAGCCATTAATCTGGAGTGGACAGAACTGATGGACCAGGACAGAAACCTGCGCCTACGCAATGATGCCCAACAGATTTTAGATGCGGCGGGGCTCAGCATTGATCGGCGTATAGCTACTCATTGTCAGAGCCATCACCGCTCCAGTTTCACCTATATGGTGGCGCGCATCCTCGGCTATCAGCACATAAGCGGCTATGATGGCTCCTGGGCCGAATGGGGTAATCTCGACGAAACGCCCATCGAACAGGGCTTTTAATAACAATCAGAATTAATCAGTATTGAGCAGAGTAACTATGAACCAGAGTGCAGAAATCTTTGTCGCGCTGCAGCGACTACTTCCCAAGCATGGGTTATCGCGTCTGATTGCGAGGGCCGCTGAATCCGAGCGCCCCTGGCTAAAAGATTTTCTGATTAACCGCGCCATAGATGCATTTGATATAGATATGCAGGAGGCTATCACGGATGACCTGGATTACTACCCTAACTTTAATAGCTTCTTTACCAGAGAACTCAAGCCTGGGGTCCGGCCTATAGCCAGAGCTAAACGCAGCCTGGTATCGCCTGCCGACGGCGCCATTAGTCAGGCTGGTGCAATCAATGAAAACCGAATACTTCAGGCCAAGGGAATCCATTATTCTGTCAGCCGCCTACTGGGCAATTCAGAGACCGCCAAAGCTTACGAAAACGGTAGCTTCGCCACCATTTACCTATCGCCAAAAGATTATCACCGCGTGCATATGCCCGCGGCGGGCAAGCTGCTCAGCAGCCGCTATATTCCCGGCGAATTATTCTCTGTTAACGATAGCACTGCCCAGGCTCTGCCGGGACTGTTTGCCCGCAACGAAAGACTGGTGTGCGAGTTTGAGTCCATTGAACTGGGGCGCTTCTCGGTTATCTTTGTTGGCGCCATGCTGGTAGCTGGCATTGAAACTGTCTGGGGAGGCTTTGAGCAACCAGGTCCGGGAGCCGTCAGAGAAAAAGACCATAGCCAAGAGTCGCTGTCATTTAAAAAGGGACAGGAAATTGGTCGCTTTAAATTTGGCTCTACAGTGATCCTGCTGTTTAAAGATCAGGCTGTAACCTGGGAAGAGAATATTCAGGCCCATGCAAAAATCAGCATGGGGGAGAAGATAGCTATTGCCCAGAGTCAGGGGTAGAGATTTTATTTGCAGGGTTTAGCAGCCCTCGCCGCATAATGTATGGGCACCTAGCCGCCAAATCGCTGTTTTAAAGCCGCCAGAAAGCCACCCTTATTCTGGCTACCTGCCTCGGCGCTGCCCATGAGCAATTCATTGACCGGCGTATTAAAGGGCCGCGCAATCAGGTTTTCTAACAGGCTGTACTCCAGGCCAAAACTGTCTGGCTCAATATCGCGAACTATGGCCAGCTTGCTTACATCATAGGCTCGCCGCTGACCAAACCTGTGGAGCCGCTCTCTGGCCTGCTGCTCATTTTTTAAATCAATAAAAATATATTTGCCCTGATCTGCCCTGTCCATCCTATTTTTAAATACGGCCAATCTCGGTGCCAGTCTGCTGCGCGGATTTTGCTCGATTACCATACCCTGATCCCCAGTGGTCAACTCAACCATGGTGCCAGCTGGGTACAGGCCTACAGATTGAATAAACTCCACTACCAGGTTCTCGGCAAAGGCCGAGCCGCGCAGCTGGTAGAGCCTGCTGGTGGCCTTAGAGGGCACCATGGTGTCACCAGCCTCACGGGAATTACACAGCCTGTCAAACTCGGTGGCTATGCCTACAACAGAGGCCAACATGGGAATGCGATTACCGGCGCAACCTTTGGGAAAGCCACTGCCATCAAAGCGCTCGCAGTGGAACTTGATAATATTAATCACGCTGCGATTTTTAAACCCAGAGCTGCGCAGCTGCTCAACACTGTGGTTAACAAAACTGCGGTATTCCACCTCCTGGTCGCTATCTCGATTCTGATTGTGCAACAGGGCAGGGTCTAATTTTATCCGGCCTATATCCTTTAGCAGCGTCGCCTGACAGAGGTCTCTCAGCTGCCCCAGATCCAATCCTATATGACGACCAAACTGAGTAGCCCACAGGGATGAGCGCACAGAGTGGTCATGGGAGCGAGCATCTTTTGAGCGCAGCCTCAGCAGCCAGATAAAGGCGTCCGGGCAGCGGATAACACTGTCGATCATCTCGTCCACAGAGGCTTGCAGCTGGTCCTGATTGAAGGCCCCTCCCCGAGCCATCTGTCTGGTGGCCATGGTCAGACAGCCCAAAACATTATTCATGGCCCCGCGGGCGGCCGGGATTTCTTTGGCGAGCTCCACGGTTTTTTTATACACATGGGGTTTAACCCTAAGATTGGATTTAATATCTGCACCCACTGATAAATGGTGCTTACTGGGCCCAATATTGGCGCTGTTAATATGGCCTGAGTCGTCAGCAGATTGTTTGTTTGAATCAACTCTGAGACGGGCACCTATAACAGGTGAATCTACATCCTCTGGGGAGATACCTTTTTCTATATCCACAAAAACGTAGTCGCAATAGGCTTTGACACGAGAAATATCGGCACCGCTTTTAATAACAAAACCCTGTATGGGAAAAGGAGTTTCCGCCCAGGGTTTATCCAGAGCAGAGACAAACATCCCCACCTTTAACTCATGGATAAAAATCTTTAATTGCTTTAAGGACATACAATCCTCATAAATCTAATCCGTTAGATTCTTAAGGCAGCGCCGAGACTGCTCAAAACCTAGACCAGCCAGCAACAGAGTGCTGGCCTATCAGGAGGGAATGTAAATACTTCTTTTACCTAAACTGTGTGACAGTCAATAGTCCAGATAAATATAGACCAAGAATTTCTAGTACTGAGGATTAGTTTGCAGAAAATTTGTGAACCGCTTCAATAAAGACCTTTGCATGCTGCGGATCTATATCTGGTGTGATGCCATGACCCAGATTAAAGATATGCCCATTCCCAGCGCCGAAGGAAGCCAAAATACCTTGCACCTCGCGCTCAATCGTCGCCGGATCTGCACGCAGTATCGCCGGATCCATATTGCCTTGCAGGGCTACTTGGTCGCCGACTCTTTTCTTGGCCGCGCCAATATCCATGGTCCAGTCTAGGCCCAGGGCATGACAGCCTGTATCAGCCATAGCTTCCAGCCACAGGCCTCCACCTTTGGTAAATAGAATCACCGGCACATCTCGGCCATCGGCCTGCTTGATCAAGCCACTGACTATCTTTTGCATATAGGCCAGAGAAAATTCCTGATAGGCGGCATGACTGAGCGCCCCACCCCAGGTATCAAAAATCTGTACCACCTGAGCACCGGCAACAATCTGCGCATTCAGGTAATCGATTACCGATAGCGCCAGCTTGTCTAAAAGCTGATGCATTAGCTCCGGCTGGGTATAGAGCATAGTCTTGGCACGAGCGAAATCACGGCTGCTCTGGCCTTCAATCATATAGGTAGCCAATGTCCAGGGGCTGCCGGAGAAACCAATTAATGGCACCCGGCCCTGCAGTTCACGACGAATCATGCTGACTGCATCAGTGACATAGGACAGATCAGAGGCTGTATTAATCACCTGTAGTTGCTCGATGTCCGCTTCCGTGCGCACTGGCTTGCGGAATTTGGGACCCTCGCCCTCTTCAAAATAGAGCCCCAGACCCATGGCATCCGGAATGGTGAGAATATCAGAGAAGAGAATCGCCGCATCTAACTCGTAACGCTCCAGGGGCTGAAGTGTGACTTCGCAGGCCAGTTCAGTATTCTTGCACAGGCTCATAAAGTCGCCTGCCTGGGCGCGTGTGGCACGATACTCGGGCAAGTAGCGGCCAGCCTGGCGCATCATCCACACCGGCGTGCGATCTACAGGTTGACGCATCAGCGCCTTTAAAAAACGATCATTCTTTAGTTCAGACATTAAATATCCAGATAATCCAAAATACCTTCAGCGGCCTGACGACCCTCAAATACAGCGGTCACTACCAAATCTGACCCACGCACCATATCACCACCGGCAAAAATTTTCGGGTTGCTGGTCTGGAATGGGAAGTCCTGGTCTTCCGCTGCCAGTACCGCACCCCAATCAGCCGTATTCACTTTGACACCAGTCAGCCATTCCGGCGGGCTGGGCTTAAAGCCAAAGGCTACCAGCACTGCATCTGCAGGCAGAACCTCTTCGCTGCCAGGAATTATCTGAGGGCGACGGCGACCATTATCATCCGCTTCACCCAGCTCAGTGCTCACGACCTTAACCCCGCAAATATTGCCCTGGTCGTCTGCCAGCAGCTCAACCGGCTGCATATTAAATTTAAATACCACACCCTCTTCCCGAGCATTTTTCACTTCGCGGCGGGAGCCGGGCATATTCTCTTCATCGCGACGATAGGCACAGGTCACACTGGTGGCACCCTGACGGATAGATGTTCGGTTGCAATCCATAGCTGTATCGCCGCCTCCGAGCACCACCACACGCTTGCCTTTTACGCTGATAAAGTCGTCGGCAGACTTTTCGAAGCCCAGATTGCGATTGACATTGGAGACCAAAAATTTCAACGCTTCATGGGCGCCGTTCAGGTCTTCACCGGGGAAGCCACCTTTCATGGTGGTGTAGGTTCCCATTCCCAGGAACACCGCATCATATTCGTTGAGCAGTTCATCAATACTGATATCTGTGCCAACCTCAGTATTGAGACGGAATTCAACGCCCATACCCTCGAGCACATCGCGCCTGGTGCGAATGACCTGCTTCTCCAACTTAAATTCGGGAATACCAAAGGTCAGCAGACCACCAATTTCCGGATAGCGATCAAACACCACTGGCTTGACGCCATTGCGCACCAGAATATCGGCACAGCCTATACCTGCTGGGCCGGCTCCAATAACCGCAACTTTTTTGTCGGTCCACTGGACCTTGGACATATCCGGACGCCAGCCCATGGCCAGCGCTGTATCTGTAATATATTTCTCTACCGAGCCAATAGTCACGGCGCCAAAACCATCGTTGAGGGTGCAGGCGCCTTCACAGAGTCGATCCTGGGGACAGACACGGCCACAGACTTCTGGCAGCGAGTTGGTCTGGTGACTCAGCTCAGCTGCTTCGATCAGATTACCTTCGGCAACCAGCTGCAGCCAGTTGGGAATATAGTTGTGTACCGGGCATTTCCACTCACAGTAGGGGTTGCCACAGGAGAGGCAGCGATGAGACTGATCAGCTGCCTTTTTCTCGGTAAAGGGATCGTAAATCTCAACAAATTCACCCAGGCGCCGCTTCATATCGCGCTTGGGCGGGTCTACTCGCTCTACATCGAGAAACTGAAATTGGTTGTTTGGTCTTGCCATACTATTGATCTCTATTGCTGTTCGCGTTACTGAGGGTTGCTGCGGGCCTGGGCTAATAGGCCTGTCAGGCTGGCCGCTTTTGGCTTGACCAACCAGAACCGCGACGCGTAATCGGAGAAATTAGTTAATAATTCATTGGCCCATTCACTGCCTGTCTCGCGGGTATGATCTGCAATCATTGCCTTGAGAAATGCCTTGTGGGACTCTGCAGATTCAGAGGTGACTCGCTGTATATCAACCAGCTCCATATTGTAGCGATCGACAAACACACGCTCCATATCCAACACATAGGCAAAGCCTCCGGTCATTCCAGCTCCGAAGTTATAACCTGTGGGGCCCAGCACTGTGACTATGCCACCGGTCATATACTCGCAGCAGTGATCACCAGCACCCTCTACCACAGCGATGGTGCCGGAATTGCGCACTGCAAATCGCTCGCCTACTGTGCCCGCCGCATAGAGCTTGCCACCAGTGGCGCCGTAGAGGCAGGTATTTCCCATGATAGGTGTCTCATTGGACTTTACCCGACTGGCCGCGGGCGGACTTAATACCAGCTTGCCCCCAGCCATGCCCTTACCCACGTAATCATTGGCATCGCCCTCCAGGTAAATCTCCAGACCACCGGCATTCCAGACACCCAGAGACTGACCCGCCACGCCTTTTAAGTTCAGGCGTATTGGGGTCTCCGCCATACCTGTATTGCCGTAGCGCTTGGCAATCTCACCAGACAGACGCGCACCTATGGAGCGGTCGCAGTTGCCCACTTTATAGTCAAAGCTGGCGCCAGACTGAGATTCTATAGCGGGCAGAGCGTCAACCACCATAAGCTCGGCTAACAGGCCCTTGTCAAAGGGCTCATTTTTCGGCTCAAGACAGAATTGCGGCTTGCCGGCAATCTCAGGGCGATCCTCAATCAGCGGACTGAGATCCAGATTCTGTTGCTTGCTGGTGGCACCGGGCAATACTTCTAGCAGGTCCACACGGCCGATCAGTTCCTCCAGAGAACTGACGCCTAATACTGCAAGCCACTCGCGGGTTTCCATGGCCACAAACTTAAAGAAGTTGGTCGCCATGGCCACAGTGCCGCGGTAATGGTCATTGCGCAGACGGTCATCCTGAGTGGCCACGCCTGTAGCACAGTTGTTGAGATGACAGATGCGCAGATACTTACAGCCCAGTGCAACCATGGGGCCGGTGCCAAAGCCAAAACTCTCGGCGCCTAAAATGGCTGCCTTAACCACGTCTAACCCGGTTTTTAAACCGCCATCGGTTTGCACTCGCACCTTGTCGCGCAGGTCGTTCGCTCGCAATGTCTGATGGGTCTCGGTCAGGCCCAGCTCCCAGGGAGAACCCGCGTAGCGAATTGAACTCAGAGGGCTGGCTGCTGTGCCACCATCGTAACCAGAGATAGTAATGAGATCGGCATAGGCTTTGGCCACACCAGCGGCAATGGTTCCCACCCCTGGGCGAGACACCAGCTTGACTGAAACCAAAGCTTCCGGGTTGACCTGTTTTAGATCAAAGATCAGCTGCGCCAAATCCTCAATAGAATAGATATCATGATGCGGAGGCGGTGAAATCAATGTTACCCCGGGCACCGAGTAGCGCAGTCGTGCAATCAAAGCATTGACCTTGCCGCCAGGAAGCTGGCCACCCTCACCGGGTTTGGCACCCTGCGCTACCTTGATCTGAATCACCTCGGCATTGGAGAGGTAGGCTGGTGTCACACCAAAGCGGCCTGAGGCCACCTGCTTGATTTTGGATGAGCGCACTGTGCCATAGCGTGCGGGATCTTCTCCGCCCTCACCAGAGTTAGAGCGGCCACCCAGACTATTCATTGCCTCAGCCAGAGACTCATGAGCCTCAGGTGACAGGGCACCCAGAGACATACCAGCGGAGTCAAAGCGCTTAACAATGGCCTCCATAGGCTCCACTTCGGCCAGATCAATGGCTTTTGCGCTACTGTTAATCGACAGCAGGTCCCGCAGTGTTGCCGCCGGTCTGGTATTTACCAGGCTGGCATAGTCTTTCCAGGCTTTGTAATCATTGTTTTGCACGGCTTTGTGCATGGTCTGCACAACATCCGGATTATAGGCGTGGTACTCCTGGCCATGGACATATTTTAAGAGCCCGCCGGGACTAATTGGCTTGCGCAGCTTCCAGGCTATTTTAGCTAGCTCAGCCTGATCCTGTTGGAAATCGTCAAAGGTGGCGCCCTCGAGACGACTGATCAAACCAGGGAAACAGAGATCAATAACTTCTGAATTTAAACCTATGGCTTCAAATAGCAGAGCGCCGCGGTAGGAGGCTATGGTTGAAATACCCATCTTGGATAAAATTTTCAGCAGACCTTTATTAATGCCTTTGCGGTACTGCTTGAAGGCCGTGTCCACATCCACCAGCAGTTCGCCACTGCCAATCAGATCGCAGAGCACATGGTAGCTTAGATAGGGGTAAACCAAGGAGGCACCGCAACCAATTAACGTGGCTATATGATGGGAGTCCCGAGCATAACCCGTGCTGGCCACCAGGTTGGTGTCACAGCGCAGGCCTGTATCAATCAGATGACTGTGCACTGCACCCACGGCCATCAATGTGTGAATAGGCAGCTTGCCTTCAATTAAACTGTGGTCAGAGAGGATACAGACCACAGTGCCACCGCGGACAGAGGCTTCAACCTCTTTGCAAACTCGCTGCACAGCCTGTTTGAGGCTCTCGGTCTGGGGATCGTAATTGAGGTCAAATTTTTGGACCGGGAACTCTGAGTATTCATTGTTTTTAAGCGCATAGTATTTGCGTGGTGACAGTACAGGACTGGACAGACCAATGCGCTGACCCAGATAGGACTGCTCTTTGAAGATGCTACCTTCGCGCCCCAGCTCCACACCCAGAGACATCACCACGGCTTCGCGCAGCGGATCTATGGGTGGGTTAGTCACCTGAGCAAATTGCTGACGGAAGAAGTCAAACAGATTGCGCTGCCTGGTGGAAAGTACCGCCATGGGCGTGTCATCGCCCATAGAGCCCACAGCTTCCTGGCCACCTTCGGCCAGAGGCCGCAGCACCTGATCCCGCTCCTCAAAGGAGACCTGGAACATCTTCATATAAGTCTTTATTTGCTCTCGACTCAGGGTACCTTCGATATCAATGCTGTCGGTATCAAAGCTCGACTCTATGGCAAAGCGACCTTCGTTCAGCCACTTTTTGTAGGGGTGGCGAGCCGCTAACTGATCTTCGATCTCATCGCGGAACAGAATTCGTCCCTCCTGAGTATCGATCGACATAATGTCACCTGGCCCAAGACGCCCCTTTGCTACGACATTTTCCGGCAGATAGTCATAGACGCCCACCTCTGAAGCCACAGTGATAACATCATCATCTGTCATCACCCAGCGCGAGGGTCGCAGACCATTTCTGTCCAGAGTACAGACAGCGTAGCGGCCGTCTGTGATAACCAGACCCGCAGGGCCATCCCAGGGTTCCTGGTGCATGGAGAGGTAGTCGTAGAGAGCTTTATGATCGGGATTTCGATCTTCAACATTCTGCCAGGCTGGTGGCACCAGGCTGCGCACCGCAAGATGCAGGTCCATACCGCCGGTAACCAGCATCTCGAGCATATTGTCCAGGCTTGAGGAGTCTGAACCTGTGCGATTGACTAAAGGGGCCGCTTCCAGCAAATCCGGTAGCAGGTCAGTTTTGTACTTGGGGGTTCTGGCCACAGACCAGTTTCTGTTGCCCATAATGGTGTTGATCTCACCATTGTGAGCCAGCATTCGGAAAGGCTGTGCCAATGGCCATTTGGGCATGGTATTGGTGGAGAAGCGCTGGTGAAACACGCAGATAGCAGTCTCAAGACGCTCGTCAGCCAGGTCTAAGTAAAAGCCCGGCAGATCCACCGGCATCATCAGACCTTTATAGCTGAGAATATTGGTACCAAAACTGGCTATATGGAAGCTGTCGTCAGTCTCCAGACGTTTCTCAGCCTTGCGGCGCCCCATATAGAGTCGGGCGGTAAACTTCTGTTCGTCGGCAATATCTCCGGGAGCAATAAAAACCTGCTCAAAGGCGGGTAGCGACTCCAGGGCAATGGGCCCCAGACAGCTGTTATCTGTGGGTACTTCTCGCCAACCAATAACTGCCAGACCCTGGTTAGCCAGCTCTTCTTCAAGAATAGATTTTGCCTTGCCGCGCAGCTCGTCGTCGGTGCTCATCATCACCACACCTACGGCGTAGGATTCTGGCAACTCTACTTGCAGAGTCTCCGCAACCACAGTCCGCAGGAAGCTGTCGGGCTTCTGCATAAGCAGGCCACAGCCATCTCCTGTCTTGCCGTCTGCGGCAACACCGCCACGATGCGTCATACAGGTTAGCGACTGAATCGCATCCTGAATCAGCTTATGGCTGGTCAGACCTTTAACCTGAGCTATTAATCCGAAACCACAGTTGTCTTTAAAATCATCAAGCCGACATAAGCTTTGAGTCATAATTAAACCCATAGTAAAACGTTACAAAAAGTAATGATGGTTGGTTGAACAGAAGTTAAGTGTAATTCGATATGCGCGGCGCATTTTACACTTTAGGAGCATGTTCGACAATCAGTTATACCTACAATAGGTGCAGATTGGACTGCTCTTGACCCACTCTTGGTCAGCTATAAGCTTAAATTAGATTGCAGGAGAAGGCTGAAATAACAGGGTCTTCAGGCGAGGCAGGTCTCTGTGAGAACCTGCTGTAACCATTTTGACTCAAAATCGGCACTCACCGTCGCACTGCCAATGCTATCTAGCAGCACCAACCGCAACTGGCCGTCGAGCACCTTTTTATCGCGCACCATCAAATGTAGAAAATCGTCTGCCTTCATATTCTCTGGTGGCTGCACCGGCAAGCCGCAGGCAGCAATTAGATTTCTGGCCCTCTGGAGATCCTCAGCGCTAATCTTGCCCGCTAGCAGGGACAGATGCGCCGCCATAACCATACCTGCAGCCACTGCTTCACCGTGAAGCCAGTCTCTGTACTGCTGGAAGGTTTCGATTGCATGACCAAAGGTATGGCCCAGATTGAGAATCGCCCTGATACCCTGCTCCGTCTCATCGGCGGAGACCACCATGGCTTTATTCATGCATGATCTATGGATGGCGTAAGCCAGAGCCTCATTGTCCCGGTTCAGTAGCCCCTGGGTATTATCTTCCAGCCAGGTAAAAAATACCGGGTCGGCAATCAGGCCGTACTTGATAACTTCAGCCAGGCCAGAGCGAAACTCACGATCGGGCAGGGTCGATAAGGTATCCGTATCTATGATTACAGCTCGCGGCTGATAGAAGGCGCCTATCATGTTTTTGCCCAGGCTGTGGTTGACCGCCGTCTTGCCGCCAACCGATGAATCAACCTGAGCCAGCAATGTGGTTGGCACCTGTATAAAGGGCACCCCGCGCTGATAGCAGGCGGCCGCAAACCCGGTCATATCACCTACCACACCACCACCTAGGGCAATCAAGGTAGTTTTTCGATCGTGCTGACTCTCTATTAGCCCGGTAAATATCTCATTGAGCGTTTCAAGATTTTTGTAGCGCTCGCCGTCTTGCAGAATCACAGTATCGACCTGCACCCCCGACAACTGATCCTGCAGGATCTGCAAATAAAGCGGAGCAATGCTGGTGTTGGTGACAATAAGTGCCTTTTGCCCCTGGATATACTGGGCGATATTGGCGGCCGACATCTGCCCTGCCCCAATATGAATAGGGTAACTTCTGTCCCCTAGGTTCACATCTAGGGAAATTCCACTGGCTGGGCTATTTAATCCGCTCGCCGCGCTGTCTACTCTGTTCATGAGGCTGGAGGCTCTGCAAAGGTTGCTGGATGGGTATTATGCGCAGCCGGCGCGAATTATCAAAGCTCCGCAAGTGCGGCTGCGAGATTTTTTGCCAATCTGCCTGGCACCACAGAGCCAGAGGGAAAGACAAGGTCGGCAATTTCGCGATACAGGGGATCGCGCTTTTCAACCAGCTGGTCTATGACCTCCCGGCGATTATCCACCTGCAGAAGAGGCCTACTTTTGTCCTTGCGCGTTCTCTCGTAGAGCTGTTCTCTGGTGGCGGAGAGATAGATTACCTGACCATTTTCACTCAATGCGGCGCGATTTTCCGGACGCAAAATAATACCTCCACCAGTAGCAATAACTGAGGAGGCGTCATTTTCGATTAAATCTTGTAACACCTTGGTTTCACGGGCGCGAAAACCCTCTTCGCCCTCCATATCGAATATCCACTGAATATCCGCACCGGTGCGGGATTCAATTTCGTTGTCTATATCAAAAAATGGCCGATTCAGAAAAGCAGCCAGATGTTTACCAATGGTGGACTTGCCGGCCCCCATGGGGCCGACTAAAAAAATATGTTGTTCGCTCATCTATCCAGAAGATTATCGTCAATTATTTTCGGAGTTATAAAGATGAGTATTTCACGTTTTTCAATATTTCGCAGGTCATTTCTGAAAAGCTTACCCAAAAACGGTATATCGCCCAGCATTGGCACTTTTTCGGTACCATTAACTTCTTCAGTCTGGAAGATACCCCCAAGCACCAATGTCTGCCCATCGCCCACCAGGGCCTGAGTTTCGATACGGGTGATATCTATGGAGGGTTCCCCAGTGGGTGTAAAGGCGCCCACAGAGTCCTGGGAGACCAATAAATCCATAATGATACGATTGTCTGGCGTTATCTGGGGCGTTACCTCCAGCTGCAATACCGCCTCTTTAAATTCAATGCTGGTGGCTCCGCTTGAAGTGGCTTTCTCGAAAGCGATTTCGGTACCAGACTTGATCACTGCCTGCTGTTTGTCACCCGTCAGCACCTTGGGCTGGGAGACAATCTCACCATAGCCGTCTGACTCCAGCGCACTGAGCTCTAGATCAATCAGAAAATTGTCGGTCAGGTAGCCCAGGCTAAAGGCGCCAGTGGGGTCTGAGACGCCCAGATCAACCGCCAGGCTGTCACCCAAGCCAAAATCATAGTTCCTGCTGTAGAGGGTGGGGCCATCATCTGCATTGCCCGGGATACCATCGGGACCATCATCGGTTTCAATTTCGTCGGCCGAGTAGGAAAAGCTTTCAACCACACCGGCCCCAGGGGCCAGTCCAGAGCGACGCCCGGATATGCCTACAGTCCTGTCGCCAAAGGCGCTGGAAACCGGACCGCCGGTTAAACGATCAACACCAGCCAGGCCCCAGGTAACACCCAGCTCCTTTTTAAAGTCTGTATTGGCAATAACAATACGCGCCTCAATCAATACCTGCTTGATAGGTACATCGATCTCCTCAATCAGCCGCTTGAACTCGTTAATCTTGTCTTCTGTATCCGTGAGGATAATGGTGTTGGTGCGTTCATCCACTATGGCACTGCCTCGCTCAGACAGAATACTATTAGTGGCATTGCCGTCCCGGGCCGAACCGCCAGACTGGCCCAGCTGCTGGTCATCTGCGGTAAACAGTTCAAAGATTTCTGCGGCATCTGCATAGCGAATGCGCACAAACGCAGTCTCCAGTGGGGCCAGCTCCTGAAGCTGCTTGTTAGCCTCCACCTGCAGCCTCTCCTGCTCAGCGATTTCTGCTGCCGGAGCCACCATCAACACATTGCCCTCCTGGCGTTTGTCCAGACCTTTGGCTTTGAGAACAATCTCCAGCGCCTGATCCCAGGGCACCTGATCCAGGCGCAATGTAATACTGCCGGTCACCGTATCACTGGCCACCAGATTGAGAGAGGTAAAGTCAGCGATAAGCTGCAGCACAGAGCGCACCTCAATACTTTGGAAATTGAGCGACAGCCGATCACCGGTGAAATCAAACTTCTTGGCCTGCTCTGCCACCTCAGCCTCTGATAATGGCTTTACACTGACCCTGTACTGGTTGTCAGTCTGATAGGCCAGATAATCATACTGGCCCTGAGCCTCAATGGTTATCACCGTAGTTGAACCATCCTGCACAGCGTCTACAGCGTTGACCGGAGTGGCAAAATCCACTACATCCAGCCTTCTATCAAGAAAACCAGGCAGCTCTGTCTGGTAGAACGACAGCTTTATGCTCTTGCCCGATTTGTCTATATCTATATTGATCGAGGGGTCGCTGAGGTCAATCAAAACCAGCCCTGCGCCCTCAGTTTCACGACGAAAATCTATCCCGGTCACTGCGGCATTGAGATTATCCGCAGCCTCAACAGATTGCTCGCGATAGGCAGCGGGCTGGAATCCAGAGAGCGGCTGTTGACTGGCCAGCTGGGGTTGGCTCGAGACGCCAACCTGCACTGTCAGGCTATTGCCTTCAACCCGGGT
>Ga0129327_10001363_pt1 | contig 14515 bp, 10 predicted proteins | sample CPBDNA_6_FD_111799 | JGI IMG/M metagenome (GOLD analysis project Ga0129327, IMG submission 111799) | Freshwater to marine salinity gradient microbial communities from Chesapeake Bay, USA - CPBay_Spr_31_0.8_DNA | ecosystem: Environmental > Aquatic > Marine > Coastal | place: USA: Chesapeake Bay... | reverse complement strand
TGGCCTGAGCCACTTGGCCAAATTATTGTAGAGAGCCAACATGCGCTACATCAAGATCAGGTTGCGTATGATGCCATGCATCACACTGTCCTTATCTGGGGCTCGGCTGCATGGATCGTCGGGCTGATTGGCTCATTATTTTTCTACGGCCTAGGCGCCAAGCAAGATCGCCTAGAGACGAGAATGCAGCCGCTGTATCAGTTTTTAAAAGCACGGCTATGGTTTGATGAGATTTACGGCTTTTACGTCGCCAAGATTCAACAGCGCTTGGCAGTAATGTTGAGCTTTCTGGATGTCTTTTTAATTAAGGGTGTGATCGTGCGTGGCAGTGCTGGTTTGGTTGGTCTAGTAGGTGGATGTACGCGCGCACTCCACGTCGGTAACATTCACGCATATGTGTACTGGTTCTTGGCCGGACTCATCCTTCTCTGGGCACTCGCATCGAGCCTGCCACTGTAAGCAATTGCTGTACGATTTAATTTAGATAGATATGACATCCGTCGATACATCCTCTCTGTTACTACTTTCTGCGATCCTTGTTCCGCTTATTACGGGTGGGGTATTGTTGTTGGGTGCTCGCTTCAGTGCTGCGACTCAGCGCGGGATTACTTCGCTTGGCTTTGGTTGGCCGTTGCTGGCTGCATTATGGCTGTGCTGTCAATTCGAACCATCACTTGCAGGCGGGTATAATTTCGAACTACGCATGCCCACTGGGCTGGAGTCGGTTGGAATTTATTTACACTTGGGTTTAAATGGGATTTCTCTGCCGCTGTTCTTCCTTGCGGGTGTCGTGGGCTTTGCCGCTGGCGCGTATGCGATTCATTCGAAAGCGGAGCGTCCGCATCTGTATCTTGCCCTGTTGCTATTCATGCTCGGTGGTCTGATGGGCACCTTCGCCTCGATCGATATCTTCTTTTTCTACTTTTTCCACGAGTTCGCATTAATCCCGACATTTATCATGATCGGTATTTGGGGTGGTGTAGGAAAGCGCGGTGCGGCGATCGAGATGACAATTTATTTAACGCTCGGTGCGTTGCTATCGTTATTGGGGTTGATTGCACTGTATGTTCAAAGTGGTGCCGATTCATTTTCGTTGATTGCACTGCGTGAGTATTTAGTCGCTCAGCCGATTGCCGACACCGTACAGAATAACATTTTCGCGCTCTTATTATTTGGCTTTGGGATTTTGGTATCGCTCTTTCCATTCCACAGTTGGGCGCCGAAGGGTTATGCGACTGCGCCAACGGGTGCGGCAATGTTACATGCCGGTGTGCTTAAGAAATTCGGGCTGTATGGTTTGCTGCAAATTGCTGCGCCATTGCTTCCGGCAGGTGCAGCTCATTGGTTTCCGTGGATTGTGTGGTTGGCTTTGGGTAACATTATTATTATCGGCCTAATTACCATGGCACAGAAAGATCTGAAGATGATGCTCGGTTACAGCTCGGTGATGCATATGGGATATGCGTTTCTGGGGATTGCAACATTTTCAGTGGTCGGCGTGGGTGGTGCATTACTGATGATGATTGCCCACGGTCTATCAGTAGCACTATTGTTTATGCTCTCGACTTGCATCTACCATCGCAGCCAAACCTTTGACATGTCGGCGATGGGAGGGCTCGCAACTAAGGCACCTGTCTTGTCAGCATTTTTTGTGGCCGCCACCATGGCAAGTATTGGGTTGCCTGGCTTTGGTAATTTCTGGGGTGAATTTACAATTTTTATCGCACTTGCAGAAACCGAAACGACTAAGTGGATCGTGGCGCCGGCTGCGCTCGGCATCATTATTTCCGCGATTTATGGACTACGTGCCGTGGCGAATATTTTTTATGGCAAGCCGACAGCTGGGTTTGCAGAGCGACTAGGTGGCGATGCAATTGTTGATTTGAATTGGAATGAGCGTATCCCTGCCTTGGTTTTGATTGTGACGTTGGTTCTGGTGGGTATTTTCCCGCGCGTTTTTTCAGATAATGCAGATCGTGAGCTTTTGTTGATTCCGAGTTATTCAGGCACCAGCACTTTATCAGTTACCGATGTCAATGCCGCGCTTCCGCAGAGTGTTGAAGCACATAAGGAGGTTACACACTAATGAACGAGTTTCTCGCTAAATCCCTTAGCAGTCTAACTGCAACCAACGATTGGGCAGCCATAATGCCCGAGATCCTATTGGCTTTGCTGGCGCTTAGCTTACTGGTCGCTGAGATGGTGCTGCCGCGCAATAGTCAACAAGCCTTGATCCCGCGCCTAGCGATCTGGGGGCAGGTCGTGATTCTGGTCACGACGTTGTTTAACCCTGACTTCTGCTTAATCGAAGAACAGCGTTTTTTTAGTGGTATGATTGCGCAGACAGAGGTGTCGCAGATCATGCGAGGCTTCTTTTTGCTGAGTTCGATTTTGGTCTGCTACTTAGGTAAAGTCTATTTATCTAAGCAGCAACTACCACGCACTGAGTTCTTTCACTTAGTGATCTTAATTGCAGCTGCGATGATGTTGCTGGTGCAGAGCGCTCACTTTGTGATGCTTTTTGTGGCACTCGAATTAGTAACGATTACTTTTTATGTGTTGGTCGCTTACTGTCGCACCAGCTCTTTCTCACTCGAGGCTGGTCTCAAATATTTGGTGCTCGGTGCGATTAGCTCGGCGATTTTATTATTCGGTATCGTCTTACTTTACGGCATTGCAGGAAATCCTGAAATGAGCTTTTCGAGTACTGATTCTTTAAGTTTTGCAGAGCTTCAACCATTTATCGAAGCTCATCAGGATAATCTTTTGGTTCGAGTGGGTGCGATTCTGGTGATTGCAGGGATCTGTTTTAAAATTGGTGCGGTGCCATTTCAAATTTGGGTCCCGGATGTTTACCAAGGTGCGCCCACACCAGTGACTGCCTACCTTGCAGTGGCGTCAAAGGCCGCAGGCTTCATGGTCTTACTTCAGTTAGTGACGGGGCCTTTTATTGGTCTAGCGCCGTTGATGATTCCGGTGCTCTCTATAATCGCTGCAGCTACGATTCTATTTGGTAATTTCACCGCAGTTCGCCAACGCAATGTAAAGCGTTTGATGGGGCTTTCTGGTATCGCACATGCAGGTTACCTGCTGGTGGGCGTGGTCGCTGCAATCAGCCTGCCCGAAGCTAAATATGCTGTGATCTTTTACCTCGCGACGTATTTGCTGGCGTCGTTTGCAGTCTTCGGAGTGATGGCGCATGTTGCAGGGCCAAATGATGCCGATCAAGAGTTAGAGCACTATGAGAATCTGGCGCGTAAGCGGCCGTTCCTGAGTGGTGTGCTGGCGATGGGTTTGGGTTCATTGGCCGGCATTCCACCGCTGGGTGGCTTTATCGCTAAGCTATTCATCTTTATTGCAGCCTTTAATGCCGGGCTCTATGGCCTGCTTGGGATTTCAGTGCTCGGTGTGGTCATTTCGATTTACTATTACTTCGGTTGGGTGCGCATGGCATATTTCTCGAATCCTAGTGAAGACACGGATGTGATTGATGGTTCAATTTGCATCTGTGATCGGGTTGTGTTGGGAGCTTTGGTAGTAGCGACACTTCTGGTGGGTATCTTCCCAAAAGTCTTACCAATTATGCCGTAAACAAATTAGACATGCTTGTATTAAAAAAGGCCGAACTCGTGATGAGTTCGGCCTTTTATTTTGAATCTAATATTCGCGTTTACGCTTTCAGCGCTTGATTAAGGTCAGCGATGAGGTCGTCGATATTTTCGATGCCTACCGAGAGACGCACGAAATCGGCGGTGACTCCAGTGGACGCTTGCTGCTCTTCGGAGAGCTGCTGGTGCGTCGTGCTGGCGGGATGAATCGCGAGTGACTTTGCATCGCCGATATTGGCGAGGTGACTGAACAGCGCCAGGCTATCGATAAATTTGCGACCCCCTTCAAGTCCACCTTTGAGGCCGAAGCCGACGAGTCCGCCGTGCATATCTTTGTCGAAATACTTCACGGCATTGGCGTGATGCTGGTTGCCATTAAGGCCAGGGTAGTTGACCCAACTGACGCCTTCGTGTCCTTCAAGGAATTGTGCGACCTTGAGGGCATTCTCGCAGTGCCGTTCCATTCGTAGGTGTAAGGTTTCGAGACCTTGTATGTGCTGGAAAGAATTAAAGGGTGAGGTGCAGTTACCCGTGTCACGCAGCCATTGAAGGCGCATCTTCATGATGTATGCGATGTTGGCGCCACCAGCAGGCTCAAAGGCCTTGAAGGCGTCCCAGTGCACTAGACCGTGGTAACTGTGATCGGGTTCTGTGAACTCAGAGAAGCGACCACTGCCCCAATCAAAATTGCCGCCGTCGACAACGATGCCACCGATACTGGTGCCGTGCCCGCCGATATATTTGGTGAGACTGTGTACGACAATGTTGGCACCGTGTTCGAGTGGGCGGCAGACCAATGGTGATGCTGCGGTATTGTCAATAATGAGTGGCAGTTTGGCTGCCTTTGCGACGGCAGAAACTTCTTCGAATGGGAAGATGTTGAGCTTTGGGTTGCCCACCGTATCGCCGTAAATTGCTTTGGTTTTGCCATCGATCAATGGTTCAAAGCTGGCAGGATCTTCTGCGTCAGCGAAGCGAACTTCAATCCCGAGTTTAGGCAGGGTATATTTAAACAGTGTATAGGTGCCACCGTAGAGTTGTGCCGCAGAGACGATGTTATCGCCTGCACCTGCTAGATTGAGGATGGCACTGGTAATTGCAGCCTGACCACTGGCATGAGCGAGGGCAGCGACGCCCCCTTCGAGCGCAGCGACGCGTTTTTCAAGCACGTCGGTGGTGGGGTTCATGATGCGGGTGTAAATGTAGCCGAGTTCTTCGAGTCCAAATAGTTTGGCGGCATGATCGGTATCCCGAAACATGTAGCTGGTTGTTTGGTAGATCGGGACTGCGCGTGAGCCGGTTTCTGCGTCAGGCGTATGTCCGGCATGCAGTGCAAGTGTGCCTAGGCCATGTGTATTTGTGTCTGTCATTTGTTTGCTACTGAGTTTGAGTTTTACGTTCTCTAGTTTTGGAGGCTTCCCAAGTGAGCCCTACTTTATCAAAGATGCTTGCGGCTTCTTCGAGGAAAAAATTGTCGGGATCGCTTTCGCGCAGGATTCGTTTGTACTCGCGTACCGCATTGGTGCGATGGCCTTCAGCAATAAAAAGACGTGCAAGCTTGGTACGTTGTTCGATCAAGTCAGGCCGTTTTTTGAGTATATCCTCTAGCATGTTAATGAGCGCGGTATTGGTGAACTGTGAATTTGTATCATCGATACTAGCGATCAGTGCTGCTTTGGGTTCCCATGCATCGGGCCATTGCTCGCTCATATGAGTCCACATAGTGGTAGGCTTCGCGAGTGTATAGGCAAAGCCGGCTGAGAGAGTGATCTCGATGATGAGTAATAGAGCGCAACCCATCAGCCAAATTGGTTTGCCGGCACTTCCTAAATTATAGATTAGACGCCCCGCCGCGGTAATTAAAAGTGCGATAACCATGGGCAGTGCGATATAAAATGCCCGATCTTCGTGTGCGGGTTCACCATTGATGAATTGACCATTGGAGATGATGCCATAGAGGGTCAGTAGCAAATAGGAGCTGAGCCCAAGTAAAATGCCGCGGGCCCATCTTTTTCGAATGTTAAAAGCGATTAAGATGTAAAATGGAATAAATAATAAGAACGGCAAGAAGCTCATTTGAATGCCGACCTCATAATCTGCTGCTGTGTTGAATCGATGAAAGAGTTCGTTATCAAATGGTAACAGCGCTTGGCTGGAGAAGTATGCCATGCTTTGCCCTGCGTGCTTGATGCGCTCGGTCGCGGTGAGTGTGTCTGTAGTTGAACCGTTGCCGCCACCGTTACTAGTCCAGATGCAGAGAAATAAGCAGAGGCAGATGAGCGGCAGTATTCGGTTGAAGGAATACGCATGGACCTGACGCTCTAGGTAAATGATGTAGAGCGCTAGGATTAAAGGGATCGCAATTGCGGCGGGATGAATCAGGCAGGCGATGAGTGTGAGTACGACGGCAGTGATGTAGTCACGAGCGTGGCGGTTACGGCCGCCATAATAGAGCGCGCTGAGTATCAGGATTAGCCCAATGATTTCGCTACGGTAGCCTGCCCAGAAAAGCGTTTGTATGGTGGCTGGATGGAGGGCGAAAATAAGTGTGGCTGAAAATGCGGCAGGTAGCTTGAGTAATTCAAGGTTTTTGAGAAACAGCACGGCTGCGACCAAGTGTAATAGAATATTAATACCGCGGTGAACTGCCGCTTCAGGTAGTGGAATCGCTTGTTCTAAAAAATAGCTGGTAAGTGTGATAGGGTCATGCTGCTGAAGACTGTCATAGGACCAAGCTTCCTGCCAGTGGTCCATCGATTTAAAGGGTGTGCGCTCGATCGAGTCGTAGTCAGACCAGAGGATATCGCTTAATAATAGCGGGCTAAAAACTGCACAGACGATGAGGATGAGTGCGAAATAGGCGCGTGGGCGAGTCAGTGGGGGTGGAGCGTCGGTGCTACGTTTGCGGCGTTTTGGATTCGGCTCTTCTGCCGAAGGTGGCAAGATTAGAGTGCCTGTCCGTGGTAGAGGTCCTGAGTTATCTTGAGGGGCTGACATTATTCTGCGTTCTGAATGGAGAAGTTGGCAGGGGATTGTCCGCGAGCCCTGATGGCATGAGCCAGAGCTTCGAGGTCGATCTGTGCCCCTGCTGTGATCTGGTTGCGCGCGAACCACCCACGATTGGTTTCGACCGCAATTTGTACTGCTTGGCTACGTGACTTGACTGTATTTTCATCGTAAGGATACAACGCGTGAATTTCTAGTAATGAACCATTCGCATCAAAATAGCCGATGTCGAGCGGGATGCGAGTATTGCGCATCCAGAATGCGCGTGGTTGAGGCTGTTTAAATAAAAACAGCATACCGTGATCTTCTTTCATGGAGTCTCTATGCATCAGGCCTTTGTTTTGCTCGCTGGGATTTAAGGCGAGTTGTAGTTCGAGTATCTGATCTCCAACAGAAATAGGGAAGTAGGTGCTAGCCTTTGCAGCTGTCTGGGTTGAGCTGGTCTGGCTTTCAGGGGCACACGCAGTGAGCAGAGCAAGTATAAATGTAAAGAGAGGGTAGAGATGCTTCATAAGCGGCTCGGTGATAAAGTCAGAGCGTGACAGATGCGTTTGTATGCAGAAGAGTCATAGCTCAATTATTTGTAATGAAAAGTAAATCCTTAGTTATCCGTTTTCTCTATGCTGCTTCTGAGCAGTCGGCTGATATTTTTTATCTTTCGAGGGTCTTTGTGCCGGATCCTTTTTTGTGTTTCGTAGTTGGGAAGCACTCGACTGCGGTGGTCAACCGCTTGGAGTATGGTCGTGTTCGAGCTCAGTCCAGTTGTGACGAGGTGCTGTTATTGGAAACGGTACAGGGCCAGGTGGCAGAGGCATTGAAGCTTGAGCGTGGTGCAGTTGGACCAGCGGAGATGATGCGTTATTTTGCGCAGCTGAACAAGGCGCAGATAATTGAGGTACCAGAAGATTTCCCGTCGGTGTATTACGCTAAGCTGCGGGAGGCGGGAATGCAGGTACGTGTCGGGCAGGCGCCGTTTTTTCCGTCGCGCGAAATAAAGAATGCTGCGGAGGCCAAGGCTTTAGAAGCTGGCAATGCTGCCAGTGCAGCGGGTATTCGCGTCGCCGAGCGAGTGCTGAGAGCCTCAAAAGTCGTTGGCAAGCGTCTTAAGTATGATGGCCGTATACTTACTTCTGAATGGCTACGTATGATGATCGATCAAGCGTGCCTGGGCAAAGGTGCAGTGGCTCACAATACGATTGTTGCCGGAGGCAAACAGGCGTGTGATCCTCACGAAGGTGGGCATGGGCCGCTCAAGCCGAATGAGTTGATCATTGTTGATGTATTTCCACGGGTGCAGGCTACTGGTTACCATGGCGATATGACACGTACCTTTTTAAAGGGTCGTGCCAGTGATGCGCAATCTGCGCTCGTTGCTGCGGTGCGGGATGCACAACTGGCGGCGTTGGCCAAGGTGAAGTCGGGCGTGAGCGGTGGCGCGGTGCATAGCGCCGCGGTGCAAGTGTTTGAAGACCGCGGCTTTGTTACGGAGCGGCGGGGCGAGGATTTTGTTGGCTTCATTCATGGGACTGGGCATGGCCTCGGCCTTGAGGTACATGAGTCACCGCGTGTTTCAAGAGGAGCGCCGCGCCTACGTAAGGGGCAAGTGATCACAATTGAGCCTGGGCTCTATTATCCAGAAATTGGTGGCTGCCGCATCGAAGATGTAGTGCGTGTGACAAAGGAGGGCAGTGACATGCTCTCATCGCTACACTATCGTTGGAAGCTTCGCTAGCTGATCTCGTCGCCTTATTGATTCCAAGGACATTTGGTAAGTAACATGGCCATACCGCAAGTATCACTGATCCCTGCACAGGTGAGGCCTGCACCGACAAAGCCGGGTATAAACAAGAAGCCTGAGTGTATGTAGGTCCCTGCGAGTGTTCCACAGAGGACTAGGAGACCCGCTGCGATGCGTACTTGCCGCTCGATGGAAAGTGCGGATTTTCCATATTTAATAGTAATACCCGCCTCGATTGCAGCCTCGGTGCCGCCTTCAATGACGAGGACTTGAGAGAATCCAATAGCGCTTAATTTTTCGGCGGCGATGCGTGCGCGTTTACCGCTTTGGCAGAGTATGTATATGGCACTTGCTTGATCGTTGCTGTGTGAAAAAGCGGCGGCGTTGAGTCGGTCGAGCGGGCAGAGCTCTGCGCCAACAACGTGTGCTGATTGATATTCTGCGGGGGTGCGTACATCGATCAAAGTCGCGCCCGAGGCGATGATTTCAGTTAGTGTAGAAGCTGCGACAGTATGTATGCTCATCATCGGTGCAACCTAGGTGTTGATCCTAGTTCAATCAAGTCCGCTATTCGCGTAACAGAATCTGATGCTACAAGCGTCTTGCCCGTACCTTCAGCGCGACCGTATAAACTTTGTTAGCCTTTTTTCCTAAAACGCTTGGCGATTCGGGATTCTGCGCTTTTATTCCGCACTTCGCATTTTATTTTTTCAAAACGACTTACTTTCACTTCATAGACTATGCAAAGAACAGCACTTCTCTCTGTTAGCGATAAATCCGGTCTCGTGCCGTTCGCTAAAGCACTCGTCGAGCAGCACGGTTATCGTCTGCTCTCCACTGGCGGCACTGCCAAGTTGCTAGAGAAAGAAGGTATAGCCGTGACAGAAGTCAGCGATTACACTGGCTTTCCTGAAATGATGGAAGGCCGCGTCAAGACATTGCATCCGAAAATCCACGGCGGTCTGCTAGCACGTCGTGATAAGAACGACCACATGGCAGCGGCAGCTGAGCATGGCATCGACATGATTGATCTGGTGGTGGTGAACCTTTACCCGTTTGAAGCAACCGTGGCCAAGCCCGATGTCACCTTCGAACTTGCCATCGAGAATATTGATATCGGTGGGCCTTCGATGTTGCGTTCTGCAGCAAAGAATCATGCATCGGTTTCGGTCGTCGTGGACGCTGCGGACTATGATCGCGTGCTCGCTGCCATGAGCGATGCTGCTGCGCTCACTACGCTGCGTCGCGAGCTTGCGCTCAAGGTTTTCCAACGCACCTCGGCTTACGATGGCGCGATTGCGAAATATCTCGAAGGTCAGGTTAACGAGCCGAATCTCGGCGATATTTCCGGTATTCCAGCTGAATTAGACATTCAACTGCCTCAGGTGCAAAGCCTGCGCTACGGTGAGAACCCGCACCAAAAAGCGGCGCTCTATGGGAGCTTCTTCGATTGCTTTGAGCAACTGCAAGGTAAAGAGCTAAGCTTTAACAACATCATCGACATTACTGCGGCGACATACCTGATCGGCGAATTTCAAAAGCCAACCGTGGCGATTCTGAAACACACCAATCCTTGCGGCGTCGCAAGTGCTGACACTCTGGTTGAAGCATGGGAGCAGGCGTTTGTGACCGACCAGCAAGCACCGTTCGGCGGCATCATCGTAGTCAATCAAACCATGGATGCTGATTTGGCTACCATCATCAGTAAGATTTTCTGCGAAGTCATTATCGCGCCAGACTTTACACCCGCTGCGATGGAGATTTTTGGCAAGAAGAAGAACCTGCGTCTGATGACTGTAAAGGGCACCTTGCCGGCAGACTCTCTGCAGGAGATTCGCTCGGTTGTCGGTGGTGTTCTGATGCAGGATCGGGATACGATGCCAGATCGCCCAAGTGATTGGCAGATTGTCTCCAAGCGTCAACCAACTGCTGAAGAAATGCGCGCTATGATTTTTGGTTGGAATGTCGTCAAACACGTCAAGTCTAACGCCATCGTTTATGCTGGCTGCGAACGCACTCTGGGTGTCGGCGCTGGGCAAATGTCACGCGTAGATAGCTCGAAGATCGCCGTTTGGAAGGCCGGTGAAGCAGGTCTGTCGCTCGATGGTTCAGTCGTCGCATCAGATGCATTTTTCCCATTCGCTGACGGCCTCATCGCCGCCGCCGAAGCTGGAGCAAAAGCAGCCATCCAACCCGGTGGCTCTGTGCGTGATGACGAAGTGATCGCCGCCGCCGATGAACGCGACATGGTCATGGTCTTTACTGGTAAGCGCCACTTTAAGCACTAAGCTTCACACCCTGTTTTATAAATCAAAAGGCCGAGTGGAAACGCTCGGCTTTTTTGTTTAAACGTGAACTTGGATTGATTATCGCGGTCCAAGTGACCAATGTTCCTCTCTATGAAAAAGACTTGCTGTTGGTTCGTGCTCCTCTGCGGGGCTTTACTCTGGTTGCCAGCTTGCACCACCGTGCCGCAGACGGGGCGCTCGGCGTTACATTTGGTGCCTTCGAGTCAGTTGGCATCGATGTCGGCGACTCAATTTGGACAGATGAAGCAGGAGACGCCGATTTCCCGCGACCTGCAATATAACGCGATGGTACGTCGAGTCGGAGACCGTATCGCTTATGTTGCCGCGCCGGATATGCCGAACGCGCAGTGGGAATTCGTGGTGTTTGACGATGACGAGCAGATCAATGCCTTTGCGATGCCGGGGGGTAAGGTCGCGGTTTATACCGGACTTTTTCAAGTCGCTAAGACGGAGGCCGATCTCGCAATTGTGATTGGCCATGAAGTGGCACACGTCGCCGCCGGGCATGGTAATGAGCGCATGACTCAACAGTTATTGGCAGCAGGTGGTGCCGCGCTGATTCAATTTAGCACTGCCGATATGGAGAGCGAACGTCGCGCCTTACTGATGGCGGCTTATGGCGCGGGTGCCTCGGTCGGTGTGATGCTACCATATAGCCGTTACCACGAGTGTGAGGCCGACGAGATTGGCCTGCTGTATGCCGCGAAGGCAGGCTATGATCCACGCGTCGCGATCCCGTTTTGGGAGCGCATGGCTGCTCAGGGCGGCAGCGCACCACCGCAGTTGCTCTCGACCCATCCTTCCAATGCCACGCGCACCCAGAAGCTCAAGGCCCTGATGCCAAGAGCGATGCAAGTGTATCAAAATCGCTAGCACCATACATCTTCGCACTGTCTATTAAAATAACTATTGGAATGGTTTACCTGACGGTGCTCTTGGCAGCACTTAGTTTGAGGCAATCGCTGATCAACGTTGACTCGATTCGGCATATTTATTGAGTGCGTGATTTGTTTTTGGCCGCAGTTATTTTTTTTGCTACTGCATATTATCCTATTTAAATTTTATTATGTCTCAAGTTCGCGTTCGTTTCGCTCCTAGTCCTACCGGTTTTTTTCATATCGGCAGTGCCCGTACGGCGCTGTTTAATTGGCTGTATGCGCGCCACACTGGCGGCACGTTTGTGCTGCGTATCGAGGATACAGACAAAGAGCGTAACACGGATGAAGCACTGCGTGTCTTGCTCGATGGGATGCGCTGGATGGGCATGGATTGGGACGAGGGTCCCGAAGTGGGCGGTGCGTTGGGTCCGTATTTTCAGAGTGAGCGTCAAGCGATCTACGATGAGTATCTGCTAAAATTGAAGGATGCCGGCCGTACTTATGAGAAAGACGGTGCGATTTGGTTCAAGCTCGAGGGCGAGCGCTATACAGAGTACGATGACTTTCGCAAAGCAGAGGTGGAAAAAGTCAAAGCTGCGCCAGTGGTGATTGATGACGCGGTGCGTGGCCGAGTCGAGCGCGCGGAGGAGATGGATTTCGTGATTGTGCGCAAGGATGGTAACCCAGTCTTTCATTTGGTCAATGTAGTCGACGATATCGCCATGGGTATTACCCACGTAATTCGCGGTGAAGATCATCTTTCCAATACCAGCAAGCACGTGGAGTTATTTAAAGCGTTCGGTGTCGAACCACCTGTTTTTGCCCACATTCCGTTGATTTTGAAAGAAGTCGGCTCAGGCAAGATGAGTAAGCGTGATAAGGGCGCATTGATCGAGGAGTATGAGCGCCGCGGCTTCCTCGCTAATGCCGTGCGTAACTACATCTCGCTACTCGGTTGGAATCCGAAGGACGAGCGTGAGAAGATGGATATCGCTGAGATCGTGGAGCTGTTTGACTTCCCAGGAATCAATAAGGGCAACTCGCGATTTGATGAGAAAAAACTCTCTGCGCTTAACACTGAGTATTTACGCGAATTGAATATTGAGAGCTACGCATTTCTGGCGCGGCCGATCCTACACACTGCCGGCGTGATTAGCGAACAGGAGGATGAAGATTATATCCAGTCAGTACTGACACTGTGCCAGAGCAAAGCGCGCTCATTGGATGAGTTGCCGGATTTCTGCCGCTATTTCTTTAGTGATGCCTATGCACTAGATGAAAAAACTGGCAATAAGATCGCCAAAAAGGGTGACCCTAAGGAGTTACTCGCTGAGATAGTGCCGGTACTTGACGCCGTCGATTTTGAGGCCGACGCCTTGCAGGCTGCGCTAGAGGCACATGCCGAATTTAAGGATGTCAAAGTCTTTGCTTATTTTCCAGCCTTACGATACGCATTGAGCGGCAAGGGTGGTGGTCCTGATTTGATCCCGATGCTGGTGGTGCTAGGTAAGCAGCGCGTGCTCGCGCGCTTGCAGGCTTTTGTTGGTTAATTCTTATTTGCCAGTAGTTATTATTCGGCAAATTTTAAATCCTACTCTTTTTCACTCTTATGTCAGACGCTAACGAAACGCCGACCGATTTTATCCGCCAAATGGTGGCTGCTGATGTGGCCGCAGGGAAGCATCATGGACGTGTGCAGACACGCTTCCCACCTGAGCCGAATGGTTATTTACAGATTGGCCATGCCAAAGCGATTTGCCTTAATTTTAGCATCGCCGAAGAATTTGGTGGGCAGTGCAACCTGCGTTTTGACGACACCAACCCAGAGAAGGAAAGTGACGAGTTTGTGCGTGCGATTGAAGCAGATATCGCATGGCTCGGGTTTAAGTGGGCGAAGATTTGCTTTGCCAGTGATTATTTTGAGCAACTCTTTGACTGGGCTATTCAGTTGATTGAAGCAGGTCATGCGTATGTCGAGGAGCTCTCGTTTGAAGAGATGCGTGCGTATCGCGGTTCGATTACCGAACCCGGGCGCCCGAGCCCGTATCGGGAGCGCCCGATCGAAGAGAGTGTGGATTTGTTTAAACGCATGCGCGCAGGTGAGTTTGCCGATGGCGAGAAGGTGCTGCGAGCCAAGATTGATATGACGCATCCCAACATGAACATGCGCGATCCGGTGATGTACCGTATCAAGCGCATGCACCATCACCGCATGGGCGATGCGTGGTGCATTTATCCGAGCTATGATTTTACTCACGGGCAAAGCGATTCGCTCGAGCAAGTCACCCATTCACTCTGCTCATTAGAATTTGAGGATCACCGTCCGTTGTACGATTGGTTTATTGAGAAGTTGGCGATTTTCCCATCCAAGCAGACTGAGTTCTCACGCTTGAATATGACCTACACGGTGGTCAGTAAGCGTAAGCTCCGCGAATTAGTTGAAGGCGGGTTCGTCGACGGCTGGGACGATCCACGCATGCCGACAATTTCTGGAATGCGCCGGCGTGGATATCCCGCCGCAGCGATTCGTCAGTTCTGCGAAACCGTCGGGATTACCAAAGTTAATTCGACCAGTGATGTCGCGCTCCTCGAGCATGCCGTTCGCGCTGAGCTCAACAGTAGCTCGATCCGCCGCATGGCGGTGTTTAATCCACTGGAGATTGAGATTACCAATTGGCCGGAAGGTCAGGTGGTCGAAGTCGATGGGGTGAACAATCCCGAAGACGAGTCGGCCGGCATCCGTAAGATTCCATTTTCCGGACGGCTCTTTATCGAACAGGAGGATTTCAAGGAAGAGGCGAATCGCAAATTCTTCCGCCTCAAGAAGGGTGGCGAAGTACGCCTGCGTAATGCCTACATTATTAAGTGTGAGGATGTGGAGAAAGCCGCCGATGGGACGATTACGAAGCTACTCTGCACCATCGATCACGATACACTGAACAAACAACCGACCGATCGTAAGGTGAAGGGCGTCAT
>Ga0129327_10001359_pt1 | contig 14565 bp, 10 predicted proteins | sample CPBDNA_6_FD_111799 | JGI IMG/M metagenome (GOLD analysis project Ga0129327, IMG submission 111799) | Freshwater to marine salinity gradient microbial communities from Chesapeake Bay, USA - CPBay_Spr_31_0.8_DNA | ecosystem: Environmental > Aquatic > Marine > Coastal | place: USA: Chesapeake Bay... | reverse complement strand
TTTTTCAAAGAACGAGCAAATTCATGACAATGTTATTGGAATGTATATCGAAAAATACTACTACAAAACGGGTAAATTTTCAGATGCTCTCAGAGCTTAATCAACCGAATTAATACACGATCCTTTAAATCTTGCGCTATCGAAAAATAACTGTCTTCCAAATAACAATGGTTACTAGAAAAGGTGGTTTTATTATATTATTTTTCATAAATTAATACTTTTATATTTATGTTTGGTATTCCGTGCAACCATTTCCTTAAAAAATGCATTAGGTAGGTACATTATAGAAATACCATTACCATAGTTTCTTATCAAAATAATCAACCTTAAGTTAAAGCTGATTCAATTATACATCATGAAGAAAGAACTACTTTATTTCACTTTAATAATTGCCTGTTGCTGCTATTCTATTAATAATTTTGCGCAAGTCCAGCGTTACCAAAGTAAAAATAAGCTAAAGCTAAAACCAAAAGAAATAAAAAAATTGACTTTCATACAACTCGAAGGTGGAGAAAAAAAATTTCCAGATTCTTATTTATTGGGGATGCGAGACGATAATCTAATTCTAGCAACAGACATAGCCACAAAATGGTCTGATAAATCTTTGTTCGTCAAATCAGAAGTCAATATCAAAAAATATGACTACCTAGTTATGTTGAACAGAAAAGAAAAACATCGAAAAATGGCTATTTGGGGTGCTATTTTTGGCGCAGCAGGCTATTATATCTTCCAAAAAGAAGCAATTCCAACACCTTATGAAACCCGTAATAAATCCATTTTGGGGCAACCCACTAATAATGGCAGAATAGAAGGAATTATAGGCGCCATCACAGGCGCAGGTTTTGGAATAATTATTGGCAATCAACTAGCCAAACGGAGAGTAAATCTAAGAAAACAAAGAACAAAAGCTGTTCGTAAATTAAAAGAATTTAGTTTTTATGATTAATGGTATTCAGTAATACTGAGTGCTGGGTAAGCTTATAGAATTTACCTTTTTGTTAGCTATTGCTAAATAAAAAAGCCGCTTTGAACTAAAATTCAAAGCGGCTTTTTTATTGAAAATTATTGTCAAAATCAACCTTCCAAAAAACGAGCAACCCATGCTCTAAACAGGTCAATATCAATTGGCTTTGTTAAACTAGCTATACCTGCTGTTACTTTTTCGACCCCCATTCTTTTTACTCTACCTTCCATCAAAGTTTGATTATAATTTCTTGTAAATTCTGGATGACCTTGGATACTTAAAATCCTTTCTCCAATCTGTATAATAGCGTTCGGACAGTCATTATTTCCTGCTAATCGGATGGTATTAGGTGGGAGTTGAACGACTTGGTCTTGACACATCATCAAAAAATTTACTTGCGTCTTTGCTGGTCGCATCCAATGTTTGATATGAAGCACCTCAAATTCATGAACCCCTACACACCAACCAATATCCGCTTTTTCTACTTTTCCTCCCAATGCTTCTGCCAATAATTGATGACCAAAACAAAAACCAATAAAATAACGATTGGCTTCATACAGTTTTCGAATAAAAGCTTTAGTTTGATGAATCCATTCAATGTCTTCATAAACAGAATGGGAAGAACCTGTTGCCATATACACTTCACAATCCATTACATCTGGAAATTCTCCTTTATGAACCCTATATATCTCAAATTCGTAATCAGGAAACAAAGCTTGAAACATCTCTGGATAACTTCCAAATTCTGTTCGGTATTCCGTTCTAACTTGGTCACAAACTAATAATCCTACTTTCATTCAATTGTTTCTTTATAAAATAATTTAAACCATAAAAAACTCACCGCTAATATCCCAAAATAAATCCCTGCCAATTTTAGATTATAGATAGTCATTGCTACAAAAGCAACACCTGCAATAATCAAGGCAATAATTGGAGAAAAAGGATAAAAAGGCACTTTAAAAGGTCTTTCTAAATCGGGTTCTTTTCGGCGAAGCGCCAACATCGATACCATTGAAATAATATATAAACTTAAGGCGCCAAAACAAGCAATGGTAATAATCTCTCCCGTTTTGCCTGTGAATAAAGCAATGATGCCTATGCCCATATTAAAAATTAAAGCCTTAGCTGGCGTTTTAAATTTTGTTTGTACCTCTCCTAAAAATCTCGGTGCAAAACCAACTCTACCAAATTCAAAAGTCGAACGACCTGCTGCCAAAATAATGCCATGAAAAGAAGCGACTAAACCAAATAATCCAATGGAAGTAACTAAGGTATATAAAATGTGATTTTCACCATAAGCTTTGGCTAAGGCTAATGGAAGTGGTGAATCGGAAGCGTTTCCGTTCGCATCGTAGACAATAGTTTCCCAGCCATCAATTCCGACAGAAGTCAAAAAAGTCATCAGGCATAAAGCCACTAAAGTCAAAATAGCTGAACCAAAGCCAATTAAAATATTTCGTTGTGGATTTATTGTTTCCTCTGCTACATTAGCTACGCCTTCTATCGCTAAAAAAAACCAAATAGCAAAAGGAATAGCCGCAAAAGCGCCTGACCAACCGTTCGGTAAAGCATTCTTCGTTAGGTTAGCTACTTCAAAATGTGGAGCTGCCGCACCTGCAAAAATCAATAATTCCGCAACCGCAATAATCGTGATAATCAATTCAAAAGAAGCCGCAGCCTTTACACCATAAATATTTAAGGCGGTAAAAATAAGATAGGCAATAATAGCAATCGTTAAAACAGACACTGCTGGGATAAAAATATGCAAGTAAGCACCAATCGCAAGTGCAATCGCTGGCGGCGCAAAAATAAATTCAATATTTTGTGCCATACCGCCTAAAAAACCCCAATTTTTTCCTAATCCTCTTATCGCATAATCAAATGCCCCACCAGCTTTCGGAATAGCACAAGCTAATTCTGTATAACTAAAAGTGAAGGTTAAGTACATGATGATGATAAAAAAAGTAGCGACTGCTAAGCCTAAAGTCCCTCCTTTTTCTAAACCCAAATTCCAACCAAAATACATACCTGAAATTACATAGCCTACCCCCAAGCCCCAAAGCATTAGCGGGCCAAGTGTTCTATCTAAGGTTTCTGACGATTTAGTAGTTGTTGCCATATACTTTTTTTAAGATTTAGGATTTTCAGCAAGGTAAGTAATATTCCAGCAAATATAACTTTTTCTCTAAATTAATCCGAGTTGCGAGTTACGAGTTCAAAAAGCAGTAAAATTTAGGTATAAAATAGTTGAAAAATTAGGTAATTACGCTGTATTTCAGTCAAATCGCATACAACCCAAAACGCAAAATTAGTAACCCGCAACTTAGGTTAAATGACTAAAAGAACAGCTAAAAGAAACTTTTCAAGTGTTGTATATGTTTTCTTACTGTTCATGGGATTATAATTTGTTAAAAACAACCTAAGCAAAGTTAAAACGCTTGGGTTGTTTTTTTTTATATTAAAAAAAGCGCCCTTACGTTACCTAAAACCTAGCATTTTTTGTACCTTCACCCTAAATTAAGTATTTCCCCCTTTCTTAATACTCCCCTCCCACTTACCATCTAACTAAGCGTTGTTTATCACCACACCAATTACCTGACTAATAACATTTTTTACATTTTTAAAAAATAAATTTTAAAAAAATATTTATGTATTGAGTAGTTATTTCTATTCAATCATTATTTTTTTAATCCGTGCATTTAGTAACGCTAAAAGAATAAGTTCCTCATCTAGACGCTCCAAGGTCTTAAAGACGCTTGGAGGTCTGCAAGCAAAATGCGGAAGTCATTTTTTGACTGTTACCTAGTACACTCAAACTGGACATTTTAATCTATTCCCTCCTAAGATTAAATATAAGTACCCAACCAAAATTAATCGACACATTTTATGAGGGACTCTTTTTCCGTTCTGCTGCGTTAAAAATTATCTCCGTAGCATAGGCTATACAGAGAATTTTTGCCTTGCATAACAAAAAAACAGCCTCCTCAAAAATGACGATTAATTATGTTTAGGTACTTAAGATAAAAAACAAAAACTAATGACTAATCACTTTGTCGTTGCCATAAGGTGGGGAATGGCTATGCTTTTTATGTTTTTATACCTTCCTGTATTTTCTCAAATAACAGTGGACCAATTTATGGGAGTAACCACTCGTGGACAAGACCCTATTGCAAGAATGAAAGCAGTTGGGATAGTTAGAGAATTCCATCCATGGGTTTTCAATGAAGGTTTTCCAAATAATGGCAATGCTTCTCCTAATTATCCAAACAATCAATATAGCTGGAATCCTAATTATATTGACTATATTCAGTTTGATGATTTTTATAGCGAAATTAATGGTAATGGATTGGCTATCAGCCCTGTAACATTAAGAAGTATTCCTCAAATCGTCAACCCTTTTTTAAGTCAAGATGACCCAAATGCAGAATTGATTTTAGCACAAAAACCAGTTGTTGGAGGAGATAACCCTTTAATGCCTAGTTCTTATATTGCCCACGCCGCCTATTTATACCAATATGCAGCCCGCTACGGAAATACGGTCTTTAATTCCAATAGACAAAATGCTTTAATCGCTCCTAGATTAACCCCTGATGAATTAGCAGTTACAGGTTTGGGTTTTATCAATTATTTAGAAAACTGGAATGAACCTGACCAAAATGGCATCTTCTCTCCAGAAGAATATGCTGCCATGTTAAGTGCAGATTATGATGGTCATGCCCAAACTTTAGGATTAGTAGCAGACCCCGATAATCCTAGTCAAATGATTAGTTCCGTCGGTATCAAGAATGCAGACCCAAGCATGAAAGTAGTGATGAGTGGATTGGAAGATGCCAATCTCGATTATATTCGACGAATCGTTACTTGGTCTAAAATGAATCGACCTGCCAATGCACCGTTACCATTTGATGTCATCAATATCCATAATTATTTAGGAAACAATCCAGATTTCAATCAATCAACTAGTGGTATTAGTCCAGAAGAAGGTGGTTTGAGAGATTTTCTGGCAACTTTTGTGGCTTATCGAGATTCTTTAATGCCAGGAACAGAATTATGGTTATCCGAATTCGGGTATGATACCAATAATAATTCTCCCATTAGTGTGCCGACTATTGGTAATTTTACCCAGTATCAAGTACAAGGCCAATGGCTAGTTCGTTCTTATTTAGAAGTCATCGCAGCAGGGTTTGATAAGGCGATGATTTTTGATTTAAGGGATGCTTGTACAGGGCCATTTTGTACAGTTTTTACTAGTGCAGGTTTATTGGAAACACAATTTAATAATTTCAAACCAAAGGATGCTTGGTATTATGTCTATACCATGAAAAATGTCATGACAGATATGGTATTTGATGCAGACTTATCCACTTGTAGTGATTTAAGTTGCCCAAGAGTTTATCGTTTCCTTGACCCTAACAATGCCAATAAAAGAATTTATGCCGTTTGGAATCCTACTTCAGATGGTAGCACTATCAATATAAATTTATCCTTAGAAGGCGCAACAACTGCTACTTTAGTAGAATTGGGTGCACCAAGTATCAAGGGAATTAGTTCTCCTTTAACAGGAATCTCGCCTACTATTACCGTTAGTGAAAGCCCTGTATTTGTAATCGTCGGAGATAATAATTATGTTTCTGGAACAGGTTGCACTTCCAATTTAACCGTTACCAATCAAACTTGCGGAAGCCTTAAAGTCAATTGGGATGCACCAAATGGCGTGGATAAATTCCAGTTATGGTATATGGAAGGCAATCAAATAGCTAGTGATTTTTCCTTAAATAGTGCGACTTTAGTAGCGGATGAAATTCCAGCTAATGTATTAACCTATACTATAGCGGGGCTTACGCCAAATACACCTCTTACCCTATTTCTAATTCCCGAAGGTGTTGCAATAGCTGCTTCCAATCCAAATACAGCAGCTATTTGTACCTTCCAAACTTCAACCCTTTCTGTTGAAAATACCTGTATCATTCCTTTGGATGCCTCTATGATATTTGACCCTTTTCTCAGTTTACAAAATGCCACTCGGTTAGTAGATGAACAAACTAATTTAGACCCATTTTGTAATCCAAATTTAGCACCCAATACTTTTTGGGGATTTGATTTTCCAGCAGACCAATCCATGACCCAAGAACGCTTGAGTTTAGATTTAGGTGCTTATTATGATATGGAGGTATTAGCACTTTATGATGGTGGAGGCATTGGTGTTTTAGAGATACAAACTGCCAATTCGCCCAATGGCCCATGGACAACTATTCGAACATATCCAACGATTAGTACCAATGATTGGCAATATTTCACCAATTTATTTCCTACAAATCAACCAATTCGCTATCTGAGATTTATTGCAAGTGCAGATGATATGGTTCAGTTGGGCGAATTATTTTTATGCGGAGAAGTATCCACTTTTACACAAGATTTAGCGCCAGGAATAGTACAAGAAGCAATAATTACCGCCAATTCTTGTAATAGTATAACGATAGATATAGTTGCGCCTTTTGACCGAGATATTGCTAGTTATAAAGTCGTTTATAATGGTAATAATGAACAGAATTTTTCTTTTACAGGAAGTGAACAGCAATTAGTGCTAAACGATTTATCAGATGGAGACACCTTCAATTTTTCTATTTTCACCATAGATAATATCGGCCAAACCTCTTTACCTTTTTCCATTACAGGCAACACCCTTCCGTCAGCCGCATGTATTGCTAATTGTACGCCCGATTGTCCAACCCAATTATGTTTACAAGCAAGTTGGATTACAGACTTAACGCCCGTCAAACCTAATGAATATGACCCAACTCGTTTGGTAGATGAACAAACAACTGCGCCTATTTGTGGAGATAATACCAATCCGTCTAATGAATGGGGATTTGAATTTGACCCATCTGATGGAGTACCACCAGTAATTGCTCAATTAGATTTGCAGGCAGTTTATAATTTAGATACTATCTTTCTTTTTGATGGTAATTCAGCGGGTATTTTTATTGTAGAATATTTAGATAATAATGGAAATTGGCAAACACTCTTCAATTATTTCACGAACACATTTAATGAATGGATTCCTTTTGAACATCCAACCATCCATGCTCGTTTTTTACGAATTACTAAAGTAGATAATGATGCCAATATTAATGAAATAGTCATTCATGGTAGTCCTTTTATTCCAGTTAACCCACCATCAGGGACGATAAATAATTTAATCGCTAATAATATAACCTGTACGGCGGCTAATTTAAATTGGACATTACCAACAAATTCTAATATCAACCACCTAAAATTAGTGGTTACGACGACAAACAGTTCAGTAGAAATGAATTTACCTGCTGCTAGCAGTTCTTTAAATCTCAATGACTTATTACCCAATACTGTTTATGAATGTTTTTTATTTGCAGAAAATACCAGCACCTCCCCTACTGAATTAGACATTATTACTTTTCAAACAGCTAATAATAATTGTTTGAATAATAATCCACCAAATACAGTTGCAGGTTTAAAAGCCAGTCAAATAGCTTGTAATGAAATTATTTTAAGCTGGGCAGCTCCTGCAAATAGGGAGATAGCTTATTATAATTTAATCGTCCAACCAAGCAATACCAATTTATCTTTTCGTCCCTTAACTACGCCTATTGCCTTTGAAGTCAATAATTTACTAGAAAACACAAATTATAATTTTAGTTTAAAAGCAGTCGCTATTGATGGGCAGGAATCACCAAATCAAATGATTAGTGTCACCACACTAACGGCTAATCAATGTAAGGATGATGATGACGACAACGACGATGATGATGATGAAAATTGCAATCCTAGTTGCCCAAGCTATATCTGTATTGAGGACGATTGGATTAATGATATAACCGCCACAGAACACTTAGATGCTCGTCGTTTATTTGACGAATCTAATTTAGGTAATCCAAGATGTGGAGAGCATGGTATTCCTGTTAGTAATTGGGGGGAAGATTATACGCCAGGTTTAGGTCCTCCACCAATTATTGCCATCGTTGATTTACAGCAACTATATAACATAGCAGCTATTCATTTATTTGATATTGAAAGCGATGGTCAGTTCAGGGTAGAATATCAAAACAGTAATGGCAATTGGGTAACCATTACAAATTACTTTACAGTTAAGTATCGTAAATGGCATGAGTTGAATAATTTAGACCTAGCCGTTCGATATTTACGATTTACAAAATTGCAAAATTCTGCTAAGGTAGGAGAAGTGGCGATATTTGGAACGCCTGTGAATGATTGATTAGGAGGCTAATTATCTGATTTGCTGAATCTAGCAGATTTAGTAAATCTCTATTTTATGGATAAATATTTTGGAGATTTATAGCATACCTCATAAAATGATGAAATCCGTTGTTGATATAATCCGCTGTTATAAAGTATTTTTGGTCGTGTATTAAAGTGGTTGATTTATTCACGCAAAGTTCGCAGAGAATAAGTTAGTTTTTATTAGCCTCTGCGGCCTCTATGTGAAATACATAAATCAACAGTTTTAATACACGACCGTATTTTTTTCAACAAGGGGTTTTATCAACAAGGGATAATTATCTATTCCTACAACTCAAAGAATTATGTTACGGTTGAACTAGACTCTAACGCTAGACATTCCTCCATCCATACCAATAATCTGCCCTGTCATCCAGCCTGCTTTTTCAGATAATAAAAAAGCGCCCATTTCTGCAATTTCTGCCGCCTCCCCTACTCTTTTTAGTGGATGCCTAGCACCAGAAGCTTCCTTTTTCTCTGGAGTGGATAATAATCTTCCAGCCAAAGGAGTGTGTGTCAAAGAAGGGGCGATGCAATTTACTCGAATCGTCGGCGCCCATTCTGCGGCTAAAGATTTAGTGAGCCCCTCAATCGCACCTTTTGCAGCAGCAATAGAAGCATGAAAAGACATCCCCTGTTGGACGGCTACTGTACTAAATAGCAAGACTCCACCAGCACCTGATTTTTTCAATCCCTTAAAACAAGCTTTCATCGTCTTGACTGCCCCCAAAACATTAATATCAAAATCCGATTGAAATTGTGCTGGCTTGAGCGAACGAAATGGTTTCAAAACGATACTTCCAGGACAATAGGCTAAACCATGAATTAATTCAGGTAGCGTGTCCGCCGATATTTCATCCGTCAACACATCCAATGTTATATGCTTCACGTTAGTCAGACCAACCAAGCTTTCGCCAGTTCTAGAATAAACCCATACATTACCTCCAGCTTGACTAATCAATTTCACGAGTGCTAAACCAATACCAGAACTACCACCAACTATCACATAATTATTTCCCTGCATTATTAATAGCGTCTATTTTAGTTAAAATGGTTTCTGATTCTTCAATCAATACCGCATAAGCTTTTAAATCTCCTGATCGTTGCACATCTCTTGCTCTCTCCATCAAACGCTCGTATTCCTTTTCCAACTTTTTAGTTGGGTCTTTTTTAAATAAGCCAAACATAATTTTTTATTTTTTTGGTTAATAATAAGTACAGAGACGTAACAAGAAGGTGGAAAAAAGGTTGTGGGAGAAGGGAAGGATTAAAAGTAAGTCTTTGGTAATTACAACCGTTGCCTTGTTGCGATGTTGCCGTGTTGTCTATGATAACATCGCAACACGGCAACATCGCAACTAAAATTCATCCATCAGTTTACTAAATGTAATTGCAAAACACGCTTTGTATCGGTAGTCACTTTAAATCGTTCATCAGCTCGATATCCCATGACCCAGATAATTTCTCCAGCAGATTCAATAACCAGAACAATAGATTTTTCAAAAAGAGATACTTTTTTATCTCTTAGATATTGGTTGACTTTTTTACTTTTACCGTTCATACCTAAAGGTTGAAAGCGGTCGCCATCTTGCCAATTTCGAATAATTAAAGGCAATTTTATTTTGTCCAAATCCAATAAAGTAATGGATTCTCCTAGATTTAATTGTGCAGGTTTCTCTTTTAGAATAGTCGCTATTAATTGTCCTTTTGGTAAATCTACATTTTGGGGTAGCATTTCTATCTTTCGCCAAACCGTCGAATAGCGCCTTTTTCTTTTAATCAAAATGGACTTCCTTTCTACCAAAATATGATACATCTTGGAGTAAAACTGAGCGCCCACATTGTCAATCGCTCGAAAAATTTGGTCTACATGATCCGTATTAAATCCATAATCTTTGATAATTTCATATAAAATGGTAGCATTAGCTATCGCTTTCTTTAATTTGGAAATATCTATTTTTATCATTTCTTCAGCCTCCGTTACCATCTCCTTTTTATGGACGTCAACTGCCCAAAGAAAAAGGGCTTCTGTTTCTTGTAGTTGTTTTAACGTTTTAGCGAAAGTCTGTTCTAAGGAAGGATTAATCGTTTTTAAAGGAGGAATAACTTGATGTCGAATGAGATTCCGATTATGCTCCAAGGATTCATTGGATACATCTTCTCTATAAGGGATTTTTTCTAACGCTGTATAAGCCACTATTTCACTTCGACTTGCATAAGATAAGGGTCGAATGACTTTTCCATTTTTCATTGGAATGCCATGTAGTCCCCTAATTCCTGTTCCTTTTGCTAAATTGTACAATAGTGTTTCTAAAGAATCATTCAAATGGTGTGCTGTTGCAACAAATTGATAATCATGCATTTGCAGCAATTCTCTAAACCATTTATAACGCAGTTCTCTAGCTATTAATTCGACCGATTTATGTTGTTTCTCACTTTCCTTAATCGTTTCGAATTGGATAGTATGATAAGGTATTCCCCACTCTTCCGCCAATTCTTTGACCATTTTCTCATCGCCATCCGACGCTTCTCCTCTTAGTTGAAAATTACAATGGGCAATGCCAAAATTATAGCCTGCTTCCTTAAATAGATAAGCCATTACCATGGAATCCACACCACCACTAACCGCAAGTAGGATTTTATCTGTGGCTGAAAAAAGTCGAGTGTCTTGTATGTAATTTTTGAAGGCAATTAACATTGGAAATAAACAAATTAGGTTTTTCTCAAAAAAAGAAGATTGTCTGCGCCAAAGTTAAAAAATTAAACGAGCGAAAAAATAAGAAATGGAACGATTTTAATCTTTTTTTTGGTTAGCCTTTTAATTATTTGGGTATAAACGGGGTTTTTCCCTTTAGCTTAGATAAATTTGCAACTTTTATTGAGAAGTCAGAGGTCAGACCGTTTATTACATAAACTGTCAGAAGTCAGATTTACGACGTAGATAACGCCTCTCGTCTGACTTCTGACAGAAAATTTCAATTTTCGGTCTGACTTCTGACTTCTTGATTAGCAATACTTTAGAACTAATACAACATAATGGATTTTATAGAAGAATTAAAGTGGCGAGGCATGTTACACAATTCAACGCCTGGTGTAGAACAAGCATTATCAAAAGGTATGAAAACGGGTTATATTGGGTTTGACCCAACTGCTCCCTCTTTGACCATTGGTAACTTTGTGCAAATTATGCTCCTTCGGTTATTTCAATTGTCTGGACATAAGCCGATTGTATTGATGGGTGGTGCGACGGGTAGAATTGGAGACCCTTCTGGGAAAAATAAAGAAAGAGATTTGAAATCCTTTGAGGAATTGGATAGCAATCTAAGCTTTCAAGCAGAACAATTTAGTAAATTTCTAGATTTTGACAAGGGTCCGAATAATGCGGAAATGGTCAATAATTTAGATTTCTATAAAAATATGAACGTTTTGGATTTCCTTAGAGATGTGGGCAAGACCTTGACGGTCAACTACATGTCTTCTAAGGAATCGGTCAAAAAACGAGTAGAAACAGGTTTGTCTTTTACGGAATTTAGTTACCAATTATTACAAGCTTACGATTTCCAATGCTTGTATGAGAACAAAGGTGTTATCCTGCAAATGGGTGGTTCTGACCAATGGGGAAATATTACTTCTGGCACAGAATTTATTCGTAAAAATGTAGCAGGAAAAGCGCATGCTTTAACAACGCCTTTATTGACGAAAGCAGATGGTACTAAATTTGGTAAATCAGAAGCAGGGAATATTTGGTTAGACCCAAAAATGACCTCGCCATATAAATTCTACCAATTCTGGATTAATGCAGATGATAGAGATTTGCCTACTTTCACCAGATATTTCACCTTAAAATCTAGGGAAGAAATAGAGCAAAGAGAAAAGGATTTGGCAGATGACCCAAGAGAAATGAAACGCTTATTAGCAGAAGAATTAACCGTAAGGGTTCATTCACAAGCGGATTATGAAGCCGTTTTAAAAGTATCTGAATTGCTATTTAATAAAAAGGCAAGTAAAGAAACACTTTTGGCATTGGACGAAAATTCTTTAGCAACGGTAGCTGGTGAAATTCCTGGTTTTAAAATTGCTAAAGCTCAGCTTGAAGGTGGTCTAAATATTCTAGATTTAATGGCAGACGTTACGAAAATAGTTGGTTCTAAAGGCGATGCTAGACGAGCCATTAAAGGCGGTGCAGTTGCTGTGAATAAAGATAAAATTGGTTCGCATGAGACGGTTATCGGGACAGATAGCTTGTTGCATGGGAAATATATTATGGTGGAGAATGGGAAGAAGAATAAGTTTATGATAGAAGTTACTGATTAAATTTTACCATATTCTTTGTTAATAAAATATCAAAAGCCTTTAATTTTCTAAGAAGATTAAAGGCTTTTCTCATTTTATCTATCCAAAATTTAAAATAAAAATTCAAAAAAATAGCAAATACTAAATAAAAATTCGCCAAACACATATTTATCAAAATTTTCTTACCTTTTATCAATTAACAATTATTCCAATACACAATTATCTCAATATTAGCCATTTAAATCTTAAATTTGTTCCTTAATTTTGAAAAAACGATAATACCTAAAATCTTAAAATAAATTTATCATGGCAAAGATTAAGTTAGAATATATATGGCTCGATGGAAATGAACCGACTCAAGTCTTAAGAGGAAAAACTAAAGTAGTAGATTCTTCAAAATTCTCTGGCAAGCTAGACGAGTGTCCTCAATGGTCTTTTGATGGCTCTTCTACTCAACAAGCAGAAGGTAGTTCGTCCGATTGTATCTTAGACCCTGTTTATATTTGTGGTGACCCAGGCAGAACGAATGCGCATATCGTCATGTGTCAGGTATTAAGTTCAGATGGTTTTCCACATCCATCAAATGGTCGAGCGATGATTAACGATGATGATGGCGATTTCTGGTTTGGATTTGAGCAAGAATATACACTTTGGGATAAGGCGACGAACAAACCATTAGGCTTCCCTGCAAAAGGATACCCTGCACCACAGGGTCCCTACTATTGTTCTGTAGGAGCGAAGAATGCTTTTGGTAGAGAAATCGTAGAAGAGCATTTAGATATTTGTTTAGATGCAGGTTTGAATGTAGAAGGCATCAACGGGGAAGTAATGGCTGGACAATGGGAGTTCCAAATTTTTGCAAAAGGTGCAGCTTCGGCGGGTGACCAAATTTGGGTAGCTCGGTATTTACTGGAAAGAGTCGCTGAAGCTTATGATGTAGTCGTTAATTGGCATTGCAAACCTGTAAAAGGAGACTGGAATGGTTCTGGTATGCACGCTAATTTCTCTAATACACAATTGAGAACAGCTAATTCCAAAGCGGTATTCGAAGAGGTTTGTAATAAATTTGCTCCACAACATGTCATTGAAGCTTGTATCGCTGTTTACGGCGCAGATAATGAGCAACGATTAACCGGTTTACACGAAACACAAGCTATTGATAAATTCTCTTATGGGGTTTCTGATAGAGGTGCCTCTATCCGTATTCCGCTTTATTCTGTGCAAAACGGATGGAGTGGTTATTTAGAAGATAGACGACCGAATTCTGAGGCAGACCCTTACAAAGTAGCTGCTACGATTATCAAAGTAGTGAAAGGTGGTTTTGAAGCAGGAGATGCTGTCCAAGCAGGTACTTATGGTTCAAACGTTGATGATTTAACGATTGTGGAAGGTATTGGACCAAAAATTGCAAGTTTACTAACAGAAGCAGGAATGGACACTTTAATTGAAGTTTCTAATTCAACACCTGAAAAGATTAAAGAAATCTTGGCTGCTGCTGGTAAAAGATATGCGACTCACAATCCTGGTACTTGGCCAAAACAAGCGGAATTAGCTGTTGCTGGCAAGTGGGATGAATTGAAAAAATGGCAAGATGAATTGGATGGAGGGAAGTAATTAGTGATGAGTTATAAGTGGTGAGTGATGAGTTTTCAATCATTCGTTGCTTGATTATTTTCTCGATTTAATTTCTAATAGACAACGAATCCTTTTAAAATATAAAAGCTGCCTCTTACTTTGAGGTAGCTTTTTGTTTTTAGTTGCTTGGCAAGCTGAATGAAATGGGCGATTTGCTAAATCTCCATCCCGATAGCTATCGTGGATTGTAAATCTAAATCCTTGATTTTTAGCAGAAAATAGGTTTACTGAATTCTAAAAATCTACGGTACCGACACAGATGGGCAAATGGTAAGAGATGGTGACGAAGCTACGCTCCTTATAGGGAATTTTGGGAATTTCGTTTCTACAGACAGAGTCAGAGCTACGCTCTTTTGGATTTTTTAGGGGCATCGCCCCGTCCCCGTCTGTAGATTTAT
>Ga0129327_10001355_pt1 | contig 14574 bp, 17 predicted proteins | sample CPBDNA_6_FD_111799 | JGI IMG/M metagenome (GOLD analysis project Ga0129327, IMG submission 111799) | Freshwater to marine salinity gradient microbial communities from Chesapeake Bay, USA - CPBay_Spr_31_0.8_DNA | ecosystem: Environmental > Aquatic > Marine > Coastal | place: USA: Chesapeake Bay... | reverse complement strand
GTATGATCCGGCAGGAGTTCCGGAAGGGTATGAGTACGCAGACGACATCATGTTCTCCAAGAAGAAAGACCTTAAGAGAACTAAGACTGGTCAGTATGTTGGCGCACCTAAAGAGCTTAATACGCCTCAAAAGTTAGGAGCCCTCAGAAGATCTATAAAAGGCTTGGCAGAAGAGGGAGAAGGTGGCCGGTTCTGGTATGAGCAAAGTGGAAAAGCTTTGCTAAACATCACAGGTGGAGACAGGAAAGAGGCAGAAAAGCTTGCTCTAGCCATAGCAATTACATCTCCACAAACCCCTGTACCAAGCAACTTTAATTATGCCGTTCAAGCTTATTATCAGTATCGTGCAGGTCAGCCGATCAAGACGGGCATGTATCCCGGTTGGATGAGTAAGGCGTTAGAGAATGTATTTGCTGGTGGGGAATGGGAAGGTAGGAAGACAAACAACTTTTACAACAACGTCATGCGAGAGATTGATCCCACTATCGAGCAAGGCGTAACTACAGACATATGGATGATGAGAGCCTTTGGTTATATGGGCGACTCACCAACAGATGCTCAATACACCTTCGTTGAGAATGAAGTAAAAAGACTGGCTAAAGAATTAGGGTGGGAACCTCAACAGGTTCAGGCTGCAGTATGGGTTGCTATGAAAGCGCGTACTCAAAACAAGATGGTCAAGGCCAAGACGGAAAAGATATCTCAACGAAAAGGGTACATGAAGTATGAGGTAGATCCAAAGACCAAGAAGAAAACAAGGGTTCTTTTAGATCCAGAAAAGCATAGACAGACATGGCTTAACGAGGCCATGAAGTATGATCCGACAGGCGCAGAAAAGGATCAAGCTAAGTTTGATTACAGCGATGCCGCTAGGAATAACCTTGCACAGGTAAGCTGGGAAAGCATTCCGGGAGCTACATCTGGCCACCTAAGGGAGATGTTTGATGCCCAATATCCAGAGCTACAAGAATATCATGTGCAAATATCGAAGGCATTCCTTAATGAAGACGGTAACGATATTGTTGCTCTTGAGCTTGGGATTCTTTCTCCGGGAGATTTTGAAGCTCCGGGATATTTTGAAGACAGGGTTTCTCCGGGCACTCAAACACAAGTAGTCTCTCCTAAAAGATACAAAGTCAATGCGCCTGATTTTGACATAGAACCATCTTCGGAGGATTTAATTAAAGCTTACGCAGTTATTCGTGGCGTGCTTATGAAGCAGGATGGTGTTGGATATCATCGCCCATTCTACGATAAAGGTTTAAGGAAAGGCGATCTTAACAGCATAGACATAGATATTGGCAGACCGTTTACTGAAGAAGAAACTGCAAATCTTGCTGACTTGATGAAAGAATATTCTGGCCACGGAGACTACAACCCCATAGGCTCAGAGTCAGGAGCTAGGCTGGTAAACTTTGATTACTTGGGATTTGACAACAATGACTTTAATAACATGGTTATCAAAGCATTGGCCAATATGGAGTTTGCTAACGGAGAGTCAGCTACAGCGGGAAGGTTTGCTGCTAAAGCTGGATACTTGGACAATGATTGGACGGTAAATAAAAATGGCGAAGGTTATATCGAAAATCTTAAAGAAGTCTCACCCGATTTACAGCGAAGGGTTGAAGATATCATCCGGAGGTTACAGCCCAGAATTGATGCAGTCGACAAAGACTTCTCAGAAAGGTATGGCTGGACAGAAAACCAAGAGATCAATAAAAGATACAAGCCAAAAGAAAACGCAGTAAAGCCAGACGAGAGCATGCAGCAGGATGAGGTTGTTGAATCTCGCCGCCGCAATGCATCTGAAGTTGCTGCTGCTTTCGGAGAAAGAAGTCCTCCCGGAACTATTATGCACTCTGTGGATAACTCTCCAGAGGTGCAAGAAGCACTTATTGACCAAGAAATACTTGGCGAACCTTTCAGTTTGCAGACAAAAGGCTACTCATTTGGAGACAAGTTTGTCTATCAAGTTGCCGATAAGTTTATTGGTCTTAAGGACGCTGAAGCAAGTATAAATAGATACAGGCAAAAGCTGGGACTGAGCCCATTAAAAGCAACAGAGTCTGCTTACATTGGAGAGGAGTCTATCTCTGGCATTCTTGGCAACAAGATGCGAGAGTTTGAAGAGACAAGAAAGAAACCTTTGGCAAGAAAGATTGCCGACTCTGGCTACAGCTTGGACGAAGTCGATGAGTTTCTTATCCTGCGTCACGCCATAGAGCGTAACGAAAGAGTTGCATCTCGTGATGCTGAAAGAGATGTCGAGGTTAATCCGGGGTCTGGAAAACTTAAGACCGGGCAAACTCTTACCAACAGTTTTGTTAAGCGCAAGATGAAAGAGCGTTATGACATGGACTGGAATGATGCTACAGGCACTTGGTCTGGAGGTAACGGAAGAGCTAAGCGTCTTCTTGATGTTGCTGCAGACGTTGACATCATTGTAAACGAAACAATAGACGAGACGATTGCCGGCGGTCTTTTAGATTCAGACTCTGCGGAAGCTGTTAGGAATTCTTATAAGTACTATGCCCCATTAAAAGGTAAAGACATTGAGGATGACTACGCCGAGACAGCGGTCATAGGTAGCAGTATAAGCACCAAGGGCAAAGAGTTTCTCCGAGCAATGGGAAGAGAGTCAGCTGCTCAATCACCTCTAGGGCATGTCTTATTAAATGCTGAGCGGTCAATGGCTAGGGGAACTAAGAACAAGCAGTTCGGTGAGCGTCTAGTTAACCTGATAAAGAGTAATCCAGACGAAGATTTCTGGAGGGTTATATCCCCAGAAGACCCAAGGTACATGCGCGCTTTCGAGAAGAAGTTTACCTATGTCGGTAGCGATAAAGACTTACAAGGTCAAACCTTTACTGAGATACCTAACGGGGCTAACAGAAAAGATTACATACAAAAGATAGTACTCAAAAGAGACAACCTTAGCCCTAGCTTTGATCAAGATTTAATTGGCGTTAAGCTAGATGGCAAGCAAGTTTATGTCGAGCTCACAGATAAAAGATTAAGAGATGCTATTGTCGGGATGGACGGCGGCACTGCAGACAATCTTATTCAGAAGTTCGGTGTCGTAAACAGATTCCTTTCTATGGTTAACACTTCGCTTAACCCGGAGTTTGTTATTGGCAACTTCTCTCGTGATGTACAGACCGCCATATTCAACATCCTTGGCGAGCAAAACATGTCAATGGGTAAGGCTAAAGATCAGAGGCTTGTAGCTAAAGTTTTAAAAGACGTTGTCCCTTCTATGGGCGCGTTCTTTAAAGGGGCAAGAAGATCCTCTGATAAAGATGGCACACTCAAAGGTAACCTTTTTGGAATGTCGCCCAAAGATCAGGCCGACTATAAAGAGTTTATGGAATCCGGATCAAAAGCGGATTGGTTTCATTCTAGAAATCCGGAGGATCAATTTAAGACTGTTCAGTCAATGATTGACATGGCCAATGGTACATTCAAAGGGAACTTTCAAAGAAGGTTCCAATCCATTATGCAGTTTGTTGAAGATAGCAACGCTGCTGTAGAGAACGCTGTTCGATTGGCCACGTTTAAAGCATCAAGAGATGAGCTGCTTAACGCAGGCGTCCCTAGGTCTGAAGCTGTAGCTCAAGCTGCATCTCTTTCCAAGAACCTAACAATTAACTTTAACCGCAAAGGTAATGCTGGAGACTTGGTTAACTCCCTGTATTTGTTCTTCAATGCTAGTGTTCAAGGTACTGCTAACTTTGCAAGAGGATTGTTCGGGCCTAAGATGAATCCGTTTAGCCCTGAAGCTAGTCGCGTTAAGCAGGGCGCGGTCACATCTCTGATTATGTTTGGCGCTCTGTCTGCCTTAAGAGCAGAAGAAGAGAGCGAAGAAAACCCAGAGACTGGAAGGTCTTACTACTCCGAGATACCTAACTACATTAAAGAAAGAAACATAGTGATCATGGCTGAAGATGGGAAGGATCATTACACAATCCCACTGCCATACGGATACAACGTGTTTCATGTGCTCGGACAGAATGTTTTCGAGATGAGTAACGGCCATATATCACCATTAAAGGCAACGTCAAATATAACTAGCGCCTTCTTGGGCTCATTCTCTCCGGTAGGATTCACTTCCCCTGCCCCAACAATCGCCAAGCCGTTTGTTGAGATAGCTAAGAATGAAAACTTCTTTGGATCTCCTATATACAGAGAGAACTTTCCGACAGGTACTCAGCTTCCTGAGTCTCAGTTGGCCATGTCCAATACAAAAACGCCGTTTAGATGGATGGCTAATATTGCCAACTCGTTAACAGGCGGCAACGAACAAGAGTCTGGGGCGGTAGATATTTCTCCTGATGTACTAGAGCATCTGGCTGAGTTTATGTTTGGCGGCGCTGGTGCTTTCGGCATGAGGAACCTTAACGCTATAGAAAAATGGCAGAAAGGAGAGGACTTAAAGGTTAGAGAGATGCCATTCGTTAGAAGGATCGCGGGCGAGCCCGACGAAAGAACAAGCATGGCAGATTTCTACGAGAGAAAGGTTAGGCTTGAACAAAAAGAAGCTAGGCTCGATTCGTTACGCGGAGGAGAAAGACTTCGGTATAGGCAAGACAACTCAGGCTACCTAAGAACTTTGAGAGACCTAGAGATTGCTGAGAAACAATTAAGATCTCTGAGAGAGCAACGAAAAAGAATTAAAGAACTCTCGGCAATGTCTCCTGCCAATGCCCTCAAGTACGGTAAGGCTGAAGAAGAAATTTACGATAAGATGAACTCGATATATAACAGGTTCAATAAGGCCTATGACTTTAAGGTGGGCAGGACTAAGTAATAGTTATTAGTCCTTCAGTAATCAACTGGCCCCACGTTCTTTCTAGGCCTCGCATCTGACAGCGAAGGATTTCTTCTTTGCTTATGTTTGATACATGCATCCTGCCATCGATAAGATCATGACAGCTTGAGCAAGCATACACCGCAAGATAATCTGGAGACTTAATCGACATGCCTTTCGCCATGCTTGGTAGGTGCGCCAGAACAGTGGTCTCTGTGTTGTTGTTACAGTATGGATGAATCTGAAGAGCGCACATCTTATCTCGCGCCGACTTCCTTATCTTTGAAGTCTTCAATCACCGCCTCGCTCTTCTTCTATCATGTCCACAATTTTAGAAAAGCTTTGATTTATTCCTCGAAGCTCTGTGTATATGAGGTCAAGTAAATTTATAGCTTGGTCTATCTCTTCCTCGTCTATAATCAGCATCGTCTTCTTCGTATTCATAATCCTTTGGCCTTAGCTCTGGTAAATTAGTAGCAGATTTATCCTTGGATGTTTGAATCCTAATCCGAAAGAATTCTGCATGCTCTGGGTACAAGTTCCTGAATCGTCTAGCGTAAAATGCTCGATAGTTATTGTTCAGTTTAAAGGCATCAGTGCCATCACCTCCTGCGTCAATCTCCCATCGTATCCTCTCGAATACAGCATTGACCGAGTAATGGAGATACCCTCGATGTATCATCTCAAAGGCAAACCCACAGAACAACCGCCATACTTCGGGATGCTGCTGATGAAAATCATTCACCTGAGCCTTCATCTCTTCGTGTCTTGAGTCCATTAGAACATTACCACGCCAAGAACTATCCCAAAACAAAACACTCCTAACACTGCCCATCCAGTAAACTGAGCCTTATTCATCTTATCCTTCATCTTCCTCTCCTTTAGGTTCCGGTACTGCAAATCCTAATTCTGCAGCGGTAATAATTAGAGTGTCGATAAGCTCTGCATACTTGGCTCTGTTCGCCTGACTTGAACGCTTTAATGGTCGACGTTTGTAGCCAAGCCTAGTGTTCACATCCTCTGAACCGTAGGCTCGACATAACATTTCCTCGTGCATCTCGTCATGCGTCATGCCGCAGAACTTACCGAACTCTGTCACCCACTTGTGATAGTAATTCTCCTGCTGTCTGGTGCGCTGCCTCTTGATCTTATCGACCACGACTTTCACACCTAGATCAGCATTCTTTATCAAATAGGTAACCTCATCCATCTTGGAGTCATCGATCTTGGCCAACAATCTCATTAGATCCATGACCTCATTGTGACTCAGCGGATGAATATGGTAGGTGATCACAGCCAGTCATCGTCCGATGCAGCAGGCTTTGGCGCTTGCCTTTGACTAGGATCCTTGCGCGGCCCTGTATAAATCTCATGCTTACAAAACAGGTAAGGCGAACCGTCATTCTTACTCTTGCCCTTCCATCCAGAAACATCTACCTGCAGGACTGGCTCACGGTTATCTTCCCTAGCCTTTTCGTGAATTGTAATCAAGGCGCGAAGCTGATCCTGAGTGATGATCAACTTGCCAACAAAGTCCGGATGGTTGTCCGCACTCTTTCGCTGGTTGTTGTTCAAGTAAAAAGCTTCACCTTTCGCTACATTGTTGTTGTCCATTACCTTCCCCTTATTGTGATTGAACTTCTGCTCGTCGCGCTTTGAACTTGGCAACGTAATCTTTATAGATATCTGGTTGAGATAGCTTCATCTCCTCCAAAGTTTTTTTGTTTTCAGTATGAAGAGACTTAAGCCCTTCCACCGTATCAGTCTGATTGGCAAACGAAATCGCAAGCTCGACATAAGCAACTGCATCTGCTTCAGTCATTGAGCCTTTCATTGCCTGTTCAACAGCTTCCTCAAGTGTTTCAGGCTTAACGCTCTCAACCTGCTCAATTGCTTTAACCTTTTCGGTCTTAGTTGCTGGTTCAGTTTGGTTCTTGACCGGAGCTGAATCACTCTTGCTATCCGGCGGCAAGTCTTCACCAGCATATATGTAATGACCAAGGCCAAACATCGCCATGCATTTGACGAGGCATCTCATCTTTGAGTCGCCAATGTCTCGTGCGCTAGGGTTGGACACCGCTGCATTTTTGAAGCCAGACATAACGGGTAGCCACATGGTTCGCTCAAGCTCACCAATATTTATCGTGCAATGCACAGTAACTGTACCGTCCCCGTGTATCTCGCTGTCTGGAAAATGGTATGTTGCTTCAGGATATTCTTCCATCATTGCAGACCATGCCCATGTCCAGCTCAAGTAGGTAAGACCGTTCTTCTCTTGGGTATTGTCAGAACAGTTCACTGTTCTAAGATTTTCCCAGACCTCTTTGTAAGTCGACATAAGTACCTCTATGTTAATGGGTTTTTGGAGAAGCCTCGAAAGTCGCTTCTCCATTGCTGGGCATATACGCCATGCCTTTCTTGAATTGAGTTCTCAACAATCTGCATAAGCTCAACAGGCTCAAGCTTCTCAAACATAGCCATTGGCAATGAAACAGTTGGCCTACCCTTGCGCTCACCTTGCCAAGTAAACTCCACTCTAGTGCCGTTTAATGTAGCTTTGAGCATGGGGATCTTGGTTAACTGCCAAAGCCCTATTAGCTTCCGATCAAATTCTACTTCTTCAATCATGCAATCCTCTTAACCACTACGAATGTATCTTTGTGAGTTGGCTTGGGTAGCTTAAGCGTATCGAGTTTCATAATCGCGCTGACCACGACAGGAATGCCCACGGTCTTGGTAATAAACTTCATTCGACTACGCTTGCTCTTCCACTTATAAAACGCTGGTCGATCACTGCCTCTTATCATCATCATGTGATTTGGTTGAAGCTTATCTAACCCCGATATAAGTTTCTGAGTGGCACTTTGCATGCTGCTTAAGTCCAACCCCTCGATCTCCGCCTTCGGCTGATAGAGCTGGCTTTCCAGTTGCTCTCTACCCAGCTCATGATGAACGTCTACATCGGCCTGAGTGTTGATAGAGCCTTTACTTTTAGTCTTCTTTGCCATTGTTATCATCCTTCCATTGTGAGCACCATTGATTTACTCGACACCAGTTTTGCAAGCAGCGGGTGCTTTCGCCAACTCGCTTATCAACATAGTGTCCAGTACCGAGAGAGGTCGCGTGAGCGACAGCGTCATCCTCCACTTGATAGAGTCTTATTGCCCTTACTCTCCCTTTCTTTTGAACCGCAAAGATTGTTGGCTTATCCCACCGCTCGTGAGCGTCACACTTGGGAAGTTCGCCGCCTGTTGCAAATTCAAAATCTGCTTCTTGATGCAGGGCAACACGCTCTTCAACGTAATTATCCTGATCTGATTCCGACCACATGGGGATTGTGATCATTTGGATTGGCGAGTCTGGATAGTTCCCACCCTCTTCGGCTTTGCGCCGAGACCAATCACGCAGGATTGCGATAATCCTTAACTGCTTAACGGGTAATTGTTTAGCGGTACGCACCAACCATGCGTAACAGTTGAGCTGCTTGTGCCATTCTTTTTTATCGTTGATCACCGACCAGACGCTGGTTACCTTGTAATCGCTAACGATAACCCCTTCAGGGGTCAGGTGTTGCAAGTCAATCGCACCACTAATTTTCCAGCCATTCACCTCTGCGAAGAGTCTTTCCTCGCTGATGCAATCATCGCCATGCACAGCATTCTCAAACATCTGATGCACACTGGTGCCAAACCGTGACCACAAAAAGTCAACCGCGTCTTGCTCAATCTCGTCATCGTGCTGACGCTGTAATTGAGAAACTCTAGGGCTGTCAATTAACTGAGTAGCAGACAACAAGCTGTCGCCTTTCGTGTAGTCGCTAAAGGTCAGCGCATTGAACACGACCTCTGGCAGGTTATGATTGTTAGTTATTTTCATTCACATGTACCTATAAACCCTTACACCCATCCCTTTGTCTTGCTCATGTCGCTTGCGTACAGTGAACTGCTTCTCAGGGTTTTCTTTTTGTACTCGATGCACACGCTGGCGTAGCGCGGAGATCTTTCGTTGGGTATGATCTTCATCATCCGTTTTAATAAAAAAGGATTCTTCAGGTGCAAGATTTATGATTGCGTCTAATACCTTCGGATCTAACAGCTCCTTCTTTCTTACATCGGGGAGCGGAACTCGCTCGATCAATATATCTTCTTTGTCTTTCGTCATAATAGGTAATCCCTTTCTCTTCTTTGTCAATCAAGTGTTGACTTATTTTGCTCATCATGTATTGTCCTGTCACTCAAGGACAATCAAATATAAGGTATTTTTTGTAGCATGACAAGTATTTTTTTTACTATAAATGGGGAGCCGGCAAGCAAGGCTAACAGCCGCAGACTGGTTACGATCAGAGGGAGGCCGGCGTTTATCAAGAGCGCCAAAGCATTGGCCTACGTCAAATCATTCAAAGAGCAATGCCCGCAGATGGGTGACTTGATGCTGGAAGGCGACCTTGAAGCTAGAATAAAAATTTATTACGCATCGCGTAGGCCTGACCTAGATGAGAGTGTGATCTTAGATTGTATGCAAGGGTTGATCTACAAAAACGACAGACAAGTAAGGAAGAAGGTGATCGAATGGGGACTGGACAAGGAAAATCCGAGAGCGGAAATAGTGATTATTTCAAAACAACTATCGAAGGAAGGATCTTGAACCGAGCTATCTTGGATTTATTCTCATCGAACGAAGAGACTCGCATTGAGGCGATTGAATTTTTCGCAGAAGAGAATCATAACGACATAGTAAAAAAGCTTCGGATCAATCCTCACGAGATAAAGAGGATGGTATTCTCAGCAATAAAACACGAAGGGATAAGGAGGGAGAAAATGGCAAGAAATATCATTAGATACTTAGCAGGCAACTATAAACCTAAGTAGTCTACTTATTGTTTTTTAATAGTAGGTTTCTTTGTTAAGTAGCCTACTAAGTGTGTGGCCCTTCGGGGATTTTAAGAAGCTAACATAGGAAGGTAATGATATGCAAGATGTTCTGGATACTTTTTTAAACACAATAACTCAAGAAGGCAGATACATCTGCCCAGTATGTACACCAGAAAGAAAGAAAGTTAATCAACGAGAGAGAACGCTAAGCGTTTCGTTCAAGGATGACGGGGTAGTATTCCTCTGTCATCACTGCGAGATATCAGGTAAACGAGGAGACTCTAAACCCGCCTACATTGACCGACCCAAGAAGGTCACCGCCATCTCTGTGCCCAAAGAATCTGATGACGGCATCATCGGTGACTACCTAAAAGGCCGAGGCATAGATTACGCAAAGGTTAAGGATCGATACAAGATCGTAACAGGTAAGCGTTACTTCAATGCTAAAGGCGAGCTCAATGCCGGAGAAGTCCCTGCCATTGGGTTTGTTTACGGGGATCGGGAGGCTGTCAAGTGGAGACCTCTCAATGACAAAAGGTTTACGCAGGACGGTGCGGCTAGAACTTTCTGGGGTATCGAGAATGCAAAGAAGGTCGAGCCTAAAACCTTGGTGGTCTGTGAAGGAGAAGTAGACTGTCTATCGGTAGCCTCTTCTATCATTGACGATCAAATAGTTATACTTAGCGTACCGAATGGAGCGCCTCAGCGGGTTGCAAACAGACGGATAGACCCGAGCGAAGACAATAAATTTAGTTACGTTTGGGAAGCGAAGTCGGTGATGAAGTCAGTTGAAAGAATCATACTGGCAACAGATAAGGATGAGGCAGGGGAAGCGTTAAGGGAAGAGTTAGCTAGGAGGATAGGAAGGGCTAAGTGTTATCAGGTTGATTACCCTGAAGATACGAAGGACATGAACGATGTCCTACAAAAGCATGGGCCAGAGAAAATCGTACAGATTGTCCTCGACGCAGAGCCCATGCCACTGGAAGGGGTATACACCGTTGATGATTACAAGAGCGAGGTCAACCATCTGTATACGAACGGTGTCATTGGCGGGTTATCCACAGGCATGCCTGTAGTCGACGAACTATTTACTGTGGTTCAGGGCCAGCTGTCTGTGGTCACCGGGATTCCGGGGTCGGGTAAGTCTGAATTTATTGATCAGATAATGGTTAACTTGGCTAAGCAATATGACTGGAAGTTTGCTGTCGCCAGCTTTGAAAACCCACCGCCACTGCACATAGCCAAGCTTGCAGAAAAGATTGTTGGTAAACCGTTCTTTGATGGGCCTAGCGGTAGGATGAGCAAGGAAGAGGCCGACAATGCGCTGACATACATCCATAACCATTGGTTGTTTCTGGAGCAGAGGTCAGGAGAGTTGGTAACCATTGACTCGATATTAGACAGGGCGCAGCAAGCAGTCATGAGAATGGGTGTCAGGGGGTTGGTCATTGACCCGTACAATTACATCGCTCAGCAGACATCTTCAGACAATGAGCACCAAAGTATTAATGATTTGCTTACACGGTTGGTGGCCTTTGCCAGAGCAAACGATGTTCACATCTGGTTCATTGCTCACCCCAGCAAGATGCCAACGGATGCGTCAGGATCAACAGCAGTGCCAAAGGGAATGAACATATCGGGCAGCGCCAGCTTCTTTGCCAAGGCTGACCTCGGCATCACGGTGCATCAGAACAAAGATCGAGACGTTGAGATCCATTGCTGGAAGGTAAGGTTCAAGTGGATAGGCAAGGTCGGTAAGGTCAAGCTGGCATATGATATACCGACAGGAAGGTATTCTGAGCCGGTGTACCAGCCATTGAGTATTCCAAGCTCACTCAAGCCCATCAAGAGTTGGCAAGAAAAAGATGACGACTGGATCTGACTTAAAGATAAACGATATCGGTAGCCCGTTTCTTCACAAGCATCATAAGGTTGATGTCGAGGATGCGGGTAACGGTTTCGCACGATCTAAAGTTAAGGATCAGTTATTCATTGACCACTTATTGATGAAAGATCTTATTGATGTCGAGCATCACATAGAAGCAGAGAGAGTGATCGGCTTGGCGATGTCGGCCCATGTCTATCTGAAGAGCCCAGCAATGGACGCTGGAAGTTTTGGTGGCGGCAAACCTGACATGATGTCGAGCGGACTGATGAGATATTCACGATACATGAGAAGGGTCATTGAGAAGTGGGGCTTGGAAGGTGAGCAGGCGATAACACTACATGTGATCGACGATGTTTATACCGACGACTTCGTACAGATCAGTCTGCTGAGAAAAGTTCTAGGCAGAAATTAATTAAACCTACATCTGTATTTTTCTGGCCTCCAGTTCCAACCCCTAAAAAAACGCTGCAGCCCTTTGTTATTAAGGGTCAAATATGGAAATCATTTGCATCTAGCAAAACCTCCGCCTACTGCTGCGCATAGACTCCAGCGGCAATGTTGTAATACAGGGTTTCAGGGGGGGGTAAAACTGCATCCCCAATTTCCTTGGGAGAGTTAGCCATAGCTATTGAGCGGCCAATAAAAAACCCCCACTCCTTTCGGAGCAGGGGTTGATCGGTGCGGAAGGTTGAGAGTGTGTGGCCTCTCAGGACGGAATATCTCACATCATGCGAGGGTTTGCAATAGGAGTGCAGCTGTGCCTGATCGAGAATATGAAGGGTGCCAGCCAACGATCAAGCTTTCCAGTGCGCTGCCCACCGGCTAGGAGTGCTGGCCCTTATAACTTAACACAAGCCGGCTTAAGAGATGTTATGACCGTGCGTCTCTATGAATGAATCTATCTCATCGTCGCTCATGCCAAAGCTCAGTAATCCACAGGTTGCGTCGTCAATCTGACCGTCTTCGATCAGGTGGCCTATGTGTTTTATGCTCTCGTCAAAAACTTCTTGGCCAAACTCATCAATAAAGCTGACAACAATTGGGTTTAAAATATTCATCGATTATCCTCACACTTTGAATTGCATTTGATTGAAAGAATTAACTCTTCAGTTTTTCCTTCCCAAGTTATGTCGCCCCACGCCGTAGATACGTTAGCAATCCACGGCTCATTGTCATGCGTCATAAAACACATGGAGTCCGTCTCTCTGAGAATATACCAGCCGCGTTGCTCTAGTTTTTTGATTTGATTTACTGCCATGTTAGTTTTTACCCTCGCAGTTTGGATTGGTTTGCCAGTAGTCCGGCCAGTGACCCGCGCATACCATCTCGCGGTATTGCTTTTCCATTGCCAGTTCATGCCGATAGTCTTGCTCACCCAGCCACATAACAACTCCGGCTATTGCTAGAACCCCGATGGTCTTGAGTATTGAACGCTTCATGTCTTTATCCTTATTCCGATTTCGTACAGTATGCTCTCGGCTTCTTCGTTGTAGTCTTCAAAATCGCTCTGGCTTTCTGAATCTAAATGCCAGTTATCGAACTTGGCATCGTACTCGTACTTCAGTTTGACGTTGTCACGTTCAAGCAGAATATCAACTAGCGCGTCAGACATCTCCATAAATTCGTACAAGGACGCGGCGGGAAAATCCTTAGAATTGATACCCTCCCTGATAAATTTAACCTCTCCCCATGAGATAGAGGTGCCGTCTTTGTTGTTGTAGACAGAGTCAAGATCTGTCGTTCGTTCTACCGTATCGATTAGGCAGTCAATGAGCAACTGCAGTTGCTCTAGTTGCACCATCTTATTCTGATATAAACTCATTTCATTTCTCCTCGGGGGCCGTAGCCCCCACTTGATTTAGATCTTGATGATCTCGCCAAACTCTTCGCATCCGTAGAAAACTGGATCAGCATAGTTGCTTAGCCAAAAGACTGGGTAGTCAGGCACCGTGAACTCGTTGCCGTAATAAGCACTAGGGCCAACCTCAGCCATTCCATCCGTGAAGTAGACCAGAGCGTTAGGGCTCACATCATTGTGCTCGCACCAGTTGAATGGCGGATTGAAGGCAGTGCCTCCGCCTCCGTGCATCTTGAGTACGATATCATCGCCCCTGTCGAACTCGTCAACGTGGTTGATTGTAAAGTCGCAATAGACAACGTATGTCTTGGTCGGCTTGATGTCATCCACGATGTCATCGATATGATGGCTGATGATCGATAGCTCGTGATCATCCAATGAGCAAGACGTATCAACTGCAATGACAAGCTCGCCAGTTGGCTCAGTCACGCTTGAAGGCAACACGAGTCCGCGAGACAGTAGCCTGCGATTGGGTCGGGCGTAGGTCTGATCAGTAACCACGCTATCACGCAGAGCATCTCTCAGGATCTCATTCCAATTTTGAGAGTCACCCTTCAGCGAATCGATCATGTCCCTAGCCTGACCAAGCGAACCCTGACCAGCTTTGCGCTCAGCCTGAGCGGCTTGGTTGACCGCAGCTGCAACCGACCGCTGCTCCTCAGCCTTGCCAGACTCGTCAAGAAGCTCTCCGTCCTCGTCAACACCGTCTAGAACCTCGCCCCAAGGTACGCCAGAGTCAGCCTGTGCGCCTTCGCTGTCGCTGTCTTGGCCTTGATCAGATGAGGAGTCGCCTTGATCAGATGAGGAGTCGCCTCCATCGGCACCCTTGCCGGCTTGCTCGTCATCGTCCTGCTGAGGCTTGCCAATGTCGACATAGATCCGCTCAGCCGCCCAGTCTCGATATTTAGGATTGAACAGTCCGTCATCTGGAAGGGTGAACCCAGCCTTGATCAGACCCTCATTGATAGCGTAGTCACAGGCTTGATTCCACAGCTTGTGATCACGACCATCCTTCCTCAAGTGGTGCCCGTATCCGATATGAGCGCATTCGTGAGCGAGCACACCGGCAACCTCAGGCACGGTCAGCTTATCGACCCAAGCAGGGTTGAAGAAAATACTCTTGCCATCAGTAGCCATTGTTGGCGTG
>Ga0129327_10001353_pt1 | contig 14588 bp, 17 predicted proteins | sample CPBDNA_6_FD_111799 | JGI IMG/M metagenome (GOLD analysis project Ga0129327, IMG submission 111799) | Freshwater to marine salinity gradient microbial communities from Chesapeake Bay, USA - CPBay_Spr_31_0.8_DNA | ecosystem: Environmental > Aquatic > Marine > Coastal | place: USA: Chesapeake Bay... | reverse complement strand
CCTGGAAGTGGTGGAGTTCTATAATAGGGAGGCGGAGCTCTTGGACAATTGGAGGTATAAGGAGTGGCTGAACCTGCTAACTGAGGACGTGGAGTACACATTTTACACTAGGCAGAACATTAACGCCGACTCTCCCGAGGACCAGATAGGCTCTCCCCTAATCATGGACGATAGGTTCCTCCTGGAGAAGAGGGTAAATAGGTTGTACAGCGAATACGCGTGGGCGGAAATACCCAGATCCATGACCAGACACTTCGTCACAAACGTGAGGGTCGCTAACAGAGCTGAGGGTCAGATGAGGACGTTGAGTAACGTTCTGTTTTATAGGCACAGACATGACAACCCATACCACGAGTTCCTGTCCTATGAGAGGAGGGACCTGTTGAGGAGGGAAGGCGGAGAACTGAGGATAGCCAGAAGGGAGATAATCCCCGACACCAACGTCATCTTGGTGGACTATCTATCCACGTTATATTGAGGTGAGGTCTTGGGCACTGAGATCCCGCTCACCAAATATGTTGAGATAAAGAACGAGTACGCCTATGTTCTAGTGAGGTTGGTGTCAGTGAGCGCCGGTGTAAGGTTGGAGGTGTACGCCCCAAACTTCGATACGAGGGTATTGCTGGATCCGTTGCAGCTGGAGTCCTTAACTGTGGCGGACGAATCCATATTCAAGGTTCTTGTGAGGACTCTATACAATCCGTACCAAGACGACAGTTTAGATCTATGAAGGAGGAAAATGAATAATTCTGTCGAATCTATTTTTCCCATAATTCGAAGGGTAAAACTCCGAAATATCCAAATTCTATCCCCTTATTGAAACGAGTTAGGAACTGATGCGAAATAGATATTTGCATCTGTAGATATCTCACGATGCTGAGGCTACTTACTTATAGTTTATAAGTTCAACCAACTAACTAATACATTCACTCTTGGATTTATTCGACAAGGACGTTTGTTATAAAGAATTCTACGCTTTTTATTTATCCTTAATTCTCATGAACGTTTATATACAATGGTATCACTTATATGAGGATATAAGGAGTGGTATTATTTCCCGTCATAATAGAAAGGGACTCTCCCGTGCACCCTTAATAGGCGTCGTAGTCCTTGTAATCGTTGTAATAGTTGCTGGAGCTGTGGCGGCGGTAATGTTGACCCATAAGCCTTCCAGCACTGCCAGCAAGATCACAATAACCTACTTCGACGATCTTTCACCAAGCGAAGCCAACGTGACGAGAAACGTGATCATTCCTGAGTTCGAAGCGACCCATCCCAACATCCAGATAAACTATGTGGACGAAGGTGCCAGTGATATTGTGAAGAACGTTGAGGAGTTGGTGCAGGGAGGAAACGTGGGTCCCGTAATAATAGGGGAGGACAACTTAGTAATCGGGGAGCTGATAAATGGAAACTACCTCATGAACCTCACACCCATGGAAAGTCAGCTCATGTCAAATCTAACCCTAATACCGGCCATGGTGCATCTGGTGAACTACGAGAAGAGTGTCTATGGAGGGATATACTTCGTCCCTCTGAGGGGGAACATACCTCTTGTCTGGTATAACGCCTCTCTCTTCCGTCAGCTTGGGATTCAACCACCTCAGAACTGGACGCAACTCCTACAAGTGGCGGCCATGGTAAAGGATAAGACGGGGACAGCTCCAATAATGTTCCAAGGACATGGCGGCGCCAGTACATACACCGAACTATATCAATGGATGGTTCAGGCCGGAGGGAACCCGTTCCTCTTCAATGATTCAGGTGACGTGATGGCATTTCAATACCTGTATAACCTATCACAATACTTCACTCCAGGTTACATACATGGTTACTGGGGGAGCTATAAGGGTCTCCTAAGTGGAGAGTACTATATGAAGTGGAGAGTACTATATGATAGACTATCAGTGGCCTTACATTTACAGCGTCTTCGCGTCCTCAGGTGTGAATATGAGTAACATAGGTTTCTATCCCGGTCCAGTGGGACCTGCAAATGGTGACCACCTAGTTGGAGGAGACGTGCTCGCCATACCAAGGGGAGCCACTGACGTTCCCGCCCTCATAGAGTTCGCACAGTTCTTGCTCTCCGCCCAGGTGCAGAGACAGTTCATAACCTTACTCTCATGGCCAGCTGTGAACCAAGAGGCCTATTCCAACCTACCAAGTAACATAAGTCCACTCTACCACGTAGAGGAGGAGGCCATGAGTACCGCGTTCTTCAGGGAACCTGTTCCCTGGATAACGGTGTGGGGTCAAATAGCCGACCAGCTCTTCGACAACATCATAGTGAACCACGCCCCCTATAGTCAGATACCTCAGATGCTAAGTAACGCCAATCAGGAGATGTACAACTACCTTCTCAAGAACTACAACTCCACAGTGGCCCAAGAGTATGAGCAAGGACAATTCGGCCCACTATACGGCTGATCCAAATGAGTGGTAGGACTAACCTAACCACCTTTCTTTTCGTTATCCCAGCATTGGGATATGTGATGGCATTCGTGTTTTTTCCCACCGTGTATGCGGTTTACCTGAGTTTTCAGTCGCATGGCGGATTCAGTCTTGGGAACTATGAACAATTAACCTATTTCAACCTGGGAGGGGCTATCCTTGACACTGTGGGAGTGACGGTCGGAGCCCTCCTGATTCAATTGGCCTTGGGCTTCGTTGTTGCATCAGTTCTGGCCAGGGAGTTCATTGGAAAGAGAGCCGTCTCGACCATAAGCATAATACCAATGGGGATAGCCACTGTGGTAGCTGCGGTGACGTTCAGTTTCATATTCCAGAGCTCGGGGGGGATACGCAAACACGGTTATACACGGACTCTTAGGCACTCAGTTGAACTGGTACAGTAACTCCATCATTTCCCTACTTGTGGTCATGCTCGCGGACAGCTGGAAGAATACCCCAATAATTTCCCTAATTTTGTTGGCTGGAATGACCTCAATTCCCAGGGAGCTCTACTTCTCAGCAGCCATTGACGGTGCCGGACCAGTGAACAGGTTTATACATGTCACTCTTCCAAACCTCAGGAGCTTTATAGGGGTTGCCCTCATACTTAGGGGTGTGCAGGAGTTCAACATATTTGCCCTTCCACTTATCCTGGTTGGGGATCACCCACCACTCCTCACCACTTTAGTCTATAACCTCTACACCACCACTTTCCCTGAAGTGGGTTTAGCGTTGGCTGCGGCGACAGTTTTGTTGGGATTCATCCTCGTGTTCATCGGAGTTGTACTTAAGCTCACAGGTGGTTCGAGATGAAATGGAGTTACCTCGGCGCGGCGTTCGCGGTGGTGTACTTCCTGTTTCCTCTCTACATCCTTGTCCTGCTCGCGTTTAATTCTCCGAGGTACACACTGTTTGCCAAGTTTCCCTCCTTATTGCCGATTCAGCTCACCCTAAACAACCTCGAGAGCGCCCTACAGGGATCCTCGTTTGTGGATCCTTTTGTGAGGAGCTTGGAGACGGCCACCTTGGTGGGGGTTATAACACTTGCCCTAGCCGTGCCTGCGGGATATGGATTAAGTAGGCTACCAAGGTCCATTGCCTATCCCGTCCTGACCTTACTCCTTGTGACCAACATGATGCCAGCAATAGTGGTGGGAATACCCATTGCCGTCGAATTCGTGAAGCTCCACATGTTTGAGACGGTACAGGGACTCTCCTTGGCTCAGACCCTGGTCACCTTACCCTTGGCCACGTTCATTCTTCAGGGTACGTTTTCCTCCATACCAAGGGACCTAGAGAATCAGGCGAGGGTGGACGGAGCGGACCTTTTACACCGTCTCAGCTCGGTCCTAATACCCCTGACGGGTCCTGGGATGGCGGCGGCATTCTTGATCTCGTGGATGTTCTCGTGGGACGAATTTACCTACGCGATCCTACTCCTACCTTACCACTCAACTTTACCTGTAACAATATATACCGACGTCACTAGAGGGAATTTGTTGGCGGGAGTGGCGTTCTCATTGGTTTTCACCTTACCTGTAATAGTTCTCACCTTCGCCCTACAGAAGTACCTAAAGGGCGAATATCTTTCAGGGGGGATAAAGGGATGACAGTTGAGCTGGTTGAAATAAGGAAGTATTACGGGACCAAAAGGGTGCTTGATGGTATCTCAGAGAAGATAGAGAGCGGCGAGTTCTTCGTCATATTGGGGCCCAGCGGTGAGGGGAAATCCACTCTACTCAAGGTGATGGCTGGAATTGAGAGGCCGGACTCAGGGAAAATGATTGTGGACGGACAGGACATCACTTACCAACCTCCAGAGAGGAGGAACGTGGCAATGGTGTTTCAGAATTATGCCCTTTACCCGAACATGTCAGTTAGGGACAACATAGCCTTCCCCCTCAAGATGAGGAGGACGCCCAAGAAGGAGATAGAGGAGAATGTTGAGCGGGTGGCAGCCCTCCTAGGAATAGGGGAGATATTGGATAAGAGAGTAACAGTCATAAGCGGAGGACAGCAGCAACGTGTTGCCCTGGCCAGGGCCATTGTGAGAAATCCGTCCTATTACCTACTAGACGAACCGCTCTCCAACCTCGACGCCAGGATGAGGACGGTGGCCAGGGGGGAGCTCAAGAGGATCCAGAAGGAGCTCAGAGGTACTTTCATATACGTTACCCACGACCAAAAGGAGGCAATGAGTCTAGCTGATAGGGTGGCCGTGCTTCATGCTGGCAAGTTCGAGCAGGTCGGAAAGCCCAAGGAGCTTTATGACTATCCCCGAACTAAATGGGTGGCTGAATTCATAGGGGACTTCCCAATGAACTTCTTACCTGGAAAGGTGTTAGGAGAGGAAGGAGTGGAGGTTGGCTTCAGGCCAGAGTGGGCCGCGGTGAACGAGGGAAGAATGGAGTGTGTGGTGGAGTCCGTGGAGGCAGTAGGTGATTCCAGATACCTCCTCTGTGACCATGAGGGGCATAGGCTAACCTTGGTGTCCCGGAATAACTACGATGTTGGCGATAAGATCAAGTTTGAGGTGAACGACTTTAGAAAGTTCAAGGATGGTGTGTTAATGGACTAATTTTTGTTGAACCGTGCCTTGATGGTGGAGCTTATTTCTCAAGTTCCAAATTGTTTGGAAGGGATTGTGACCTCACTTCCCCCCTAGCTAAGTCCCTCAAGGTGATTAATTAAAAATCTGCGTCCACAAACTAATGGAGGTGTAGAAAAGGCATGTTTTTATATGTTATATAGTTTTCTCCATCAGAAAGATCGCAATTATCTTGATCCAGGCGTCGTGAACTGAAACAATCTTCACTATCCCTCAAATAAATTCCATCGAATATCATTCCCTACTTAGACACTAGGAAGTAACTCAAACATAATCTAGGTTAAGGTTCTAAAATTTTAAAAACTCTCTTATGACTTTCTCTCAATGACTGATGTAGAGGTTGCTATACCGACCTGTTGTAACGACGGGAAAACAATTATCTACACTTTGAAGGCCCTAACTGAGCAAAGTTACAGAGACTTCAGCGTGCTCATAGTTTACAAGCCTACCCCAGGAGACAGGACCGCGGAAGCTGTGAAGTCCTTTCAGGATAGGCTCAACATTAGAGTTATTGAGCAGGAGAAGGGAAAGATAGATGAGGCCATGAATATTATTTTTCAGAGCTCAAGCGCAGACGTCCTTCTAACAACTGACGACGATGAGATTCCTGACGTGAATTGGGTGAAGGATCACCTGAAGTTTCATGAGAAATATCCAGAGGGAGGAGCGTTCAGAGGAAGGGTAAAAAAGAAGACCTCAGACCTCAGTGTTAGAGTTAAGGATAATATGGTCAAGAGATTTATCAAAAACATGATTTACTCACAGTACTCCGACCAGTTTCGTGATTATAGTGGATATTTGACCATCTTTGGTATACCTAATGACAGAAGAAAAAACGCATATCTTCCTAGGGGAGGAGTTATGAAAACTATAGCTTTGACCTATGAGAACAGTTCCTTTAAGAAACAAGTTTACAGGGACTTCAGGGTACCAGGTTACTCGTTGAGAGGATTTCATAGTGAGGACCTGATATGTCTTCACGCGATTAGAAAGGGGTTCTTCACCGCGGAAATTGATGGAGGTTGGGCGGTGGAAATTGAGAGGAAGGAGTTCGGGAGTCCTGCTGAGTCATTGTCAACTCCCACCAGTCAGAGGGGAAGGATAGGGGTAATTGTTGAACATTTCCTCTTTCCTTATGGGGCTTACCTGGAGGGATTCAAACCTAGGAGATTATGGCTGCTGAAGTCGGTCCTGGCCTTAAATCCTGACAGGGTAAGGAAAGAGGCGTCGTTGTTAGGGGTCTCTCTGGCCGAGGAGTCGATCTCCAACCAGTATCCGCCATCCAAGGTAAGGGAAAATCTATTGACAGCCCTGGAGAAATTCTATCAAAAGTATTCAATGTAGACTTCTTCCAGAGATATTCTGATTAAGGGCTAACTCTGACATGGAGTAGTAGAGAGGATGAGAGACTCCTACACTGAAGTTTTGCCAGTAGCCGCGTTCCTATGTCACATATGATACTCGCATCCGTCCCTATCTCCAATGTACCTGAGATAATCTGTTAAAGTACACTGAGAGTGTCGGCACGGATTAGATAAATTAACAGACGCCTATCTGTCTAGATCTGTTAACTCGCCACAATTACATTAGTTCATGTCAGTCGCATAATGTTCCGAAGGGAGAGACATTTTATCTTAACAAGTCACGACACTCTCGACACACTGGTGAATTCTCATAGAAAAGTTTAATTATATTTACCTAAATAGCACACGTGTTTTCACTGGTCATCCCAGCGTACAACGAAGAGAAAAGGATTGGGAATACGTTGGCTCAACTTACCTCTGTCCTCAAGGACCAACAGATCCTCGTTGTCTTCGACGGGGAGGACCACACCCCTGAGATCGTAAAGAACTTCCCAGTTGAGTTGATACACAGTCATAAAAGGCTAGGAAAGGGTGGGAGCATAAAGGAAGGTATAAGGAGGAGTAAGGGGGAGATAGTGGCCTTCCTAGATGCGGATATGCCGGTTACCCTTCAATCTCTCCTTAAGGTCCTTGAAACCTCTCTACACTCCGACCTGGTGGTGACTGTGAGGACGTTCATGGGACTTCCAACCACAAGGAGTTTCCTACATAATTCCTTCGTGAACACCACGAAGGTCTTCTTCCCTTCTCTACGTAAATTCAGGGACTTTCAAGGTGGGTTGAAAGCGATGAAGAGGGACAAGGTAGCACCGCTGCTAGACGAACTAATAATGAATGATTGGCTCTTTGATATAAACTTGATTTATTCTTTTATGAGAAGGGGTTACATAATTGAGGAAGTGGAGGTGCCATGGAATCACAAAGAGGAGGGAAGTCACGTCTCTAGGAAGTTGGTGAAGGTGATAGTGATGATGTTTCTATCTCTATTGAAGTTAAGGACGTTCTACTCACCTGCCAGATGGATACTTGACACTCGTTCATACAAGTCCATGGAAAGCGTCTTGGTGAATATCCTTAGGTGAAATACCCCATGAATGACGGAAAGCGGTGAAAGACCACAAAGATATAGACAACAAATCATCAAAAGATGTACTTCAGCTGCGGAATCCAAGAAGATCTCAGTAATCAGTCCTTAAATGAAAGATGAGGAAAACTAGTTCTTTATCGAGAAGGAGAGGAGCGACAGGCTTATTAAAAGATCTGACAAGGATAAGTTACCGTGCGGAAGCTGGCTCTACTGGATAAGCACCTTATGGCCTCAGACTTCGGTGGAGGCGGGAGCGTGCACGTCAGGGAAGTGACCAAGAGGCTCAAGGAAAAGTTTGACATCGTTTACTACCCTTCTTCAGCGGTGTTGAATAAGAGTAAGGATGAACTAATTAAACAAGCCAAGTCCCTTGAAGGGAACGGAATAAGAGTCCATGAAGGTTTCTATCGTGTCCTCGAGGATAGTAACAGACTGAGACCCTCTATCCTCAGTCCTCATAAACTCCCTCAAGAAGTGTCCAGGTATTATGAGCCCGAGGCCGACCTTCTTTACGAACCCGACCATACAGGCTTTGACGTCTTCTTTGTTGGAGGAAAGTTCCCCAAGTACGGCTTCACCATGCATGTGCCCATTTACTATGACCAATCTCTTGGATATCTAGCAAGGCTGATTAAATTTTACGGAATAAACCCCTACACGCTCAAGGGCTTCCACACCAGGTTCTTGTATAACGAATTTATTGCGAAAAGAATTTCAAAGAACCTTTTAAAGAAATTTTGGCCCACGTTTGTGTTGGGGGTAAGTAAGGCCCCTTTCCTCGAAAGTGGTTTGGACGGGATCGTCCTAAGACCTGGGAATGCCTTCGATCCTGAGCTATTAACCCACAGGAACCGGGGGAAGGAGGATTACATGGTGTTTTGGAGCAGGTTGAACCAGGACAAGGGGATTAGGGAGGTTCTTGAAATTACGAGAGCAGTGAACAGGAGGAGAAAAGCCAAACTTGTAGTCATGGGAAAGTTCTTCGATAAATATAACGAGAGCATGTTCTGGAGAAGGGTGAGGGATTGGGGGCTGGAGGTTGAGTACCTGGGTTTTGTGGAGAGGGAGAAGCTACACGAAGTGGTGTCAAGAGCCAAGGTTCTTCTCTATCCCTCTCACGTTGACGGGTTTGCCCTGGTTGTTCTGGAGGCTTTGGCCTTGGGAACTCCGGTGGTGGCTTACGACATTCCTGCCATTACTGATGTTTATGGAGAGTTAAAGGCCATGAAGATAGTGAAGGAGTTTGACGTCAAGGGCGCGGCGGAGAACGCGATCGGAATCATGGATATGGGTGAGAACGAAGTGCATGATTTAATGAACGAAGAGAGCATGATGAACTTTCTCAATTTGTACTCTTCGTGGGATCGTGTGGCCAGCTCCATAATTCGTGTAATAGAGCAGTATATTTAAACTAGAAAACAACACTGTCGCAAACGTGGTTTGTGAAGAGAATGGTAGGTCCACGAAATTTCCAGCCAGCAAGCTCATAGCCTACATGGGCTTTAGTAAACTGTCCACCCAGCGTCTGCCACCAACACCTCCCCGTTCACATAGAAAGAGTCGTCAGACGCCAAAAAGAGGGCAACCTTGGCTATTTGTTCCGGCTCGGCGGGCGGAGGTGCCACACTCCTCTTCAAGAGCTCCATTCCCTCCTGGCTCATCTTGGAATTAGACGTTATGTTTGTAATAACTCCTCCAGGTGCTATCGCGTTGCACCTTATCCCCCTAGGCCCGTACTGGGCGGCAATGCTTCTCGTGAGACCTATTAACGCATGCTTGGACACAGTGTAGGCAGTCCCCGCCTTCCCTCCGTAGAGGCCAGCAACAGAGGCGGTGTTCACTATCACCCCCCTTCCCTCCCTCAGCATATGAGGGATAGCCCTCCTACTCATCCAGAAGGGCGCATATAGGTTAACCCTCATGACCCTCTCCAAGAGCTCATCTGCGGTCTCCGTCAAGGTGAAGAACCCGTCCATGATTCCTGCATTGTTGCAGAGGACGTCTATTCTCTTGAATACCCTGATCGTTTCGTTAACGACTTTCTCCGCGTTCTCCTTAACAGAAATGTCCAATGTCATTCCCAATACTTCCCTGCCGTCCTTCTTGAGTTCCTGGGTCACCTCCTTGACCCTCTCATCAACTACGTCCACCAGGACCACTTTGGCACCCTCTCAGGAAAAGAGGGAGGCCATGGACTTCCCTATTCCGGATCCTCCTCCGGTGATTATAACCACTTTTCCCTCTAACTTTCCCTGCATCGTAGGTCAATTAGGTTCCGGGTAAAAAGCTTCAATGGATGTCGTGGAATCATAATATAACCAACTAAAACGATCCTTCGAAAACTTACGGACACGGGTCACCGTATCTTTATATTCAGATCGTTCAAGTAACACATATGAGTGAAGTCATAGAGAGTCTGCTCAAGAACCCGCAGTTGCTGTCGGCTCTGGCGGATAAGGTCTACGAGAGGTTGAAGGATGAAATAGTGATAAAGCATCTAGACGAAAATAACCAAGTCATCAGGCAGTTGATGGAAGAGATCAGGTCCCTCCAACAGGCCGTCAAGGAACATTCCGAGGCCATCAAGTCACTCCAAAGAACTACCATCGCCCTAGTTAGAGAACAAAGGAAACTGTCGATAGCGATAGGTAGCTTCACAGGTAGGGCAGGAAGGGGATTGGAGAGGGCCATGCTCAACCTCTATAAAAAGGCCCTGGTCCTGCACGGAGCTGATCCGAAGAAGGTGGTTCACGGTAGGGTTGTAGACACGTTAGGGGTAGTGGAGAAGAACAGGATATTTGAGGTGGACTTCTATGAGACCAACGACCAGGTCTATCTGTTCGAGGTCAAGAATTACGCAGATGAGGCGGTTATTGACCAGGTTCTGAACAGATGGAAAGTGTTCTCTTCCCTTTACACCAAACCCGTAAAGATATTCGTGGTCGCCAATTATGTGGAGAGGGAAGTAAAGGAGGAACTTGAGAAGGAGGGGGTGGAGGTAATAGCCTCTCAGGTCGTCGATTAACCCCCAATTGTCTCCTTGATTCATGATCTATCCTCTCTGTGTTGGAAGGCTAAACTTGAGGATGAACTCCTCGTGGAACCTCTCAATCTTAATACACTTACCTGTGACAGGTTGAAGGTGCGTTGATACTTGACGTCCCAACGCTACTATGAAAGCTCCCTCTTCTTACTGACCGCCACAGTCCAACAGAGATGTGGGTATTCAGCGATGGTTAACCTGTTTCTCGATAGTCCTATACTTAAGGTGTATACTTCTCTTTTAGGACTTTCAGAATTCCATTGTTGACGCCAGCGACGCTCCCTCCGCCTCCACAAGAGAAATGAAGCTGCGGGAGTAATTATCACTTCTCTGCGGGGACCGGACGTCACGGATAAGTTCCCCCTCCCCCGTGGGGGAGTTCCGGCCCTCCATGAGAGATCTCAAATCAATGGTGATAAGGAACCACCTAGGGAAACCCCTTAGAGCGAGTAAACCTGCATTGGAAACTCATAACCACAATTATAGTGCCGTCACCGACCTATAAATCGGGGAAGACGTTCTGCTTGAAAGAGCAGGTTTATTCACATTTTGTAAACCATAGCTGGGCAAAAGTAAAATTCATAACTTAATGTTGACACGATGGTCGCCACTAACAGTCTCCAATAAAGTTAAAAAATCAACAATGAATCCATCCCGTGGACCTCTCAAATTTTCCTTGGAGGGAATATAACGTTAAATTCGCGATCCTCTTCGGTTCGAGGGTTACCGGCAGGATCATCAAGGGAGATTGGGATTTCGCTATATATTTCTCCGACTTCAAACTGGAGTATATTTCTGATTTAGTCTACGCCCTGTCCAAGTATTTGAACGTTAGGGAGGAAATGGTAGATATTGTCCCTCTAAATCTCTTTGAGAATTTACCGTGTCCACTAATTCTTGAAATATTTGACAACGGTACCACACTTTTCCGCGATGACGAGAGCTTTTACGCCAGACAGTGGTTAAGGATGAGAAACATTTGCCAGGACTTCGTCATAGATTACAATAAGCTGAATTTACATGAAACACAACTAAGGGCATTGGAGAGGTCCTCATGATAGTGGATTCCCTTTTGGAAACCCTGGGAGAATACACCAAGAAGTTGAGGGAACTCACCTTGAATGACTGGACCACGTTTTATGCTGGGATATATTTGCTTCAGGCTCAGGTGCAGGCCTTAATTGATATTGTGGAGAGAGGTTGCGCAGAGCTAGGGCTTAAGGTAGAAGGTTATGTGGAGGGAGGAAGTTAATGGGAGCAGGAATCATGAGTGAGGAGGAGTTCAAGTTTTACAGACGAATGGTGGGTTTTAGAAACATAACAGTTCATGAGTACACCTCAGTGGACTTAGAAATCGTTAAGAGAATGATAATGGAAAAGGAGTTCGAGAAGGTGTATTCGTTGGCATTGAAAATTGTTAATGAACTGAAAAATAAAGGGATAGATCCTTAGTCAGATCCTACTTGTTAGGTATTCCTAAGACGATAGTGTCGTCATGAACCTTCAGATCAACGGTAAGCGTTCTTGGGAGTGCGATGCATCCCATAGTATCGGCACTAAGCTACGGATTTTTCTTTCAGCCAACTAGAATTTCAGAAGGGGTGCATCACACTCTCAATGAGAACACCCTAACCTTATGATTTGTAGGTTCATAACGACACTATCATCCATCCCTTGTGAAATTCTGGTTGATTAAAAGAAAAATCGTAGCTTAGTGACACTCCAATGTGGTCGGAACCAAGACCTATAGGGTTGAGGTTTCCCTGTCCGACCTTTCCAACAACTGTAGTTCTCCCCTGGGGGGTGATTGCAAACATGTGGTGGCACTCCTCCTGTTTTACCTTAGGAACGTGGACGAGGTCATAGACCTCGTCAAGCTCAGAGACGAACTGAAGGGAAGAGACAAGAGCGAGTTGATCGACATCATAATCGAGGCAGTGAGGGGGAACGACGTACTGCTGTTGATATGGAGCGTGGATAGGAAGGTGAGGATCTGCACGTTCCTCAAGGTATTCAACGGGAGACACTTGGACGAGGGAGTGATCCAGCACATGGCCAACATCATAAGGGCTTACAAGAATAGGATTTCAAAGCAGGACCTCTTTAAACTGCTGGAGAGGGCTGTAGACTGTGAAGATTTCGGGTGCTATTACGACGACTATCGGGACAACTGGTTCTCCAATCCCCTATTTGAGGCGATAGGTGAGGGGTTATCTGGAAAGGAATTGACTAGGGAGGACGTAGAGACCTTGAAGAAGATAATCGATCGGGACGAGTACCAGGTCACCACTCCCATGATCCTGAATTTGATTGAGAAGGCCGAGGCTGACTTGAACTTCCTCAGGTTGGTGGAACCGATCCTCCCCCGATTACGACAGGGCCAAGGCACTCGTTAAACGCGGTCTCTACGACGAGGCCAGGAAGGTTTGGAGGCTAGCGGACTCTCGGGCGACAGGTTAACCCTCCTGCTCCGATTCGATCCTGAGGGCGGGTCGAGGGAGGTGAAGGGAAAGAGGAAGTATCGTGCCCTGGTAGGTTATTACGTTGACACGATGGGTTACGATAAGGCCAAGGAGTACATTAGGAGCTCGAAGAGATGGCTGACGAGGAGGTGAACAGGATCGTGCGGGACTACGAGGATATGATATTGGAGGACAGGGAGCCAACTAGCGCTTTAGCCAGATACTTCCTGGCCAAGGGTTATCTACGTTGCGCGCTGAAGTTCTACGAGAATATGGACGATGAGTTGAAGGACCTCTTGGCTGACAAGACATTGGAGAGGGGAGTCGGACTACTTGTCCTTCAGCTTCAAATTTTGAGATCATATGCGAGAGGAGGCCAGACAGGCTATACCATATCCGTCGATAAGGTTGTCAAAGGGTTGATCGCCAAAGGAAATCGATATGATGCGGTGGTGGAGGTGTTATTAGAAGAAATAAAAGTCTGCATGAGAGAGGAGGACTTCAAGAGGTTGGTTGAGCAAATCGGAACGAGACATTATCTGAAGTATAGATTGATACAAAAATTAAGTGAGTTATGAAAATTGCCGTTCTCGAGAGCCTCTCTCCCTTCGGGTGAGGTTAAATTCTCTCATAGTGCGGACATTAGGCTATAAATCACGGGGATGGAGCGCTTATGAAGGTGTTGTTTGTATTTTGAAAGCCACTTATTCAGAGGAAGAGGAGCTTTTTGCCGACATGCACAGTGTCAGCACTAAGCCAAATTCCTTCTAACGAGTATGTCACAAAGTAAATAACGCCACCTCAAGGAAAACGCCGGGCCCGCTGATTTGTAGGTTGATGTATACATGATGCGAAGTACCCCTTTTAACTCATGATCGTGATCATGGTGTCGTCATACATAACAAATCAAAGGATCATGGCGTTCTTTGAGAGTGTGCCACTATTCATCCTTTGTTACCCATCCTCGTTGGCGGAAGAAAAATTAGTAGCCTAGTGACTACACCATGATCGTGATGAAGGATTAGTCTATGGCTGGGGGGATCCTGTTAACGGGACGTGTATGGCACAAACAGGTGGGCGTGAAGTTTCTGGGCGAATCCGCAACTCCTCTAGGTGTCATCAACACCTTCGATCTGAATGGTGACTTGAACGTGCTTAACTCCACGACATAGATGACACTCCACCTGCGATCTTGGCTATCGTGCTACTTCATTTTCTGTAATAGCCCGTCATAAACTTTCCATTCTCATTCCTTGTTTAGAATTAAATTCCTAAAAGCCTTTTACAAAAACATGCTTTGTGGGATACTTCAATTTTTATCAGGGACAACGTGAAACTTACTTTTAATCTGACGCTAGATTCTGAATTCGAGAAAACCAAATGGGCTTAACGCCTAAGAAAATTAAACAATCATACAAAGCAACAAAAACATTTCGGATCCACCTGTGATGGGTAAGCCGAGTGAAGGGGAACTGAAACCCTCTCTGGAAGCTTTTATAGTGGCACGGTTCTTGAAACCCATGAATTATCTAGTTACCGGAGGGGCTGGTTTCCTTGGATCTCATTTAATCGG